>Ga0075439_14998_pt1 | contig 21774 bp, 16 predicted proteins | sample MintriSingleCell_FD_74264 | JGI IMG/M metagenome (GOLD analysis project Ga0075439, IMG submission 74264) | Marine eukaryotic communities from Monterey Bay, USA to study complex ecological interactions - Minidiscus trioculatus JGI Plate_4_G5... | ecosystem: Environmental > Aquatic > Marine >... | reverse complement strand
CGGTGCCACATAGCAACATTCTTATCATTAATCGTCTCAAAGTCGTGACGCCATATAGCAACATTACTTAGCAAATGTAACCCTTCAGATGACAAAACCATCAATTAAGGATTTTATTGTTGTAACGCCATCCGTATCATTCTATGAGCATCGTATCATATATCCGCAGTGCATCAATGATACACTATCTTGTAGTAGTAATACTGTGTATTCTTTACTTGATATAACCGCATGTGATATGCAGCATCAACACTATCTCTAATACTTGACTATTTCGAGAGAACAATTGTATGAGCAGCAAAGTTATAATACTTTGCCATTGCCCATATACCGGCCTTGCAATTTGCATTAATACTAAGGCCGGTCCATACACTTAACACGGGTAAACTGCTCCCGCCTAAGCGGATTACTGTCAGATGCTCTCTGCAACTGCAACCCATGATCACTATCCAGTTCGGATATCTTCTTCTTCAACCGTTCATCTATCTCATCATGTGAGTTATGATCCGCAGTACCACCAAGTAGACCATGATGATCAACTCTTGGCTCGGCCGTGGGATGCAAAAGTTTGATATCAAGCGTTGCATTCTTTTGAATGTTATAGTCTGCAAGTGAGCAATTGTCTTTAGCCAAGTTAGGGCTTGGCCAAAGCTGTCCCGATATTTTCAAAATGTATTCGGTTGGACGCAGACCGAGCTGAGCATATATATCGCTCTTCACTTCACTTATCTTCGATTATCAACAATAGCGCTTGGTGTATTATTATTATGTACCTCGACGATAGTATCGTTCACCATCGAGACTGTTAGTGTACCTATATATCGGTCTCTAGCCAATACTTAAATCACAGGCGCCGCTGAGGTCACATGGTATGATGAAATGATAACGACTAAATGCTCTCTTGTCTACCTCATTAGATGTTCACTGTAGTACATAAAAACACAAACTAGAATGAAGATTCTACTTCTATTTCTATTCGTATCTCTAGATTATCTTTTGGATCTTTACTTCCTTAAAACCATCAACCATATGACATCAAACATCTGCTTTTAGAGCCGTGTGGTGGCACCATCAACGTTGGCACCATCGAGATATCAGCATTTGCTTTTAGAGCCGTGTGGTTGGCACCACCTTGAAGTCTATCGTTGGTGTTTGAATACCACGAAAAAATCTTCTAGCACTTTGAGATACGTGTCCGGTATCTTGCTATTTTGGGACAGACAGTTATTGAAGATCCCCAGTCCCCTTCAAGGAGTTTTCTAGGTGAAAACTGACACATCATCAATTGCATGTAGGAGGGTGGAGCGGACTCGTCTGCTGTTGGTATGTTGTTGGGCCATGCCGTCAAAGTCATCAACGAAGATATCAACTTAGTAGCGATGCTATGGATGGATCCCGAGCAGTAGGAAGGCTTACACCTGCTTCTGCCGGGGATGATGATTACAAGGATGTCTCCTGAGCAGCAGGCAGGCTTACGCCTGCGTCTGCCGGGGAAGATGACTGTAATGACGAAGTTTCTACTGCTTCTGAAGTTGTATCATCTAATGGTGAAGGCGATGGTACTGATTCTGCCAACTCATCTAATGGATACTCCGCAGGTTTCACGTTTGCTCGGAGTCGGGCATTAGCCAGATCCGCGATAGTCTCAGTGGCAGTACAGAAGATGGGTGGGGAGTTTTTCCAGCCCATGGGTAGCACCAGTGGAAAGGCAATTAAGGGATCCTCACCCTCCAAAGTGGGGAATACAACTCCCAGTTTGGGTGACAATACGGTTGAAACCATCACTAATATCCACTTTTATGAGCTGCACCGGCCCAAAGGCAGGATTGGCTAATCGCCTATAATTCCTCCGCAGTGTAGGCCACATGATCGACGTGCATAGGACAGCCGGTGTTACACATGCCCTTGGTGTGCCAAGCAAGGCACATTTTTAGACATGGATTTACCTTGGAGAATCAGGTAAGGGCTCGAGCTTCTCCTCCTTAATCTTCTTCGGCAATTCCTTGCACTTAACAGCACACTCCTTGTAAGACAAGAAAAGGGATGAGTTGAATGCAGTATTATCAATCCTCTGATTCGAACCACCACCAGTAGACACACTGCCACTTGGACCCCCATTGCCGGGCGTGCCACCCGTCGTCTGGGAGCCGGCACCACTCAAGGAAGACATCTCGGTCGCTGCATGATGCATCATGAGACCGAGGTGGAAACGTTCCACGCAGGTAGGGGAGACACGGGGTTCCCACTCCTCTTGGCGCTCAATCTTATCAACAATATCGGAGGGATCACTATGAACAGCCAATAGATGACTCGGCACGGCCTGCTTCCTGAAGTACTGGGAGAGTCGGTTGCCAACCCAGATAAGATGGAGAACTCCCTTCAGCCCAAGGTGATCACTCTGATTCTTCCACTCTTGTTCAAACTCCTTCATCTCGCGGTGATGATTGTATAACCAAGTAGTGGCAGGATGACCCAAAGGAAGGCATACTCGCATGACGGCAATAAGGCGAAGGATGTAACGTAAAGAATCATCCTCTCCAGGTAGATTAAGTTTCATCTGAGTCAGTTGCTTAACTGCCGCCAAATCAGGTGCAGCTCCACCACTCTGGATCATCCGCAACAACTTGTTCAGCATCTGCTGATTCTCACATTTGTATCACCCAACAAGAATGAGGTCAGTGAGGTAGTTGCTATCAACACAAACTTGTCAGCCAACCTCGCTTTTCCCCCATATCCCGCCAGAAAGATGGCTCCCTCTAGGACACCCAACTTGTTCTTCTCCTTGGTCCCCAACGCCCTGAGCAACAACAGTCAATGGATGAGTCTTACATTATCTTCGCTAGGAAGATTTCTTCAAGCCACCATTTAATTTTTTTCTCTCAAGCTGGTCATAATCTACCGCCTACCGCCTATCTATCATCTACAACCAATTCGTTTGCCTAATCATTAATACAACCACTAGACACCACCACACCTCTTTCTTCTATAGATAAGATATACATTGCAATAATATACTAATTTCACAACAGCGCGCCGCATTGCAATGTTATTATAAACACTAATAAACACCACGTAAACGTATTTTATACTAAGCCCTACTAAGCCATTACTATTACTCTATAATACAAGGTCTATTATCAGTACCACCATTAAAAGTTCGATATTAACAGTATCAGCACGATAATATATTCGCCCTACTAAATTCAAATATCCTAATTCAATACATATCATAAAAATATCATGGGGAACAACAGCAGCGATGATGATGACGATGAGGACAACCTTCCTCCACCCACACTACCAGTTGGAACAGAAACTGCATTAGATGAAATGCCCCGATGGAGGTTTATAGCCAAGGCAAAGAAGACAGAAGGTTATTCTAGTGCATCCGCGGGTAGGGTAGTTGAGGGTGAGTTATTATTATGCCTCAACTTTTGTGGTGATTGAAATGTGTGCCTCTCTTCCTCATCACTTTCCTATTATTATGCTATCAATATATGATTTTATAATAGGGTTAAGTGCGAAAGAATTAGCGGCCAATTATGAATCTGTCGAATACACCGACAAACCAAAGGATAAGAGTAGTGTGATTGGAAAATTAGAATTAGATGATATTGATGAGATAGATGAAACTTATGAGGTTGATATTGATAAGAAGGGAGCACCGCTTATAGAAGAGACTAACGAGGGGGGCATTCCTTCAGTTGAGCAGGTAGAATCCAATGTATTGATGCTGGATGATATTCATAAAGACGAGCAGGAGAGTGACAGTTGCAGCAGTAGTGAAGAATTTAGTAAAGTTGGTGCACATGACAAGGCGTGGGAATTATATCACCGGCATCGGCTACCATGCCTGGGTGCATTACTTCTGCTTCTGTTCTTGGCCATTGCTATACCTGTTGCTATAACTTTAGCTCGTCGTCCCACTGATGATACGAATAACAATGTGAAACTATTAATCGATAATGTGACTCCTACTCAGAAGGATGCATTACAAGCATGTGTTTGTTCAACGTTGTTTGATCAAAGTAATGAAGGTACAATCAACACAATCGAGGGGATAACGTATCAGTGTATCAAAGATGACCATGTTACAACGAATCAGCTTACTCGACAGCCGGGTATAACCTTATGTGTCTATCCAAGTGATGAATCGGTTTTAGACGGGTATAGGTTGGGGGATGAGTTGAAGAAGCTTACCATGACTGTAATGCCCAGCAATATTACCACCACTAACAAAACAAAGTACGATTTGCTAAATCAAGACGAAGATGCCGGGAGGTATTCGTTTGATATGTACCAAAATGCTACCGGAAAGGTTCTCAACATCTCCTTGCCGCACGTAAGTGATTACTTTGGGAGTATAGTTGAGGTTTGTTCATCAGTTGTCTTGATTCCGGACTATCAACTTGAACGACGAGGATATGAAATTAAGGTTGAATCTGATGCTGATGATGGTGATCCAAGGAGAGGAAATGTTGATTTGTCTAGAATGTTACAAGACCTTCCCTGGGAAGAAGAGGAAGTTGCTAGTTTTTGTCTACCGATCGCATTTGATGTGGATCATTCGTCAAACTCATTTGAATCGTCTGATACCGAAGTCGTCTCATTAATCGAGATGAATTCTACACTACCACCACCATTTGATGTGAATCACTCGTCAAACTCATTTGAATCGTCTGATACCGAAGTCGTTTCAGCATTAGAGATGAATTCTACACTACCACCACCACCAACAAGCGACAATGATATCAAAGGTAAGAGTCGAGCAAGTGTAGTTCGATTATGTCTCAGTATGTCTCGTCATCTCACCCTTATTCTGTTCTAACTATTGTATCTTATCTATCTAGGATGCATTTGTAAAGTCTCAAGACGATCAGCAATAGAGGTATTGGATCTCCAAGCACCTAAGCAGTGTCCAGAACTTCCTTTGGTCAGTAAACAGAAAACAAATCAAGTTACATTGTGAGTTTTCAATGTGTGCTATGTTACTTGAGGCTTTGACTTTGATACTCATCTTCCGCCCACACTACAGGTGTATCTATTCACAACACAATATAATGGACATTCAGTAAGTGAAGAGAATGCAACTGCAACATCTGTTACTTGAGTATTCAATTAAGTCTTCTCTCACATATGGTATCATGTATTACCGCTCAAAATAGGTCTCTAGGTTTGAGACAAGAAAATGGGGAGCGTTTGGATATCATCTCTGATGGACTAATATTAGATCCAGCGAGAGCTAATGTACAAGAAGTAGAAGGCAACCAACAAGGCAATGTTATCATAAAGTTTCCATCATATTTCTATGACGGGGACACAGTCGAGGCCGGTGTTATGGCACTAGGGGTGTTAATGTAAGTGAATGTTCTGTTCATGTATTATGTTAATTCATAATGTCATCTCTAATGAAATATATGTTGACTTATCATGTTCAGAGTTGAGGATGTTGACAAACCAGACACGGTGGGAATAGATGGCAACAATCGTCAATCGGAAGATGGTTACATCTCAACGACTGAAGTTGGTACGTGATCAATATACCGTATGTGATTTTCCAAACTGATTCCAACTAATCTTCTGTTCTACTTCTTGATGATTAGACTTTGCAATACCATTCACAGTAAAGACCCGTCCTTCGGCTTCTAACAATAACAATGATTCGCTTGCATCAAGCGAATCAAACCAAGACTCTCAGTCCTTAAGCCAGCCATTTGTTGAGACAGTATCAAGTGGCCAAGACTCTCAGTCCTCAAGCCAGCCATTTATTGAGCCATCACCTCCTCAGGTAGAGTCGTCGAGTCAAGTACAGTCTTCAAGTCAGGTATTTGTTGAGCCTTCCTTTTCCCCATCACTTCCTCAGCAGAAAGAATCGTACCAATCATCCACATCGACATCAAGTCAACTCTTTGTTGAAGTTGAGCCCCTGCTTTTGCCATCATTTCAACCTAACAAGAAGCCATCTCCATTGTCAATAACGAGTCAGGTATTTATTGAGCCCTCAACTACTCAACCGACACTTCGGCCTTCAACCAAACTAACACGCAGTCCTTCCACCTCTCCATTGGCCACCCTGTCAACCTATTCGTCTTCAGAGGATCCAAGCCAAGCCCCAACCGATAAGGTGAGTCTTTATCAGGTAATATGTGATCGAACCTGTTTGACAAAATCGTTTGTACACATCGTCTTACCACACATATCCCTTTCCTCACTTGCTTATGTTATAGCCAACCACTGCCAGTGATTCTCCTTCAGCAAAACCAACTGGATCGCCAAATTATAAAGTGAGGAATATGCTAATGATCGTTATCACTGCTACAACCTGCATTTCTTTTTCTAACAATGGTTCAATCCCTAATACTTTCCACAGCCTACTTCCTCAAGCCCTACTAGCTTGCCATCCCTGACGCCAACATATGAGGTAAGCAGCTATTGTGAACCGTGAAAACTTTCTCCTACTATTTGTAATGCACTCAAACTTTTTCAACAGCCAACAATAGAACCATGTATCAATATCAAGCCTAATACTCCTAATCCGACAAGACAGCCGTCGAGGATTCCAAGCAGGCAACCTTCGAAGAATCCTGTCACTAGCAAACCAACAACAAAGGTATGTTGTGACTGTTTCGATCACATCTTGTAATTATTATATATCCATATCACTCAATCTCCCATTCATCTCTTACTAAACAGCCCTCTACTGAGAGTATTAGTCCTTCAAGGAGCCCGAGCAAATTTCCTTCTGTATCGCCGTCAAAGAGGCCTTCGGCAGGCCCAACGGCATCGCCATCAAAGGAGGTAAGCTTCTGTTATTGTGTTATACAAGATCTGTGCTGCTGTGCCTATGCTGTAGCAAGTCTATCTCTCGACTTGGGGATAGCTTATCCTTGCCGCTATCCATCTCAAACATACATTCACTAACTCGTATCTTCTTTCTTCACATTGATTCGCCTCACAGCCGTCTCGGAGTCCTTCTATATCTCCTTCACAGAGCCCAAGTAAAATGCCTTCTAAAGAGGTAAGCTTGCCCGCTAGTTGTGATATGTACTGTATTATTGGTATCTATCTCTTTAGAATACTTTAGCGTATAAACAACTCAACACACATACACTCACTCTCTTCTCTCCTCATATCATTCATCTCACAGCCGTCTCAGAGCCCAAGTCTATCTCCTTCACGGAGTCCGAGCAAAATGCCTTCTGTATCGCCCTCAGGCAATCCAACAACAGCTCCAAAATGTTTTGATGCAGATGATGGTGGATTGGATGGAGTTCTTTTCAATGCAGTTCGCGCTTATGTTAATCAAGACTGTGCCAATAATAAAGACTGTGATATTGCTCAAGTTTATGGTTGGCCGATGAACTCATGGTGTGTTGGAAATGTTAGAGACATGTCTTGGTTGTTTAGTCAGATGAATACTTTTAATGAAGACATCTCGGACTGGAATACTTCAAGCGTTACTCGTATGAGACAAATGTTTGATGGTGCAAGTTCGTTTAATGGAGATGTTTCAAACTTTGACACTTCGAGTGTTACTAAGATGTTGGCGATGTTCAGGGGTGCCACATCCTTCAATGGAGATTTGTCAAACTTTGACACATCAAGTGTAACTGATATGAACTCCATGTTCAGCGGTGCCAGTTCATTCAACGGTGACTTGTCAAACTTTAATACCTCAAGTGTTACTTATACGAATAGTATGTTTCAAGAAGCCACCGCATTCAATCAAGATGTATCAAACTTTGATACATCGAGTGTTAATTATATGAATGGCATGTTTTATGGTGCCACATCCTTCAATCAAGACGTATCGAACTTTGATATCTCGAGCATTTTTTATATGAATGAGATGTTCTATGGTGCTACCTCATTCAACAAAGATCTATGTTCATGGCGAGATAACTTTCCATACACAACCAAGACCGATAATATCTTCACTGATTCTGGCTGTACATATCAAGATAGACCCCAAGAAGCTCAGAAAGGACCGTTTTGTGCTTCCGATTGTGTGAAATCTGTAAGCTTTGTTCGTTCTAATGCCAATAATACCTTCTCTACTCTGATCAGTTATCTGGTGGTTGTTTTGGTGCAGGTGATGGTGGTATTGGTGGTATTCTTTACTTTGCAGTTCGTGCATATGTTAGTCAAGACTGTGCTAATAATCAAGAATGTGTTATTGGACAACAATACGGCTGGCCTATTAACTCGTGGTGTGTTGGAAATGTTAAAGACATGTCAAATTTGTTTTATGGTATGGATACTTTTAATGAGGATATCCATGGGTGGAATACGTCAAGTGTTACTGATATGAGCTTCATGTTCTATGATGCTGCTTTGTTTAATGGTAATATGTCAAACTTTGATACCTCAAGCGTTGCTCGTATGGACAGTATGTTCGAGAGTGCCGAATCATTCAATCAAGATGTATCAAACTTTGATACCTCGAGTGTTACTGATATGAATGCGATGTTTGCTGATGCAACCGATTTCAATGGAGATTTATCAAACTTTAACACATCAAGTGTAACTAATATGTACGGCATGTTCTATCAAGCAACCTCATTCAATGGAGATGTTTCAAACTTTGACACCTCAAGTGTAACTGATATGTACGGCATGTTCGAGAGTGCCGAATCATTCAATCAAGATGTGTCAAACTTTAATACCTCAAGTGCTACTGATATGGCATACATGTTTTATGAAGCAACCTCATTCAATCAAGACCTATGTTCATGGCGAGATAACTTTCCATACACAGCTGATACTTCTGATATCTTCACCAACTCAAACTGTACATATCAAGATACACCACAAGAAACTCAAAAGGGACCTTTTTGTGCTTCTGATTGTCAACAGCTACGACCAAGCATGAGCCCATCCTCATCTTTAGCTCCCACTACTACTACACAATCACCTACAGAGACATGTTATTGGGTTGATATAGTAGTAGTCTTTGATGGTTATCCGACAGAAACATCGTGGCAACTAGAAACGATTAATGACTTGGGTGACGATAAGATTGTTTTAAAGACTGTTTATGGCACTTCTGAAGACGCAAACAAGGTCCGAACAGAATCCATGTGCCTCGAGGGAGATAGAGAGTACCAGTTTACAATCTATGATGAATATGGAGATGGAATATTAGCTCCTGGTTATTACAATGTGACATCAGAAGGGAACTCGATAGTACAAGGAGGAAATTTTGGGGACAGTGAAAGTACAATATTTTCAATTCCATTCTAATTGTCAATAATGTGATCAGTGTCTATTGTAGTAAGGAATTAGACTTTAGCATACTTAACCTTAGAGATCACAGTGGGTTTCATTAAAAGTAGTTGGGCAATGATTTATCAGTCTATTATAATTCAGCAGTAGAAGAAATACGACCACTCGTTTCTTTACGTAACCAGAGAGCTGTCACTGTCAAATATTCGTTGACACAACATGAGACATAAGCTGTGTTAACTTTTTTTGCTTCGACAGTGCAGCTTAGGATAGACATCTCACTATCTCCTATTTCTACAATGTAGAACCCTAAATCTTTGGTACTAATTTGTGCACAAGATGTGTTCATATTTCTTCATGAATGGAATTGAATAAACTAGTTTAGGACTTTTGTATGTTTAGGACGAACCTCTCCTATAAACTGTTTTCTATCTCGTATATGATAAACCTCGGTAAACACCCGGCTGCTACTTTGAAGGTGTCCGATGTACATTTGAATCATCATCTGAAAGTTTAGATGAGCAAGTTGATACTGCCGAGATTGACAGTGTACTTCTTCTCCGTTGAAACTTGGGAGAGTCTTGGGACAAAGTCGACGACTTATTACCAACACTGAGCTTACTTAGTCTGAAAAAGCCACTTTTTGATTCAGTCTTTACCTCATCATCATTCTCCATAGAGTTGATTACAGTATAGATACGATCTCGTAGGGCATGCCACTTCTTGATGATAACACCAGGCGATTGTTTCTGTCCCAATAGCATCAAGTTGATCATCCCAATGATGGATATCAAACTGGTATCCGAGCCAAGTGTTAATAAGTCACCTTTCAGTTCATGGAGTTGATCATTAATTAGTCGGATATCACTTATGTGCAATTCCTTCTTGAATAAACCTTCTATATCAACTAGTTTCTGAGCAATGTCGTACGGTGTACAAGCTAATTCATCTGTCTGGCTAGTGGATACTGTATTTGAATCATTTGATATGTCAATCCCAGCAGAATCTACAAAGTCAGAGGCAGGGAATCGCCTCATCCAGATTGGAGCTATGGTCTCGTTCACTTTCTCTCGTCTTATCGGAGCCTTGGGTAAGAAGCCGTGCTGTTGGTAATTGGATGAGGAGATTGAAGTTAGAAAAGAAGTTCAGAAAACAAGATCAGTACGATCTGAACAAGCAACCATAGACTCACTGCCTTCTTGTTATAAATTGCAATATCAGTTGTTGAATCATTGGCACTTCTAACAAGGGCTAGCATTCTCTTTTCAAGTTCCTCCGGTAACCTTTTCCTGATATTATCAACACATTGGGAGCCAGATATATTGATAGACTCATTGGTAGTCTCATCTACAGTATCCAAGTTCTCATCAACAACCATTAAGACATAGTCATCTTTATGCTCTTGCATAAACGTCACAACAAAGTCCTCAAACCCTTTGATTTCAGCTGATCCTTCTCCAATAATTTTGCACTGCTCAGGTGGTATCTTTAGAAAGTCGAAGAACTTGCCCAATAGCTTCCTTTGAATCTAGGAATCAGAATTCCACACATTGGTAACAAGTACATCCAAGAAGAGAGGAGGTAGGGGGTTAGTATTTGTTATTAAAAGTGCAAACCCATATGCACAATTCAATTCAACCACAACAAATCAAAAGGGTGGTCTGTGACCATTGTGTACAATTAACTTCTACTTACCTTGCTGTCATCTATTGCAATGGCATAAGTGTTGCTTGGAATACGAAAGTTCTTTTGTAATTGGGAGAGTACTTCCCTTGTACTATCACGAAGACTAGACCATCTTTCAAGCAAAGTATCTGGAGATTGAGTGACGAGGACTTGATTGATCTGGCCGACCAGAGAATGAACCGGTATATTCGAATTCATTGTTAGAAGATCTCCCTTGAGCTCGTGCATCTTATCCTTGATCAAACGGGGCTCGTTTACATGTATATCCTTTTGAAATAACGACTCGATTGTATTGAGCAAGCTCTCAACATCATAGGGTGTACATGCAATATCACCTGATGATGATACAGTAGTCTTGTTAGTACTTGGAGTGATATTCATTTGTTCTCCAAACTCGTTGGGTGGGAATCTTTTGAGCCACATTGGTCCAAGCGTCTCTTTCATCTTGTCTCTTTTGATTGGTTGTTTGGGAAGGAAAGCGTGTGCACGTGTGTCTATGTCAGATGGGAAGTATGACGTTGTTAAGATCGGGTTGAGAATTATAAGATGCAAAGAGGAATAAAACGTAGGTGCTTACTGTAGATGGCTACATCGCTTGACGAGTCGTTTGCACTTCTTATTAGAGCAAACATCCGGCGCTCAATCTCAGGTGAGAGACGCCTGCGGATGTTCTCGACACATTGAGAACCTGAAATAGTATCATGTCTGTTTGTACTTTCGTCAACAATATCTAGATTCTCGTCCACTAAGTATAATAATGATGAGAGAATGAAATGGTAAGGAATAAAGAGAGTTTAGTCATATAACTGGGAAAGGATACCGAAAGGTATCGCTGTATCTAGCAAGTCATACAATAGATACAACCTCTATCTCACTTACCAATCATAAAGACATAGCCATCATGCGTACCCATGAATGTTACGACGTAATCTTCAAATCCCCTGTGTTTGATGTGAGTAGAAAGTAAGCAAGACGTGAGTTGAATTGAAGTATCTTGGTATCCTTTTTTAAATTTTGCACTACACACACTATACTTACATTATCTCCTCATAGCCATCTCCTACAATGGTACATCGATCTGCCTGTATGCCTGCATGTTCAAAGATCTTACCAAGGAGTTTCCGCTGTATCTTGGAGTCATCAATTGCAATTGCGTATGTATTGCTGGGAATAGAAAAGTCAGAGTAATCAACTGGCTTGTCCTCTTCCTTCTCTTCAAAGACTACAGCCTTGTCCTGGCTTGCGGCAGGGTTGCTACTTAATACTTCTTCCTTAAATGCCGTGGCAATCTTCCCCAGAACACCAGAGCCTGAAGATTTTGCTGTTGCGTCAATTGTATCATCATTTAGCTTATCTTGGCCATTCACCGCCTCTTCCTTTTCCAATACCTCATCCTTCTTCTTCCTAATTCCAGACACATCTGCGGACGTGATCTTGTTCGAGTTCTCTCCTCTTAAGCGCTTGAATTTTTCAAGGATTGGCTTGACATCCTCGGATGTGATCTTGCCCATTACGACGAGCGAGGCTATTGTAAACTCAAATTGATCACTAAGGAGGGGGAGGAGATTAGTAACTGTTATCAACTCAAGTAGTGATAGACACAGTAGTATCAAACTGACTTAACTGACTTACATTTCAGGTTCAAAGTCAAGAGCCTCATTTCCTCCTTCTTCACTATCAGGACGGCCTGAAAAGTCTCTCAACATTGAATAACTTGCCTCCTGTTGTTGCCAAAGGTAGAGCTTTTGCATATCCTCAACCTTCTGACCAATCTGTCCGAGATTTCCCAAAGCAGTACTGGTTGTATTAAAGGAAGGAAGAAGATAATGAGAGATTGAACAAGACAAATCTCAACGAAGCTAAACTTGATATAACAACATCACTTCCACTCACCCGACAAAGTATGTACTAATTGCCAAATAGAACAACAGGAACCATCTTAAACCTTCCGGTGTTTCAACATCACCATAGCCAATCGTTGTCGTTGTTTGTACTGACCAATAGAAGCTTTCCATCCAACTTATATACAACTTGTTATCACCAATCTTATTCTCATTCTCAATTAGTAATGATACCTGCACTGCAAGTACGCCCACCAAGTTTAGTATAAGAAATATTAAACAAATCTCTGATAATTGTAATATCTTACTCCATCTCATTCTTGATCTGATTTCTTCATGCTTATCATTCCTTCCGCCCTTGACAACCTTTGCATCTCTTAATATTTCATATACTCGACGACCAAAGGTATCAAGACGTTGTCTAAATGGATGAAAGTGACTGTCTAATCCAGCTTGGAATCCAACTACTGATACAATTAATGATAATATCATGTATAGTATTGCTATGAAGATACGCCATGTTTCTGGCTCATTTGAATTATCAATAACATCAAGGTTGTGTCCACTATTTTGTAACACTGTGACATCGCCATACCCGACTGTGGACATTGTAGCCGATGCAAAGAATAGTGCAGATAACCAACCATGATGCTTTTTACCACTATCAACTATTTCACCTGTTGTGTCATTAAGCAATACATACTCGAAATCCCTAACATCATTAACATCATCATATTGATATTGTGGACATATATTCTCATCTTGTAATATAGTACACCATAATATAGGTGTCATTATATAGAATGCCAAAGTAACAAGGATGGAGAATATGGCAGTATTACGTATCCATGGATAGTTTGATTCGACTTTTAGATGGTAGAATGCGAAGTCTTTTTGAGGGTAGAGTGAGGAGATTGTTAGTCAGTGAAAGAGGAGAGGAAAAGAACATATCATATCATGTTTTGACCTCTCTCTCTACTTACCCTTGTAATAAAACCATTCTTCACTCTCCTCATCAACAGCATCTCCTTGTTCAATATTATTCTCTTCATAACTAGTATCCAACACCGACTGATGCTCACCACTATTGAATGAACCAAAATTTGTCAAACTATTACCACCAGCAGAACTCCTCCTCCTTTGTGAAGTACCACTACCACTATTATCAATCATATCCAATGCCTTGTTTAATACCATTAACAACAATTTACAATGTGTTTTAAATCCTAAAAAGTTACGAATGGCATCATTGATACGTTGGATGTATGTACGTGATTCAACTTGTAGACGGATTGAGTTGCGTATTGATATTATGTCTTTGCGGAGTATGCATTGATGTTTTGGTTGTACGGTATTGTTGTTGGTGGTTTGAGTAGTACGGTGGTCTAATGTCATGTTGATACTGCTTTTTTGGGAGACTAATAGCTGTTTAATTGGACTATTATCTCCCTCTTCTACCGCAGCTGATAGAGTAGTGTTAGTTATATCAATACCATTCTGACTACTACTATGCTGACATCGTTGTCGCTGACGTTTCATACTAGCATCTTTACACAATCGTAAGAAACGATTCTTAACTTCCACAGGGACATGTAATCGATTTGCATTCCGTTGTTCAAGACGTTGTACTATCCTTTCAACATCTGAATCTGGCGGTGTTTGTTGTTGAGTATCAGCTATCGATGATTGAGGCTCGTTAGACTGTTGCTGCGGTGGTAGATTGGTATTGTTATGATGTTCATTATTTGTAGTTAGAAATGCCTTGGTACGTATCCTTATATCAGTTAACAACTTTGGTTTATTATTATGAGAGGTCGATGCTTCTTGTGATGAATTACAGTCTGACTTATTATCAGCTTGTGGTCTATCTACAGCTATATCGTTTGAGCCGATATCACGCTGCTCTGATGAACGTAAATGTACATCTCGTAAACTAATTGACCTGCCCAAGAATGAACGATGGCCTAATGAACGAGCTGATATTGATTTAGAAGAGCTTAGTAAGTTTGCTCGTCGAGATGATGAGTTGTTATTGTTATGTGTTTCTGTTGCAGTTTTATCGATATCGGCTCGCGCCGCTGGCGTTTCCACAACCACCGGCGACGATGACATATTGATATATCAGTAAAGAGGCAAACACTTATTTGTAGAGAAGCGGCCGATAATGGATTAGCAGTATGTCTTCTCTCTCTCAATTCTCTACAATATTGACTTTTTATCATTTTGAATCTTGTCCGCCGGTCTGTCTTTGCACAAGCGGTATCCTTCTCTTCTTCTCTTTCATCCTTTATTCTATCAGTCCAAGCCTACCATAATGGGTTGTATAATTGGGATTGCTATATTATATTCATTTAACAATATACCATGGCAACTGGAGGCATCCTTGATATCGATAATGCAGAAGCATTTTTTCGATAGTGGTGGGCTCTATGACTTTTCAATTTTTTGAGAGTGTAAGTTTTGAGAAGTTTTGAGAGATTGGGACCGATTGGAAGAGAAGAGGTATTATCTGGGCGATGGAGGATATGAATGTTTAGTATACTTTCTATTATTCTATAATTGCAAAGTTTTGTAGTGTATAATGTCGTCTATGGGCAAGAATGATAAAGATACATCATCTTACATGAATAATCGTATACCAAGAAAGAAGACTGCATCATCTCTTACTAATAGCGGTAATAAATCTACTGTTATACAAATAGACAGCGCTTCTACTAATGAAAAGCAGTCTGCGGTGGCAATTGATATACTCTCAGTACCAATACCGAGAAAAGGCAAAGATGGTATGCAACCAAATAACATGAAAAGGACACATGATATATCCACTTCTATTGCAACCAAAACAACAAAGACAAAGGCCCCGAAGAAGGCGAAACTGAACAACAATGAAACTACTTCTACTACACGAAATGGCCCGGAGCAGGTACCGATATATCAAATAGTTAAAGAGGGTAGAGTATCAGGCTACCCCATAATCGTATCACAAGTTGGTTCTGAACATGATGCTATTCTTCTTGGATGCAAATCTACCGACAACCCACAAGAATATCTTAATAACAACAAAGATGGAAAGGTCAAAATACGTTGGAAGTTTGCTGGTTATAATGGATTAGTTCCGACACATACTGTTCGATTGAAGGTAGCGGATTTCACGCCACCGATTCGAAAGGCTGCTGTATTATCTGGTTTGTTAGAAACGGGAGATGAATTAGTTGCAAATAAGGATGATGGTATTGATTTAGGTGATGAAGAAGATGACGATGCACCAATTCTAAAGGCAATTAGAACAGATTTGTTGGACAGCAAGAGAAGAGCAGATAAGGATGGGGATTATAATGATCGAGAAGATAAAGATGAAAAGTTAATTTGTTATGAGAGGAGTGCATCTGTGGGGTATACCGGCGGTAAATCGGGGACGGCAGCTGCTGTTTCTGTGGATGTTAATGGTATTAGTTTAGCAACCAATCAGGATGAAGTTGGCAATGAGGAGATTAGTGCATCTGCCAATCAGGAGCGTGGTGATAATAATGCCGCCGAGAGTTCATTAACTTTTGACCCTCAAGTTGAGATAGACACAGACTCCAATAAACCAACACCGCCAGCGGTAGACACAGGTGATGAAATTGGCATGAACACTCCCAATGTTGACGATAAAATTGTGGAGGCATTCTTTGAAAAGCTTGTAAGTTTGGAAGATGAAGGTGATCATACTCGGGCATCGAGAGATCAACTATTAGAGGAAACGAAAGAAATGATCATCAAATATCCGTCTTTGGTCAATGTGAAAGGTCAGGCTGCTGTTGATTATTTCCGGAATCCTAACTGTTGGAACTGCATCATACTTTATGAGCTTGTGCTTTTAGGTGCAAAAGCAACATACGAAAGTTACAGTAATTGCTTTGAGGGTTGGTACTACGGTACCGTGGTTGACTCGTCAGGAGCGGGTCTTGATCATATTATCCTTCTCCTTCTTTCTGGGTATTTCCCATCAGAGAAGTATTTTCTTGATGATCTAGTCGAGACAATGCATTATGTGGATGATGATTTATTCATAGACATCCTGAGAATCCTGGGTAAACGCATCAAACTAGGCTATCCATTTAAGCCACGTTATTGGGGGGATATATTAATTACCGAAACCCTTCTCGACAACATCAAGAAGCTGCCTACATTAACAGTCGGAGTAACACATTCAAGGGATGGCTCTATGGATAAGCTCATGAAGCGCCTCCGTTCTAAGGGTGGTGCAGTTGACAAGCTGATAAAGAGCCTCCTTCAGAGCGAGGCAGATCAAGGTAGTGATATTGCAGACACAAACTACCATAAACCATCACCGTCAGTAGTAACAAGTCAATCTGGTATTAAAGCAGAAGATGGTGATGCAGATTCTGTGGCAACTGACCCAATGAATAATGAAGATGCAGTGCCGATGGAAGTGAAGAGTGAGATAAATGTCAAAAAGGAAGGGGAAGAAACAGATGACGATGAAGTTAAACCATCGGCCGTGCCTAGTGGTATGCATGTCAAACTGGAAGGAGAAGAAACTGATGACGAATTTGAGATGCAACCAGTTACAAGTAGTAATGACGTGAAGACAGAAAAAGAAACTGCGTATGAATGTGATACGGATAATGATGATGAGCCCAAACCATTGGTAGTGAAGAGCGATATGAATGTCAAGGCCGAGGAGGTCGACACAGATGATGAAATGGATGCACAACAAGTAGAGCCAATTGCCAGTAGTGATGACGTGAAGAAGGAGGCAGAAGCTGCTTACGGATATGATACGGATAACGATGAGCCCAAGCAATTGGTAGTGAAGAGTGATATGAATGTCAAGGACGAAGAAGAAGATACCGACGGTGAAATGAATACGTCATCTCTCAGCCACAATCCAACCATTTTTGCTCCAACTTCAGAGGAAGATAAAATTGTTGTGCTGGGATTCTTCCAGCTTTTGAACTCATGTCTTCAAGTGTACAGTCTGGATAGCATAAAAGAGATGATCAAATTACACCCATCTCTGCTTAATGCAATTTGTCCTAGTGAGATAGGTGACATTCAAGAAGGATTCACTGCCATGGAGGCGGTATGTCAACAAGAAATTAGCCCAGATACACGTGATTCACTCTACGAGCTTGTCCTGCTGGGTGGAAAAGCAACCGACAAGTGTTATGAGGTCTTACATTGTGACTTTGGAATGCCAGTTGATCACCTTACTGTCCTACTACTTTCGGGTTATTACCCAACAAAGGGACATTACTCATTTCTAGACGAGTTGGCAGAAGGATTTGAGAATGACGACGGCGGTGAAGTAGATCCAATTGAAATTCTGGGCATCTTAAACAAGACTGTCAAACTTGGGGATAGCTTGAGCTGTGGAGTTATTGATAGTAATGTCATTATCAACAATATCAATCAACTTCCTCCTTTGGAAGCAGGAGTAACACATTCAAAGGATGGGCCAATGGAAAAGCTGCTCAATCGATTACCAGTGGAAAAAGTACGAGATTTGATCACAGAGCAGGAGAAGCAGGTGATAGAAGAACTAATGGAGAAAGAGGAACTTGAGAGGAAAGAGCAAGATGAACGAGAGCAAAATAAGAAGAAGGATGAGAAGTCGCTTTCTACTTCAACGAGAACGTGCTCTGTTTGTGAGATGACAAAGGATAGGACTGACTTCTCAAAGACTCAATGGAAGAAGGGTGATGATGCAAAATGTAAAGATTGTATTGCTATAAAGCAAGGTCCAGAAGCTCAGAAGAAACTTGCTGCGGAGAGGTCTTTACTTGATAAGCAGATAAACAAGAAGGATGGGTCGATACTTGATGAGCAGGTAACAGTATCAGAAAAGGGGGGAGTTACAGCTGAGGGGTTCTCACTTTATAAGCAGACAAGCAATGTTGCCACTGAGAATAGAACTAACACAACAGCACCTGATCCGAGCCCCCAATCCCATTATGAAAAGGTGGAGTTAATGGAATACAAACAAAAGAAAGCGAGATATGATGAACATGCCAAGAAGCTGGAAGAAAGTGGCAGGAGCATCGAAGAGGAGATGAAATCATCCACTGATTTAGTTTATGTTGTAACATCTATCCAACGAGGAGGAGACCCATTCTCTCCTCAACTACATGGTATTTATACCACATGCAAAAGGGCTCAGGAAAGTGCACGGAAAGCTTTTAGTAAAGTTTCTAGATCTTATCGGAAAGGAAAGTTCCTTCCAGATGAGGATAGGATTGCAAAGTGTGATACGAGTGAGTACCTCATCCCTGGAATAGAGTATACTTCTCGAATAATGCTCGAGCTTTTCGGCGACTTCGAGAATGATGATTACAATGCAGTTGCTGTCACTGCCATTAAGATTGATGTTGATGTTAATGTAGACCTTCCTTTCATCGACCGCCGCGGAATGCGAGAATGTAAATCCGGAGTAAGCGAGAGAAAGGACAACTTCAAGCCAGGCACAAAGGTATATGCAATTTTCAGTCACCATAGTGGCTCAGGTTGGGATTTTGATGTCAATTTGGCTGGTGTATATACGAAGAGGGAAGATGCATTTGAAAGAGGACTAAAGGTTGTATCGTTTGATGATGAAGAGATTAAAAAAGAACAGATAGGTCTTGCTTCAGGAGTGTCAAATGGAAGGTTATTTCATGATAACGAAGATGGAGGCTGGGCGGTTGCAATGGAAACGGTAACTTTGAACGTGGATGTGAATCACAACAGAGAGCTCGAGTTAGGAGTGTACGGTGATGGCTGCTGGATGTGCCCTAGAGTTGAGTTTTTGATTTAAAGATATGAAGTGTATATGTCATTAGCTGTTACTATTGATAGCTCATTATTATTGTAGCTGTTCCGTTCTCAAACTATCTAGCAAATGCACCATATTTTTTGACACTTCATTAATCGCTACTGCCACTGATTCATCTAGTACACCTCTACGATCTTCAATCACATGTGATTCATCACTGGTATATTGTCTTGTTACATCCTCGACTGGCGGGAAACGATATGTATCATCATTCTGCTGCTCTGGTATCTGAGATGCTTTAGCCACTGGTATTCTATCTCCTTCTATCAACTCAGAACTACTTGTAGTCTTGTAGAACGGATCATGAAAGGCAACTATATACGTCTGATTCTTACCCCAACTTTCATACAACAATGGATTGTCAACGGCTGCCTCACATGGATCTAAATGTACCCATCTACCATTGTTATCCTCTGTATTATCACTATTACCACCTAGCCATACCTCTGCCCAAACATGATCAGCCCAATCAACTACCCATCTAACATTGTCATATCCCAACACTCGTAACATTCTATATAGTAACATGGAGTATTCACCGCATCGTCCACGTTGTGTGGTTGTTACCCATAATGCCTTATTATACCGTGGGAAACGAGTGTAGGATGAACATGTCCGACATTGGTATAATTCAGTTCGGGAGGCATTACCAAGCTGTTCCGAGGGTGTTGGGTAGACATACCCCAGGAAAGAGAAGTCGTCTTCATCTTCTTCTTGTTGTTGTTGATCAAAAACCAGTTCATTAGGTTGTTGTTCATCAATATTGTTATTACCCTCAGCTCTGGTATCCTTTTCCACCATATCATCAATGTTACGAGGTTGAGGATCATCCTTACAAGGAGCACCACAACTATCACATTGATCATGAAAGTATGGAAAGTTATTACGAAACCAATCGAGGAATGTTTGAAATGTTTGTAGCTGTTCCTTCTCTGATTTAGTCAATAGTACATCGGCCATTAATTGTCGTGTGTTTTCAATTCCATATTGTTCTTCTATCCATCCTTTTAATCCATTTGTTGTTTGCCATTGAGGTAATGTTTGATGTTGATGGTGTTGCGTTTGTGTTGTCTCATGTGTTGATGTTCGTTTAGGCAAATCTACAATCTGTCCAAAGTTAAGTAATCTCTTATCCTGATCACTACTGCCAACTACCTCCGAAGGAGGATAAAAGTCAACATCACTCAATTCATCTTCCACAATACTTGATAATCGTTCCGCATATGAATTTAATGTATCACGAAATTGTTCTGTTTTGTATTGTCGTGTTTCTTTGTCCTTCTTTGATTGTAGTTGTTCTTTGGTTAGCTTCTCTCCACTTTTTTCATCATCTTTTGAACTCTCCTCATCAAGAGGTGGTCTACTTCGCCGGCCATTTAATATATTAGTATGTTCACAGATCAATTTACCACTTCTCCAATATTCCCGAATTATAGGTATATATTCTTCTTCCCATGTTTTTGATTCATACTCAACTGATTCGGTTGTTATTTGATTTGTTTGTAGTAGATTATCTAATGTTTGTGAATTGATTGTTCGTTGAAGATGTTGTTGTTGGAGGAGAGTTTGTTGTTCATGGTCTTCTATTGTTTGTTGTAGCTGTGGTTGTCTTGATAGTATACCTTGTGCTGCTGCTGTAGCTGATTGGGTATAAGATTGATCAGCAGGAATAACCTCGGCATCCTCAGACATGTGAGTTATATAATACTGTACCCATGCCGCAAATTGACGTTGGGACATACCTACTCCCTTTAATGTTAGATTTTGATTGTCATTATTAGCATTTGATGTAGATGTAGCAGTAGTAGCGGTGTTTGTGGTGGCATTATGTGCATTTGTAGCTAGCAGATTGGAATTGTAAGTGTGTATGAGAATTGATTTCTCCTCTTTAGCTTCTTTTATATCTTCATCTCCATCATCTTGGGAATCATCCAGTGGAATTAATTCGTCGGTATTAGCAGTATTGCTGTCAATAGCTGATGTATCAACAGCTGTATCATCCTTGCCTTCATTCAACTTAGTTAAGCCATCAACAGCAGAAGTTGCAGATTGCAACAAATTATCAGCTGTCATATCCAAATCAGCCTCAGCTGTTGACAGGGTATCAATATATGGTATAGCACTCTTAACCTCTACTCGACCTACTCGATTAAGTATTGATTCGATTGTATTTGATCGACGTTGTTTCCATATAGGAAAGAGAGT
>Ga0075439_11168_pt2 | contig 21815 bp, 19 predicted proteins | sample MintriSingleCell_FD_74264 | JGI IMG/M metagenome (GOLD analysis project Ga0075439, IMG submission 74264) | Marine eukaryotic communities from Monterey Bay, USA to study complex ecological interactions - Minidiscus trioculatus JGI Plate_4_G5... | ecosystem: Environmental > Aquatic > Marine >... | reverse complement strand
ATTACTCCAATCTTGTAGAGCCATCAATCTGAAATGTTCAAATGTTTCTACTTTCCTTTTCTCCTCTGTCTTGGGATCTATGTAGTATGCATTCTCATTTTTTATAGTTTTCTTCTTATGCTGCCTCTTCTTATCAAATGGTTTGTATAAATTGATATACTCCTTGAACTCGTTGACGTCAGTAAAATCATTCTCTCTATTGAATATCTCTATCGATCTTCTTTTAGTGTACACATTCCATGCATTCAAGTGGAATGGTCGACAACGCTTCATGTTCTTCATTTTTATTGTTTTTTGTGGCAATCGTTAATATTATGATCTATTACTATTATGATGTAGTTCTGAACAATGGCAGTCGGCGGCTAGTTGTGCGATATAGTAAAGTTGACGTTCATTCTCATCACCTCTAGAAGTAGAAGTAGGAAACTTCGGCAATTGAAATTCTAAGTAAAACACAAAAGCCCAAGTAAGAATACACTTAATCCGTGATTAAAGATACTGCTTGAGGCTTGAGGGACCTATCCTTGCAATATGAATACTACCACTGCCCTAGTTGATACTAAATCTATGCTTCTATCAACCAACCAGAAAAATGAAGTGATGTGCATATCATGTGTACATTTTGTACTATCAACCCAACATCGTGTCCAATCTATCCCTAGGCCGAATCGTACTAGATATGTAATATCATTCGATCAATGTACCCATAGTTCATTTTTGCATATCATATCTTGGCTTCTCTCCCCGTATTGCCCCGTGTAGAGTTGTTCTGCCACAACAAATTTTCGAATAATGAGTGAGGTAACGCATGTCATCGGTGTAGTCTCATCTCAAGCATGGGAGGTAATAAACACCATCCGACGCTTCAGTGATACATAATCATTGAGGGGTATCGCTTAGGTATGTATCAGATGGCCCATAGCCTTCACAAATGGAGCCGGCTGATCAGTGCATCATCGTCTCTTTTTTTTTGATGGGCTGATGTAAGCGTAAATATCGTAGCAACTAGGGAAGTTGGTAGTATAAATCTCTTTGTATATCATAGACGACTATATAGTTGTGACGTGTATGCAGTACTTTGTTGTCAACTATTGTAGTTATGGAGAATAGCGTGTGAGGGGATGGAGAGCGTCATGATCGTAGTGTAAAAAAATAAAAGACTTTGAATCTCTGTTTGTACATTATGAACCGTATTGACCGTATTGTACGTAACTTCTGTAAAAAACTATACAAAAGATACTGTCTGTAAATGAAGACTGTAGTGAATTATTACAAAAGGGTCTAACTATCCACCATAACAGAGTTTTCTCATTTGTACATGAAAACTGATGTATTGTACTAGAGATTTGATGAATATGTGAATGATTTAGGCCGTATTATAAGTAGATAGAGACGAGAGAGGCAAACTATTGATAAATGAATGATTACTAATATGTGCTTTACTTATGCATAAGTTAATGAAGAGATGATGACTACTGAAATTCCCAAGTCCCCCTTCTTCAGCCCATCAAATCGTTATGAAAGCAAATCACCTCATGGTACAAGAAGGGAAGTTCTATTAGAAGACGTCGAAACAAAATCTACAATATTAGGTGCTTATGCAAATCTAGTTAATGTTATGATTGGTGCTGGGATTGTTGGTTTGGTGAGTGGTTATTATCTTTATACCTGCATATAAACTGTATGTACTTGTTAATAATAACAAGTGATCTTCCCTTTGCATGAATACCTATGGTATAATATTGAAAGCCTTATGCAATAAAAGAATCGGGTCTAATCGCAGGGACGATAATGATTATACTTATTGCATTCATGACTGGTGAGAGATAGATATATGATCTTTGAATTATGTTTTACATATGTATTACCTACATCTCATACTGCATAACACTCATACAAAAACTGCTATAGACTACTCGTTGAGACAACTTATCAATCTTGGAAAGTTAGTAAGCGTAAATTCCTATGAAACATTGATGGAAGCTTGCTTTGGAAAATTTGGATTTGTGTATCTTTCAGTCAATATGTTCTTGTTAAGTTATGGGGCGATGCTTGCATATCTAATCATCATAAAAGATGTATTCCCAATACTGTTTGATGTACACGACACTGATGCAAAGTGTTTCATCATGTTCGTTATCAGCCTGTTGGTGATATTGCCATTGAGCATGCAGCGAGATGTAGCAGATTTAGAGAAGACTTCAAGGCTAAATCTTATCCTTAACATATGCTTGGTAGGTCTCGTAGTAGCCTTCTCGCCTACACAACAATCTGTTCAAGACTCTGGAGGCATTATGCAAATGATATCAGACGAACCATTTCTTGATATAAAGACATTCTTTGTTGGGTTTGGAGTTTGTAGCTTTGCATTTGTTTGCCAAGACTCTTCCTTTATAATAGCAGGAAGTTTGAAAACACCAACCAATAAGAGGTGGAAACAAGTTACAAATGGCGCAATCTTCACATGTTGCATGCTCGAGTTAATAATGGGAGTTGTAGCATATCTAGCATATCAAGAGAATACAATGGGCAATGTTTTGAATAATATGGATATTAATCATTGGAGTGGACTACTTTCGCGGGCATTATTAACCACTACAATGCTATTCGCATACCCACTCAACCTATTCATCGCACGTCATGTTTGTGTTGTATTATTCTTCAAAGGTCGACTTGCACATGATGGAGCTGATTCAATAGTGTTAATAAGGAGAGATCGGAGAATACTGTTGACATTGGCGCTTTACATTTCGTCATTAATTCCAGCTTTATTCATGGAGAGTACGGGAAAAGTGTTGTCAGCAACAGGAGCAGTAGGTGGATCATCATTAGCTTATATTGGACCTGGAATGGCATATGTTGCAATCCACAGTAATGAATTTATCTATTGTATACATAGACGTTGGAAGAATGGATCTTCCAATCACCTGTGGAGATATCCAAACATCAATAATTTACATTGTTTAGATTCAGAAATTGCCGAAGAAGATAAAAAGATACAGTGCCAAGTATGGGATGCAATCTTGTGGTATATATCTGGCATGCCTCTATGGTCAACAATTGCATGTATCGGTCAAGTTAACCTGAAAGCACATTTTGAGAAGGATGATACTGCATCACCCTCCATTGCAATGAAACCTAATAGAGTGACAGTAGTTAAACCAACTTGGAATCCAACTATCGTTGATGAACAGAAAGGTTTGATACAATCAAACGTCGAATCAAAGTATGGAGCAATAAGTGAAAACACCACTACTCCAAACAGTGGCGAACTGCTACAAAGAACACTATCCCTCAGCTCAGTAGAAGTTAGGCAAGAACTGAAAAGTGAAAATGAAGTGCCAACATGGACAGGTTTTATGATTGCAATATGTTATATTACTCTAGGAGTGGTGGCAATGATATGCGGTTTGGTATCTATAATGTTATTATAATATGTAAATAATAATGTATCTGTTATGCTGTAGATTGTTGCTGTTTCATATAATCTAATACCTCAAGAAGATCATTAGCAATCTCCATTGCCGTCGGTCTCTTTTCTGGATCTAGAGTCCAGCATGATCTTATTGCATTGCGAAATGCAACAACGACAGGGTCAATAGATTGTTCATATTCGTTGGAAAGTGATGGGTATTCTCCTCTTGAAACTTGATTGCTAACACTCTTCAATCTTCTTTTCTTGTGCTCTTTTCCGAGAGGCTCACTGCCTGTCAAGAGCATGTAAAGTAATGTACCCAATGAATATATGTCAACCTTTTCCGATAAGAGTTGCACTGGGTATGTAACTTTCTCATTAGAACTGCTGTTGCTGTAAAGAATCATTTCTTCTGGAGCTCGCCACCAAGGCTCGTGGAACCTCGAATTGAATCCACATCTATCTCTCTTCTTTGTCGTTTCATTCCATGTTAAGAATTCGCATACATTGAAGTCATTAAACTTTGGTCTGCCACTAGTTGATATGATAATGTTACGTGGGTTAATATCATAATGTGCTAGTGTGGCTGGATGATCAATGTTTTGTTGTTTGTTATCATCTATAGGGATATTGTGTATTGAAGACAAACCGAGTGATATCATTGCAGCAAGTTTAAGTTTCTGGTGCAATACAGATTGTGTATTGATACCCTTCAGTCCAACTGATAATCGATAGAGATTGTTCATTCCTTTCTCTGCAAATGCTAGCTCTGTTAATACACTCTGACCACTTGGAGTCGAGGTAACACAAGATGTGAGTACAAAGTATCTAGAATCATGCAGACAAGAGTATAACTGCTTACCAGTATCCATACGAATCCATTACATAATCCGTGAAGGTGAGCCTCTCCATCGCTAAAGCGTCTCTTCTGTGTAGTTCGAAGTATTCGGGTAAAAAGTCTCGATCAATTCTGAAAGTTATATGCAACGGGAAGTTAGTGATCACTACTATATATCTATAACCAAGATGATTGCGTAATATAAATCTAAACCTACTCACCTTAGTGTTTTGATTGCTATACTTGTCCCCATAGAATCTTCTATTACCTCCCAAGCATTTCTAAACCATCCATGTCCTAATAACTTTGATGAATATGGTTCTTGTATTGGGAATCGCCTTTTGCTATTATCTTTTCTCAGGTTATGATTAGGATATAAATATGATAATGTAGATGTAGTCGAGAAGATGTTTACTTCATGAAGAACATTACAGGTAGGATAAGACATTGTTTGCCACTTTGCCATTGGTTTGCAGTCGTCTAAGCGTTTGATAATATCATTATCTTCTACTGTGTAATCGATAATATTATCAATTTCATAATATTGATTCAGGGGTATCGTGTTATATGTATAATCACTATTATGATCCAGTACTGTTTTTACTATAAAATATGAATCTGATAAATCTATATGTACTACTCTGGGACGTCTGGAACTACTTGCTTTATAATCTACCACATCAACTGTTAATATTGTATTGTTTGTCGACGACAACTTGTAATATGAATATGGAAGGTGTGATTGAAGAGGCAGGTTTGCAAATGGATGTATTACCAAAATAACTGATAATATAATGTGAACGATTGCCAGCAATAGTAGACATAATTGCAATTGGCGTGGCTGTAGTTGATATTTCTTATGTCCTTTCATTGAAACACTCTGGCATCAGTAAGTTAAAAGTAATTAGTAACTGTTAAGTTCTTGCTTGTAGTTGATATTGTTGATCCTTCTAACCGGGTCATCACATGCATCTATTGGTTGCTATATCCCAATAGTTGAGAGTGGTCATCTTGATTATATCACTACTCTTATCTCTACGAGCTTGATCATAATAAATTTTGGTCGGTGCGAAGAAGGTACAAGAAAGCTTTCTTCCAAAAAAGAAAGCATCCTCTCACCTCTCAGATAAATCAACAACCAACTTCTCATTCTATGCCCAGTGGCGAAGGTGCTCGCCAAAGCTATTCCATTGGGAAGCAAAGATCAATAAGATGGGGAGTACGTTGTTATATCTTTCACTGCTTTTTAGATTATCTTTAATAAATAATACACACACTTGTTCTATCATCATCTCACGCGTATTCAGCCAACACAACACCTGCTTTTTCCATTTGTCACTCTTCCTCTCATAACATATTTAGGCTGCAGTCTAGTAATGAAAAGTAAGTTTCCAAAAGAGAGTTAATAATACCATCTGGGCTACACCGCGACCAACATGACCATAAGGGTACTGAAGATATTATACCAAGAGAAAGGATTCAAAGTGAGTCACACATTATCATATGGCATATAGAAACATAAAAAGAAGAGCAATAGCTGCTTACAGGAATCGCTATGTAGGAAAGACGTGTGTATTGTCGTGAGAACGTTCCGTGCGAAGACAAGCAAACATAGAAGCAAGAGAAGCACTTACGCGGTATACCATAGCCCATCTGAAGATGTTCGTTTCACAGTTTATAAGGTGAAAGAGAGGTGATAGTAGTAACTTTTGTTAGTTCATTGGTTTGCAAAGGCAATTAAATAAAAGGCAAACTGAGGAGACTTTCATAGACGAACAAACTAATTCACATGATAAAAGAATACAAACGCAGACTTTCCTGTGCATCATGTGTAAACATCTTATTTAAAGGAAAGGAGGTCAGTGAAGGAAGACGACCAACATATTATGTTACAACATGCACAAGTATCAAAAGATCAACCAACTCACAAATATATTTGCTGGTGTTATTGCCGCACACTGTGAAATAAAATGCTTCAGAGTTAGTAATGATACAGTCAATGCAAGTATATTCGAACTACATAAACTCACCAATGTACCCAACAAAGCAGCAGGTACTGTAGGAGAAACATCCACAATACCAAACACAGAAAATATCAGAAACAAACCTCCAGCAATCTCAGCAACTCCCGTCCAAATTGTATGAAACTCTTCATAATCTAAACCCAGGAATTCAATAGAGCCAACCTGCCACAATCCACCCCAACATCCTCTGTATGGAACAATGTTACAAAATGCATTCGTCATAGTAAAATGAGATGATCCGGCAGCAACAAAGATGACACCAAGCAAGATAGGTAGAGGATAATCTCGCATGAAACAAGAGAAGTCTTTAGGTAAAGCGCTCTCCAATCCGTTAAGTAGCTGAACACATAGTATAGTTCCTAGGAATATTCCTCCAGATATGGCAAATACTGCATCTTGTTGTTCTGGTCCTGGTCTACAATATGTTGAATGTTGAGATTATATTATATTATTATTGTGGATTATTGTTGTGATGTTATCGTATCGACTCACCTAGAAGCAATCAAAATTGATGGATCAGGTCTTTCATCATCAAAATCCGGCGGCGGCATCATCTGTCTCCGCCCTGGTGGTTCATTGTATGAATGCAATTGTGTTACTACTCTGTTTCGACTTGTCGAGGTAACAATATTAGATGACTCTAAACTCAGAGTTTGTGCCCTATTCGATTGACATGTGAATGGCGATACCACATGGATACAAAGGCCGACATAAACGAAGATTAACGCTTTCACCATGATATTATGATCAGTAGTGGAATACTATTATTTAATTATATATTGCGAAGTAGTTATCAACACTATAAACTTTGCTCCAATAGGCGGTATCACTCTCATAAAGGATACCGTAAACAATCCTCTTATTTTTTCTCCCCCAACTCTGCATTGCTTTAGTACGAGGGTGGGCTGGATGGAGATAAGCGTACGATGACAAATCATAACGTCATACTCTCGCTTTTGTTTTTCACATCGCTGCTCGATAATACAGTTGTTGGTTGTCAATCATGTCTTGCGGTTGTGGGGAAAAATGCACTTTTCGGTTTCAAGAAAAAAGACGCTTTGCATGTTGATGTTGATGGCGATGATAGTAGTAATAAAGACAGCATGCATATTATTCATAATAACGCCCTTCCACTTGGTATATTGAAAAGTCATCCTATTCGTTCACGGATAGGGTATGATACTTCTATGGTATTGGGTTTCCTTGCTTTGAGGTCTTATGCAGCCGAAAGACTCATTAATAGAAATCATGATACAACAATAACAATGATTCCAACATCTACACCCAAACAACAAATCAAACGCAAATGGGCCGGTGGATTCTTCATCGAGGAAGAATCAGAAAGCATAGACTCAACAATAGAAGAAGATGGAAAAGATACTGAATCTCTCGATTCTACAGAAAGTAATGAAGTAGAGAAAGTTACTTCTGCATCGATGATAATGGCAATCGGGTTCTATAAGAATTGGATATCACCTTTATTGCCACCTGCATGTAGATTTTTACCCACTTGCTCTCAATATGGTGTACAAGCGATCGAGGAGTTTGGACCTCAGAAGGGATTGATACTTACTGCATGGCGATTAGCACGATGTACTCCTCTAGGAGGGAAAGGATACGACCCTCCTAAGTGGCCAGTAAGTAAAGTTGTTGAACACATCTGAGCAATTTCAGATCTTTATCTCATTCTCTCTTCTTTCAAATTTTCACTACAGCCCGTTTCATATACATATGGTAGCTACTAGAATCGTGTTTATAAAGTAGTCTGTTTTATCTATACACTACTATTTCTTCTCTTTAAAGAACCTCATCTATCGTTTCATTATGTGCCTTGAGTTGTTCGATGCAAAACTGTCTCATATCAAACTCCATCAGTGAATTTGGCCCTGGTTCGCACTCTTCTTTTTGACTTTCAGACAATGGTATGAACCATCTTGAACCCGGCTCTGGCTTTTCCCAGTTTTCGTCAGATATCAGATCGTTAGGCATGCAATCGCCCAAGTAAAACTTTAATGCAGTATCCTGCTGTTCACCAGCCTTTAGAATCACAATCTTCTCCCTAGTCGATTCTCGCAATAATGGTTTGAAGATCTTATACAATGCATGAAACCATCTAGGAGCATTAATTACTAATGTTTTATAACTTCTTCCAGGATAGTTTTCTGACATCATATTCTAAGAAAGAAGAAGCCAGAGGGTTGTCAATAAATCAATAATAAACGAGGAAGATGAAATACCAAACAAATTACTTACAACAAATCTTTTTCCAAAATCAATATACTCTTGATTCTTCATCGCTCTAAACGATATACCTCTCATGTCTAATATATTCGTCATAACTCCCTCTGGGGGTCCAGGTTCTAATATATTCCAACAATATTCAATCACATATATGTACTACCATAATTGAAAGATTAGGTAAAAACATTAGACATTCAAAACAGTAACTTTGCTAAAATCAAACATCTTGCACATACACACAAACATATTACAATAACTTACATGCATCAAAAGGTCATCAATCGTTGCATTGTTCTTCTTCATCAATTCAAAGTCCAACAACGATGGACGTTGTGCAAATACAATATTACCATGTGGATCTTCCCCAGCAAAGTAATGCGGTACCAATGCCTTACATACATCATACTTGGGATGTGGTCTACTTAGCATTGTATCAACATTAAATTCCTTTCGCCATGCTAATGTACTTTCAAATGCTTCTTTGGCACCTTCTCGGTCACCCTTTTTCATTAATAGGAATCTTGTTGGTATCCCATCTGGATCATCTGAGCTACCATCATGGTCTGTTGTGGCTGGAAAGATTAAGCTTTTAGTTTCAGTTGTATTTTCATTTATTGATATATCATCATTGGTAACATCAGCTGTCGTGGTATCACCATCGCCATCAACGGTATCCTCTACTTCTACTACTTCTGAACTATTCACATCTTCACTAGTTGATACAGTACTATCATCTTCCTCTGAACTGCCACCACGTATAATTTGCAATACATTTCTATAATAATATTGTGGAGGTGTTTTTTGTGTGGTTAAAAATGATGGTGCACACCATCTTCGCCCTACTCCACCCACAGCCTTCACCGATACTAAACCGAGTATTGCTGATATAATTACAATACTTCTCCTTAACACCATTGTTGATAATAGTACCATTATTAATTAGTATTGATGTCATTCAGTCGTCAGTGTAGCACGGAAAATTATGAGAGTATATAGGATACCGCTCCTCATTTTTGGAAGTGAAGATCATTGATCATCCTTACTACTTTTGTAATTTGTATTAAGTGACCCCTCTCGTTTAAGTTGTCTGCGTATTTATACTATCATCAACCTTGTCTTCTATTTCTTATTGTTTTTGTCTTTGGTGGCAGCGATTTGGGTTTACCACAATAGAAACTGCACAAACAAAACACACGACATCACGCATTGTATACATATCAGTAAATTTTATGCTTGAGAGATAGAGCTGCAAGTCTACATAAAATGAAACAGCGTCAGAAATCTAGTGGATCATCGTCTGCTGATACTAACGCAACAGCAGGTTACCAACCAACTTCACCCAACAATAATAACAACAACAGCAACAATAATAACTCATTCTTATCATGGGTATTCTCTGAACGCGAAAGTTTATCATTTATAATGGTATGTGCAACCCTTGGTCTGTTCCTAGGGTTTGCAATAGGTGCTGGATGGTTAACACGTGGTGCAGGATCATATCAATACACAAGACTAGTCAATCGCGTACTAGGTGCCATGTCAAATAAATCAGGGTTTGTTAGAAAGAGGTCTATGAAACACTTTGTTGTTAGTGCATGGCGTGCTAATTTGGCAAAACGTATCCGCAGTACATTAATATATCAATTGCTTACATTCCGTAAAGCACCGCGGAAAAGATTCTTCGTGGATATCTTTACTTTACTGTTTTGGAATAATAAAGATAGTCCATTATGGCCACCTAATTGGATATTATTTAGAGATGTTGATTTAACATCAATTGACGTTGGTCAGGGTGAATTGTCGCCTTTTATGGTATCAACTCTATCATTCATTTTGCCATGGCGTAAATCACTTATAAATAGATTGGCAAGGAATGATAGGGCGAAAGTTAATTTGCGTGATCTGAACGGGAATATCATTGGTTCTTCAGAACAGATATTGCCTATCAAGTCAAATCAGCCAATTAATCCATATTATCATCCCATGGCATTCCATACTCTTCGGGAGTATATAATCCGATTTGATGGTTATGTACACCCAGACTTGGGGTTCTTAGTTCCTGCACCTTCAGGTAAGTTTGTTTTTGTAGGGGTATCGATTTGTTCCTTGTACAACACAGCTAACCATGATCCCTTTGTTCAGGTGCTGAAAGGGGGCTTGGTATGGTTAGAGATACCTACACAAAATGTCAAGTTCACTGCAATCCTGGTACAGCTGAGGAGAAGATTAAGCACAGAATGGAGACTATACAACTTTCCGAAGAGTCTCACTTACAGGCACAAATAGATGCAGAGATCTTGAAAGAATTAATGGATGAAATACCAGGGTTAGAAGCCACTACCGCAGGAACAGCTTCATCTTCTTCCCCAGAAAATATTGCAACTAAGATATCACCACAAAAAACAAAGCAATCTATCAACAATAAAGACAAAGTACCAGACCCGCTTAAAAACACTACAACATATGAAGGCATACAAGCTGCAGTTCAACTGCAACACCAATCTACATCTGCCAATAGTCAGTATACACAGAGTGAAGTACTCCTTCATATCCCATTAGAGGCACAAGTTACCCGGAAAATGGCGCTGGAAACTCTTTTGGGTTTATTGTCTCCTGATCAGAATAGCCAAGCTATTGAAGAGCTAGATGATGCATTTATCCTAGCAGTCTATCTCGCTCATGAGCGTGGTTTGGGAATCAACTCTCGCATTTGGCCGTATATTGCCACCCTGCCCACTAGTCCTACTTGTGCTTTACATTGGGGATGGCAACAGTCTGTGGTGGATGTTCTTACGGCCATGAGTGTTGAGATGGGTACCGATGTTCAAGGTTGGCCGAACGAAATATCAAAGGCTGCTGATATGAGTGAGAAGATTGTATTGACGTTATCACGAGCATTTGGTGAGACGTTGGCGAAGAGATCTAATGTGCCAGATGTCACTACCAACATACGATGGGCTTTGTGTCAGGTGGCTAGTCGAGCTGTGGCGGGCAGAGATGAGCATGGTAGTCTACGACTGGTTCCCATGATGGATATGATAAACCATGATCTTGCTGCTGATAAGTTTAATGAATTGACAGGCAAGGAGAAGATGGAAGATGGCCACTTTTTAGATGCAGATGAGAACCAAGCAGGTGCATTTGTAGTAAGAAGTCAGAGACATGGAGAAAGGAAGCGGTTGAAGAAGGGCCAGGAATTAATGGCCAACTACAATGTTCCTTCATATAGTCCTCTTGATTGGTTTCTCAACATGGGCTACATACCTCCTGAACGGGCTGGGAAGTGGACGATGCTAGAAGCAGGCTTGCCTCGGAACTATCGCGGTGCTGGTTTCTCCCGCAAGTCGTCTAATAACCCTACTGGGGCCTTTGGTTCAGGCAAGCCAGAAATTCAAGTTATTAGACAACATACACAGCAACAACAACAACAACAAGTCTGTCAACCACAGCAACAACAACAGACATGTCAAAGATAAACAAATAAGGTGATACATTGGCGCCGCTTTACTATTTCTAGCCCAGTTATATATTCATCCCTTCTAGATGCCTCACCTCATTTTTCCTGATCAAACGACATTCAGGTATATCGAGTTCAAGTCTTTTGTTTTCTCTTAATCGACTCAACAATCTTCCACCAAAGATGCCTGATTCTGAAGTGACCAGCCGTCTCTTTCCCTCAACATTGATATCGACAACATTTACTCCGCCATTCTGTATACTCCATAAGAAAGTCTCCGCTAGTGGAGAATTGGCAACAAGTGAAAGTAAAATTCGAAGATAAGCAGAGTGTGATACTGCCACTATGGAAGATGAAGCCGTCTCAGTTGCAAGTGTAGATAACTCCTCTATAGCTTGCCCTGCCCTCGATAGAACTTCTCTTCCTCTTTCCCCTCCATCTCCTGCCGTTTTATCTATGTCTCCGAATGACCAGCTTGTTGAAACCTGCCTAATGGTCTTGCGGAAATCTTTAACCTCAGTTCCGTCCAAAGAACCAAAATCTACCTCTGCCAAACTGGGAATTTCTCCATAGACTCTAAGAGATGTCTTCTTATCTACATTTTCAGACGCTACTTCTGCCGTTTGTCTCGCTCTTCTTAGCTTACTGTGTACTATCAAATGAGGACTTGTAGACTCGTCCAATCTAGACAGCGCCATTCCAAGTCTACGTGCCTGTTCTTGTCCATTATTATTGATTGGAGGATCTACTCTAGCACCTTGAACTAAGTGTAGTCTATTGTTTTCTGTGAAAGTGAAGGAAAAGAGGTACTTTTAGTGAGGTTTAGTGCAAATCATATACATTTCATTGTCATAGATGCTTATCATAATGATGCTCATATCATATGATGAACATGTCATATGTTCATATTACCCACACAGCTCTTCTCTCTTACCTGTTTGCCCATGCCTACAAAGATAAACCCTTACACACCCTTTTGTAATCGGTGGAAGATCTAATAAACAATCATAGTTTCCATCAGCGTGTATTGTACTATCTGATAATGATGTATCGGCACTGCATGCTAATGATGGAGATGACAAAACCCCTGCCACGATAGATGCTGCTGACTTTTGTATAAATGCCCTCCGCTCAGTATTTCTAGTATCATTATCATTATTTATATGAGCATGTAATGTCTGACTAGATCCACCCGATGACGTAGAATCAATGGCATGATATTGTTGTTGCAATTCATGAGCATATAATCTCGGAAGTGAAATGTCTGCTCTTGAAACACCGAACTTGAGTATCACAACTGATGGCGAAAATGATGATATTACAAAGGGGGATAGACATAGTAGTATGCAGATTAGCACGGCGCGTATGGTGCTCATTCCTAGCATGATAGGACGGCAAAGCTCCACTTTGCTTTGATTGAGCAAATTTTTTAGGGTGACGTTGAATCGCCATTTAACAATTGAGTGGCTGGTGTGCAAGTTGGCCTTACCACAAACAGCCTCCTATTACAATATTTACCGTCTCCTATTTCATCGTATTGTTGTATTAATACTCCGAGTACTACCAGCTGATTTACCGGCGGCTTATTGATACCACACACATTACTTTTGTTTGCAAACATATTATTACAGCAATTGAATAATATCCGCCCAGCAGTAATTGATTGATAGTATAGTACACCAACTATTATTATTATGAGTGACTCTTCTGATGATGATGTGCCCCTATCTGCACTAGGAAAAGGAAAGAAGGAAGAAAGTAGTGATGAGGAGGCTGAATTTGCAGGTGATTTAGTTGATAGTGAGGATGAGGAAGAAGAATTAGATGATAACTTTGTCGTAGAGGATGAAGATGAGGAAGAGGACGAAGAAGAGGATTATGACGACGATAGTGATGAATCAGAGGATATTCCTTTATCTGCATTGAAATCTAAAAAGGAGGAGAAGACACCACCCAAAAAATCCAAGAAGAAGAAGGATAAGAAGAAGGAAAAGGCCAAACCAGCCAAGAAGAAGACAGTTGCTAAGAAGAAGACCACAACAACAAAGAAGAAATCCACCACTACTAAGAAGAAAGCTTCTGTGAAATCATCAGCATCGGGTAGTAACTGGCCGTGTGCATCAAATGCATTGTATACTCATTCTGAAAAGGGTAAGCTCATCCAAGCATTATTATCTCGTTGGTGGTATGCATATGAATGGCCAGATCCAAAGGATTTACTAGAGGAAACTCCAACTGGGTATGATGCCCTTGATGGTTTCCCTGGCATGTATGTATGTACCGAAGGGAGCAATGTTGGTGAATTTATTGATAAACGTAATCATGCAAAGGCACCATCATTCAAAAACTTTGCTAGGAAAAGTGCAGAGGAGTTGAAGGATATGTTATTGACAGCAATTACCAACCAGAGAAAGAAGCTTCAGGCTAATGAGGGGGAAGGGACGGATGTGGAAAAGGAATTGAAGAATTTGGAGAAGTGGGCAATGAAGTTGAATTGTACCAAGGCGGACAAGGACGCCGAGAAGGTATTGAAGGCGGAAAAGCTAAAGCTACCATGATTGGTGATAGGGGGTGCTGTATTTTTTTTTCTACCGGGATGAAATAGGTTGCTAGGGGGCTGCAGTCAACGTGAGTAGAAGATTTTATGAATGATTTACACAGGGTTGCATACGAAACTTTCTGGGTGTTGAAATAGTTGCAGAAGGGTGTTAATGTTGACAAAAAACATGAGTAGGTACTCTTGTAACTTTAGAAAGTTATTTCCATATGATATGAAATTAGTCTAGTTTCAGTTTGGGTACAATTGTATACTCAAGTATGAACATACTAGAGGTACATAGGCAATTGAGGACTGAGGAGGGAGATGAGGACGACGAGAGAGCTCGAGCCAAGTCTGGCCGTCGATTTTAGAAAAGGAGATATTAAAGTTTCGACTTTTAAAAACTTTGAGTGTCATTTATTGGTAAATAGCAATATATGAGAAGTTGATTAAAGTTGAATAAGAGTGCGTCATAACTCATATATATCATTGGAATACAGGCAAACATAGCCTCCATAATATTACAACTCATCATATATATCATATCCCATATACCACACCAAGTACAAGTCGTACCTATAATTTTGTCCATAATTTAACATTGACACACACATACCCTTTAAATCATCACTACCACAACCGCATTATACAATATCGACAATGAATCGTCTTTCACTATTGCAATTGCAATTCATATTGTTAATAATATGTACATCATTACTTACTTTATCCTCCAGCACAAAACATACCTTCACAACAAAAAATGATCCCAGACATATCATCGGTCCTATCGGTATACCCTTCGGCTTCCTCAATGGAGGAGTTTACAATGTAACAGTATTTGATTTTGAATTAACACTTGGACGTAAGTCGAAACATTCTGAAAATCAAGGACAGTCAACACTAAAGTATGTCGAGGCAGGATTCTTACTCAAGAGATTTGATAGTGAAAGCGATTTCTCAAAGTACCATGAAACTATTATGGAGCAACCATCGATATGTGTGTTTGAATCACATAGGAGTGAGGATTACGTTAGCGTGGACGCATCAAATATAGATGATGATATGTTAGAAGAGGATGATAAATTTGAAGTTGTATATGATAACCATCATGATAATATGAACCATCATACAAGCAATGTAAAGACGGGTGGAGTATTTCTTTCCATGAATCAACCAGAAAATTCTTGGAAGCCACACAAGGCAACAGTGACATACTCATTTACAAACAAAGAAGATGAGGGGTTATACTTTCTCATTTATCAGTTATGTCCTAGAGACAATCAACAAAAGATGGGTTCAAATTATGTGCACTCATCGTTCGAGTTGGATCTACACTTTAAGAATTATGACAACTACGGCAATCCATCTTACTTGACAGCTGGTGAAATGAAGCTACCTGCAATGTATCTCTACTTTAGCATGTCATATGCACTTTGCTTCTTCCTGTGGGCAATGAATATTAGAAACATAAGATCAGGAAAAGAAGCAATATGGGCACCAAAGGATGGTAACTCTGCATCAAGTCGTCCATCAGTACATGCAATACATCATTTAATGACAATTCTCCTAGCGATGAAGACAGTGACTGTCTTATTTGAGTCCATCAGATACCACCAAATTAAAATACATGGTCATGCCGCGTTCATATCAGCGGTATACTTTGGTATGTCGTTTGTCAAGGGCATCTTTATGTTTACTGTTATACTACTCATTGGCTCTGGTTGGTCGCTAGTTAAAACATCCCTCGGTGATAAAGAAAAGAAGCTAATATGGATAGTACTAGTATTGCAAGTTATTGATAATATTGCAGTTGCGGTGCTCTCTCAAGAAACTCTAGGCGAGCGCACCTATGAAGATTGGAAAGGATTACTTCATTTTGTTGATATACTTTGTTGCTGTGCTATATTGGTCCCCATCGTCTGGCAAGTCAATTCATTAGAAAGTATTGTAGAATCGGATACATCAAATGCAACCGGTGAAGAAGATGAAAACAAGTCATCTTCTGTCATTACCAATGTCGAGTCGGAGGCTCCTCCAACAGCTCACGCCGCACATACACTAACAAAACTCAAACAGTTCCAGCGCTTCTACGTACTTGTTGTGGCTTATATTTACTTTACAAGAATCATTGTCTACCTCTTTGCAAATTTTCTTGGTTACAAATCAACTTGGCTGCAATATCTTGCTACAGAGCTGGGCACGTTAGTATTTTATGCCATTGTCGGCGTGTTGTTTAAACCTGAAGAGGATAATCCATACTTGCAAGTTAGTGAGGATACAAAAAGACCGACAGAAACCGAGATAGAATTTACATCAACTTAAACGTGCTTTTGATACCACCATCTCAATCACCATGAAAAGTCCCAAACATACAACGAGAGTAAGAAATAGTGTGCATCAACAATTATGTATGATATATGAAGTCTTCAGTACAAAGTAAAGCGAGGACTATCGACGAAAACCGGTTTATTCCCACTTATCCTGGCTCTTACAGAAGGATATATCGTATTTATAACCCGTTTCAGTTGTGTGGGGTATCGTATGCGGTATTTGTATCTTTGAAATCTACGCTACGATAGTGAGAACCAAGGAAAGACAGCGTATGAAGTGTTATGAGAACTAAAAGAAAGCGTATGAAGTCTTCATTAAAAGTAAAGCGGAGATCTATCGACGAACTCCGATATATTCCCACTTGTCCTGATCCACTGTAAAAGTTGCGAGAAATAGCGGAGGGCACTTACTTTCCACGTCATGTGCATCAAAAAATATTTGCATCAGATTTGAAGTCTTCAGTAAAAGTAAAGCGGGGATTTATCGACGAACTCCGGTATATTCCCACTTGTCCTGGTCCACTGTAAAAGAGAAGAGGATATATCATCACCCGTTTCTGTGAGGATATATTCGACCTCATTCGACCTCATTTTTAGTTGTGTCGGAGATCTACAGTAAGAGCGTATTAATTTTACTTACATACCTAAAAAAAAAACACTTGACATTCAGAGCAACATTATATTGTTTGGCCGGGGCATTTATTCAAGAGCATTGTGATGGTGAGTATTGTTGACGCTACTAGATTATAAGTGTTGATATTGCTTTCATCTGGGCCTCTACTCATCTGCTTTCTATCTCTAATTATTTATATTAATAAAGTCAATCGGGAGCCTTTCAATGCAACTTCTCTAACACGACAACACTCATCACACCAACTCAAATTCAGTATGGATTACCAGCCGAAAGTAGACCCCAATGATTGGGCAAATAGGAGGAAAAGCGCTATGAATAGAGCACGGGAACTTCGATCTAAAATCAAAGACAATACTGATACTGCTTCTATTTCTTCAATGCAGTCAAAGAGTGAGCTCCAACGACGACAACGGTCGAAACGGTTGGAAGCCACCCAGAAACTATTGGATAAGGGTGGCTTTGATTTTACGTCACCTTCACCTGCTACTAATGTTGAAGGTTCGTTAGCAGAGAGGCATGAAGCCCGCTTAGCCAAAGAGCAGTCGCAGCTCAAGCTTGTAGGAGGAAGAGGTAGTAGTCGGACATATTCACGCAACAATGAGATCGCCATTCATCACCAAACGGCACTACCTATCGAAGTCGAAGGAAGTAAAGGTAGAGGCCGAGGAAGAGGACGGTTGGGCATGGACAAGAGGTTGGGCAGCGGTAGTAGTGGTACCATTGGTAATCTATCAAGGTCGAGCGGATCAAACAATGTACAAGCAGTCGATCAGTTTCAGGATGCCAAAGCTGTTAATTCTGCGCTCAAGGCCTACTTGGAAAGTCGTCAAGTACAAGAATACAAAGAAGGTGAATGTGAGAAAACAGCAATACTTCGCCAGAGATTAGTTGCACGGAGGCGCAAAAGACAGGGGGGTGTACCACCTTCTGAGTCTAAGACTCGTACGCCCAAAAGTAGTACGAGTTATAACCAGACTGCTCTAGTAGAAGACAGCTCTCGTACAATGCTTGAACGTCTTGACCCAAACGATTTTACTGCAAAGGATTTCCTGGGTACTCAAGCCAAATCTCCTGGTAAGGACAGGTCACCAATCTCATACAATCACCCGTCTGCAACCACTTCAGAGAATGATGACGAGGCATCTGTTGTAAACATTGAGTTGACTCAATGTGATTGTTGCAAGAGATCATTTGCCCCAAAGATTTATGAGAAGCACTTTGATGCTAACGGCGAGCCTAAATGTCTAAGTGCAATGGAGAAGAAAAGGACAGTCTTCAACTCAGCCAAGGCTCGAATTCAAAACAATAGCAATCTGAATTCAGGCGAACAACTAGCTGTGTTACAGGCAAACAAAAATGCAATCAGAGAAATTCGTCGTCGAAAGTCGTCCAAGAAGAGAAGCTCAAAACCCAAACGCAACAGCAAGTGGCGTGAGGAAAGCAACCAATTTCGTGAAGCCATGAGAGCCAATAGAGGACTCTAGAAGAGTTGAATGAATATTACTTGGTTGAACTCAGCATATTTTGATGAAAGGAAAGAAACTACCCAGAGCTGTGCTATAAGTTAGATATGTAAGATGATATTAAATAAGATGTGTTAGAGAAAGATTCTCCTTCTACTCTCTGATCGCGACTCCTCTCTTCTTAGATCCTTCACTGAAGGTATCCTTTTTTTTTTTTTTACACTTCCGATGACAAAGAGATTGATGACGACAACATTATGTACCTGGATATCGACGGCACAGAATATATTAATAGAGGAGAGGAGATCTGCATTAGAGCAAGTATCGAAATTATATAACACTCTCCACAACACACACAAAACCATTGTATATTTTTATTGTACACAACCATATATCATACCATGAATAGTATGCCTACAACATTGGCAGTGGTTCTCATAATGTCATCCCATTTATCATCAAATTATCATGTGAATTCTTTCTCGCCTCAAATGATAAGATCAAGTGGCAGTAGTATAATATCAAGTGGGAAAATAACACAACAATCACATGTTCAATTATTTGGTAAACGATCTCTTGTTCCTACCGAATCTGATATGGAAGATTCACAGTTGGTATCGGTACCTTTAGTAATTGATACCCAGAGTAAGGTAACTGATGATATAATAAGTACAGAGGAAAGTGGAGTTACCAATACAACAAAAACAACAGCATTAGATGATACTAACGAGAGCAACAATTCACTTCTCAAGAAATTATTCCTTGGCATAGAACCTACACCTGATGTTATTGCAATTGCGACAATATACTTTGTGGAAGGAGCTTTAGGAATAGCACGACTTGCTCAAACCTTTTTACTGAAAGATGAATTGCATTTGGGGCCAGCAGAAATGAGTGCTATTATGGGAGTCTTAGCATTGCCTTGGACTATTAAACCACTTTATGGGTTCCTTAGTGACGGATTTCCAATATTTGGATATAGACGACGTTCATATCTAGTTCTGGTTGGAATAGTAGGTTTCTTAAGTTACTCATTTCTAGCTTGGGGAGGGACAGGGGATGATATTGATACCAATAGTATGGCATTAACAGGCATTGTAATAACATTGCTCTTATCTTCGGCATCGATAGCATTTGCCGACGTCGTTGCTGATGGGATAGTGGTGCAGAAAACACGAGATGCAAGTATCAATGATCGCGATTCAGCAATAGCAGGTGGTCTTCAATCAGTATGTTGGGGTTCAGCCTCAATAGGTGGATTAATTTCGGCATATTTTTCAGGTAGTTTATTAGAAACAATGTCTCCTAGAGATGTATTTGGCATAGCAAGTGTATTGCCTTTGGCTGTTGCTGCTATCAGTTTCTTGATTGATGAGAAACCTATTGCAAAAACCACTACTGAAGTGGTATTGAATACAAATGGAAGCAATGGTCTTGCGCCTATTGAGAATGAACAGTCGTCTCTCAATGGAAATGATATTACTCTTGATGAAGATGTTGATACAATGTCATCTGTACAAGAACAAATATCATCTCTCTGGGGTGCTTTAAGTCAACCAAGTATTTACAAACCAGTCCTGTTTATATTCTTCTGGCATGCTACACCCTCATCCGATGGCGCCTCACTATACTTTCTGACAAATGAAATCGGTCTTGGTCCTGAGTTTCTGGGAAGAGTGCGAGTGGTTACAGCTATTTCGAGTCTATTTGGTGTATGGTTATACAACCAGTATCTTCGTACTGTACCAATCAAAAGTGTACTGTTGTGGACGACACTAATTTCGGTGCCTCTTGGCTTGACGCAGCTGTTACTTATATCACATTACAATAGAATAATTGGTATACCAGACGGCGCGTTTGTATTCGGTGATGACGCGGTTCTATCAATTTTAGGTAAGAAACTTTGTAAATGGGAGAGATGATTGATGGTGAATGAGTAAATGAATATACCTCTCTCACACCCTTCTTGTTCCACTTGATTAACTATAGGTGAACTGGCATTCTTGCCGACCTTGGTTCTAGCTGCTAGATTGTGCCCTCCAGGAGTAGAAGCAGTGCTTTTTGCAACATTGATGAGTATATATAATGGAGCATCTACAGTAGGCACAGAGTTAGGGGCAGCACTAACAAAACTCTTGGGTGTAACAGAAAGTAACTTTGATAACCTTGCCCTGTTGACTATTATATGCAATGTATCATCATTAATACCACTGGTTTTCATTGGATTTCTGGATGGTGTAGGAGAAGAGAGTCAAGAGGAGATGGAAGCAAATAACACATAAACATATGAATATAGACTAAGCCTCATACAATCATATCAGACATGATTAAGAGTACATTTGATCACATCAATTCTAGTTTATAAACAATATGTAAGTATACAGCAAAGACGAGAAGACTGATTACAAACTTGATCACCGTATCGGTCGTCAGTTTGTCGGTTACACAGAGATACTTAGGGTGCTAGCATTCATCACTACTATAGACCGTTCTTGATCAATTCCTTTTTGAGGATACCAGACAGATAAGCACCCTTGTTCCTCATCTTGGTAAGGTCACAAGTAGAGAAGATCTCAAGCGCTTGTAAAGCTGAGTGCTCAGGAAGACGCTTCAGCATGGCAACAAGAGGAGCATCCAACGTTTGTTCAATATGACCAGTAGTTCTCAAGTTTTGAATGGCATACTGTGAATGACGTAAAAGGGAAAAAGTATGTGAGTTATGATGTGCTTTTGAATGAAATTAGTAAAGAGTCTTGGTACTATAAAATATCTCACCTGAACCATCAATGGCAATTCTTTTTCATTGCCCTTCTGATGTGCAAAAGTCTGTGTTGGAGGCCTGGCAGGTGGCGGAAAGTTTGGATTCTGCAT
>Ga0075439_12571_pt1 | contig 21848 bp, 15 predicted proteins | sample MintriSingleCell_FD_74264 | JGI IMG/M metagenome (GOLD analysis project Ga0075439, IMG submission 74264) | Marine eukaryotic communities from Monterey Bay, USA to study complex ecological interactions - Minidiscus trioculatus JGI Plate_4_G5... | ecosystem: Environmental > Aquatic > Marine >... | reverse complement strand
AGTAGTTTGATATTGAGATAAACAATGTTAGCAATACTGTTTCTAACCCATTTTTACATGTAGAATCCATTTTTGATATCTATTTGGGGCACAATTGAACTTTGGACCTAGTATTTTGCCTTCAAAGTCAAATCTTGCATTTTGTAGTGGCCACCACTATAAATGGCACCTCTCATAACTCAGCCCCATCCCATTGCAATATATTGTTTGAACATTGTTTCTAGGCCAGTTTTGCATGTAGAATTCGTTTTTGCTACTTCTATAGTGTGAATATCAGTGTAAATGGTAGTAATAAAGTGCCAAAGTTTTGACTAAGATTTTTACATACAAATTTTTGGCAACTTTTAATAGGCCGATTCAATACAAACCATCTTACATACAGCTTCCTAATACATTATAGAAGAGATCTGAGTGGTATAATAATGTAATATGACCTTTATTGATAGAGATATACTAGGATTAGTGTTTGACATTGAAAGGTTTTTATAAACAATTTTTGGTCTTGACTACCTTTATGAGACTTGTGCATTTTCATTTTGCTACCCCAGAGCTCCGTTCGGGCAGAGCTTATACCATACTTTGATGATTGAATACTCAGGTGATATTCATAATTACATATATAATTGATAGAGATTCTCATTCGAAGATAGTAGTAGGCCGCAGCCCGCATAACAATCTCAAACCACGCTCTATAACCACAAAACATTTATTAGCAAGCAAGGGTGCACGACATATTATAATATCATACCATATGCAACAACAACAATCTCCAACGGCAATGTTCTCTGAGTTGAGGCAAGAGTCTTCAATTTCTGACGAGGCAGCGGTGGTGGAGCCTTCATCCCGTCGGTCAAATAAAAATCTACTTGCAAATATTGGTCGATATGTACCAATACTAATTCTCAGTGCTTTCGTCGTGCTTTTGTTTATTCAACTGCAGGCTGTATCGTTGCGTGTTTCATCCGAACAACAACAGATTAATGATTTGAAAGAGTAAGTATATTAATATTTGTATATGATATGTATATCTATACTAATCTAAACATATATATGCACAGACAAATTGCTTCATCCAACCAAGAAATACAACAAGAAGTTTCACAACAAAAAGACTTTACTATAATCAATATAGCGGGCACGTTTACACTATCAAGTTGTTTAGTAACAATGTTTCATATGACAGCGCATCTCAGACAGATGAATCAACCGTTGATACAACGAAAAATCCTAGCCATTTTATGGATGTCTCCTATCTATGCGGTTACATCTTTTCTGAGTTTAATATTACCAAGTGGAGAACCGTATTTGTCAATAGTAAAGGATTTCTATGAGGCATACGTCATCTATCAATTCTTGAGTTTCCTAATTGCAGTTTTGGGAAAGGGAGATAGAGATACGGCAGTGAAAGCTTTAGCACGTCATAGTGAACATTTGAAGAGTCCTTATAGATGTTTACACTGCTTGTTTCATCCGCCTCCTGAGGAAAGCAATACTGCATTTGCAAGCGCCGTACTTCTAGAGTGTCAAGTACTGTCAATGCAGTTTGTATTTTTTCGCCCATTAACCGCCATATTGATGTTTGTACTTGAATCAACAACGTCTTCTCCCGATGGATGGGAATACTTCTATTCGCCTCAGTTTGTGGTAGTTATGATTGAGAATATATCTGTCTTTTTGGCCTTCTCTGGATTGTTAAAGGTGAGTAGATCTTCCAATTTGTTTGCTTTAGAGAGACTATACTTAGACTCACATTTATATCTCTTGTTACAGTTTTATCATGCGGTGAGGGACGATCTAGCCTGGTGTCAACCATTTGCAAAGTTCTTAACAATCAAGGGGATTGTATTCCTAACTTTTTGGCAAGGGTTGGCCATCAGTATCATCTTTCATGCATCATCAGACAACAATAATGATGACGAAAATTCATCAGACAGTTTCTCGGCAAAGTCTATTCAGCAAATCTTGATTTGTATGGAAATGTTATTCTTCAGCTCAGCACACTGGTGTGTATTCCCTGCAGAAGAATGGTGTCCATCCTATAAAGCAAGGTTCTACGAAGGCCCTGGCTTTGCCTTTAATGACTTTGCCTCCGATGTCGGTTTTATAATTAATAGTGGTAAACGATCAAGGCAAGCAAGAAGAGATAAAAAGAATGAAGAAAGAGAAGATAGATCTGCATTAGATGGCACAAACAATTCAACAACAGCCTCGTCTTTTGGAAGTATGGACGAAATAGATACTAACGGAGAAAGTTTTCAATGCATCAGTACTGTAAAGCATGAAGACAATACATCAATAGTGTAAAGGATATGAATTACTAAGTTGTAGATTCTGTTTGATAAACATTTTGAGGATGAGTTTTGACAAACTCTGTCATTTCCACAGGATTTTGATTATGGCATGATAAAGACTCCTCATCACATATATCTATACTGCATTTGTTGCCTCTTGCACTATTGTGAACTAGCTGACTCATACCACCTCCATAATATGTTACTAAGTATCCAACCAGCCAATCACTGTGCATGCAAAATGTTGTAAGGGCAGCAAACTTGTAGAATATATCAAAGATGCTATCTCCATTCTCAAAGACGCCAAGCTCTCCAACTCTATTCTGCTGTAGATTATCACATGTAGATTGCATGAAAATACTGCTGCCATCTTGTCTTTCGTCACAGTATATTGGTTGTAGCAAAGGCAGTATACTCGCCTTGTTGAAGAAGGTACCGTATCCTCCATATGCAAACCGTATGCCTCCTCGACCAAAGGAGCAAGCCGCACCAACCAAAGGATCTTCGGTACCATTTTGAAACATTTGTTGCTTCATATTTTCAATATCAACTGATGTATCATCATCAACTAGCACTAATATGTCGGGTATGTCTGTTGCATTGTCTTGATATACCGTTTGAAGCCAGCCAAGAGCAGGTCCAATTCGTCGTTGAGCACAGAACCAACCCGCTTTATGCTTATGTGCATCCTCCATAGCCTTTTTCAGTCTAGCTACGCCACCACCTAATGTGCCATATAAATTCTCTTGAGCATGTGAGCCACCAGCTTGTCCATATGCTTGAGATCTAAATCCTTCAATCTCTGTTTCCCAACCCATTGGGGATTTACATCTTTCAATTGATTCATCTAACAAGTGTATGCCTATATTCGAGCAGTATGGACTATAATCGTCTTCTTCAGTCAATCCCCAGAAGTGGCGTATATTAGGATGTTTTGACCATGTTTTAGTTTGATATGTAAGATATTCTGGTCTAGTCTGTGATCCTAAACTAATAACATCTATAATGACATCTTGTATATTATTAATAGGAGAACTATGTACAATTGTAGGCGGTGTAGATTTGATAGCAGCCAGCTGATCAATAGGTATAACAAACTTCTCTGGACTATACGATGTATTATTACTCGACGATTGTAGTCGTAATGAAGTTGATCTAGGATCTGAGTAATGTGATATTGAGTTTGATAATTGACGATGACTAAGAGTCATCCGTAGTATTCTTCCTGTGTAGTCATTATCGTTGTCAGGACCTAGTAGCAATACGAAGCAAGCTAATGCTAATGTTGTAATGATAAGAATGACTGAGCTAATGATGTGCTGCATGTTGTTGCAATTATTGGATTTGATATTATGAGTTTGATATTGTATGTTATTAAATTTGATGCATCGGTTTCGACGGAAATGGATATTCCAGTCTAAATATATCTCTTATTACTAACTAGCTAATTGCAATGATACAATGGTGTTAGGATAGTGGCCGGCGTAGAGCGTCGAGTAGCCCACATCTATCAAACGTAATGTGTCGTTTTGGGGTCATTTCCTTGCGGTACTAAACTTTGATTTTAGAGAGTAAACGAAGATCTTATTGCATTTATATTATTTATTGATTGATTGGATGGTTACTGCGTCTTGATATCTTGCCCAAGCAAAGGTACAGATTGACTTCTTCTCCTACCTCAATGTATTGGTATTGCTTCTCTTATATCTTGCCCAAGCAGAGATCATATATACTTCTTCTACACATCTAATATAATAATATATCATGGAGCCAACATCGATAACATCAGAAATAGAGAGAGGTACCGCTAGTAATGGTAATGACCAAAACGAAGATGAGCTGTTAGCTCCTCTTTTATCATCGACCACTGCAATATCAACAAGTCCATTCATCCGGAGTGATGTAGTTCGAAGATCAAACTTCCTTACTAATAAACAGAAAGAAACTAAACAACTTGAAGATCATGCTCATCAAATACCTCCAACTAATATCATACTGTTATTCATATTGAATACGTACTCACATATCAAGATTTATGTCACAATGCTCATAAGATTAGAATCGATTGTTGGGGCGTTAATGACTGCTGGGGCAACTTTAATAGCATACTATTACTATCCATCAGACGATGTTGATTGGAATGGTAATTTGCCGAGTGTGTTATTATCATTTGCAGTTATTACCCCTCTTGGTCAAAGTATAACAATGGGTTTTACCAGAAGAGAACAAGCTTTAAAATCACTAGCATCTTATAGATCCGCAGTTTACAATCTATATGTAGCACATTCATCTTGGGATTGGGGATCGTGTCATAAGAATGAGGGAAGGAGAGGATGTGTGGAGAGTATTAATGATGAAATATCAGTATACGGAACCATTGCTACTGGAGGAGACGATGTCAAGATTACAAAAAGTATTGACTTCATAAATCATTCGGAAACAGTTCTTTGTCATCTAATACATTTGTCAGATTCATTATACTCATATTTGACATTGCCAGATTCTAGCCGGGCAAGACATCGAGTAACTAAGAATGGTATCGAAGAAGCGAGTGAGATATTAACCTGTGGGAGAATGATCTTTACAAACAACATATACGGACGTATGATTATGATTTCACAACTGTGTGAGGCGTTAAAATTCCGTGGAATGCCCAGCAATGAGGCATCTAGAATTAGGCAGTGGGAAAATCAAGCAACAACTGCAGTGGAAGAGTTGAGAGTTGTGAAGGAATATCGTACATTACAAGTCTTAAGAGTATTTGGGAGATTATGCTCTTTGTTTCTGCCGCCATTTTATGCCACTACATACGTCCAAGTAGCCAGTAAGTCTTTATGGGTCATTTATGTGTCATCTTGTCGAGATATAAGTTGTGTAAAACAATCATGTATCTAACCAGTCTCTGACCCCATAATACTGTTCTTCTACATATTAAGTTGATACCAACTCGCTTGCACTTGGCCTTGCACTCGGCATCATAACAAGTCTAGCATTAACATGTTTATTTGAATGCGTTAGGCAAATTGAAGATCCGTTCGTTTCTCATATTACATTGGATGGTATAGATGTACGTGAAGAGTTAATTGTGTTAGCATACCAAGAGCTAATGGTTGCAAGAAAGATACTCTTTCCAAATGCAGAGGAGTATGAGATGAAACCTGACGACTGCTTGCAATCTGATGTAAAACACAAGGAAAAGGGAACTGACAGAGTAAGGGATACGACAGATAGAGAGAGTAGGTATTCAGTATCAAAAGTAGGCGTTAGTAATAATAAATTAAAGTAGTCAGAATTAATGCGAAGCAACGTTTAAACCTCCTTGTTCTCCTCTCCCATCTCTTCGAGAATCTTTAAAAACCTCTTAATAAAGTAAAAGATTGCTACCATGTATGCTGGGCGTTGTATAATGTATTTCAATACCTTCACTAGTAGATTGTCTGCTCCACCACCTTGGCCCAACACAGCTAGCTCAACGGGAACAGCTTCCCTTGATAACCAACTCTGTACTAAAGCCTTCTTTGATTCATCATTAGTTGCTTGCATGATTTCAGCTCGACCGTTATCAGATATAAACTTTCCTGTCTTTGCGTCCAATACAATTACCGACGGAATGCCCTAATGAATTGCAAAGGAAAGTATGTAAGTAACTATATTGCACATGTTCATATCATATGTTCATATGATATGCTCATATCATATGTTCATATCATACATTCATTTCATATCAAAATAACTACTTACCTGAATCTTAAACATATTAGCAAGCTTAGCCTGTTTATCACTATGTACAGCACTAGTAAATCCCGGTACCATTGATAGCCAAGGCATCTTTCCATAATACTCGGAAAATGATGGCTCATCCTTATCTGAGGACACAAACACTACCTCAACATCATCTTTACAAGTGTTGTAAAATTCTTTAAGTAGTGGACTGAATGTACGACATGGTGGACACCTATCAAGTATTTGTATAAGAGGATGAGAACATGATATATATGAATGTTTGTTTGTATTGGATGCAATTGTGAATAATATAAGTCTGAGTGCTTCGGGGTTCATGTTGTAGGATTTCATGATCAATCTATCATTGCAGTGATGATTTAAATAACCCCAATAGTTGATGGTATTTTGAGACGTACATCATATACCCCCATACAGTTACAACAAACAATGAGACGTGCACATAAACCTTACCATGAAGCTGAGAAATAAATTGCAACTATTTTCTTTCCTTTGAATTCAGTAGAAGTTGGAACGCCACTTGTTTTAGGTTTTTTCAATATCTTTTGACCGAATAGGTCGCTGCTCCAGCTCGTAGTAGACGCCATTATCATCATAAGCAATGGTGGTGAAGTGGTGATAGTAAGGAGATGGGTGGGGTATTTATCGGTCGTTTAATGTCCAAAAAGGATGCCCCCTTAGGGAAAAAAGATCTCGAAAGATTGTGATGTTATTGCTTAGCTACGACGATTTCCAACTCATAATTACAGCTTACATATTACTAATTGATATCATAATTCACACAGAGAAAGAAATAAAGGGTACTATACCACCAAAGCGATATAAAAGAAAGTCGACCCATACCAAACCATATCAACATATCAAATAACAATCATAAAACTACAATGGCAACTATGAGAACAATGCCCACGGCACGGCGTGGGAGAACATACTACAAGCAGGGTGCAAATGATAATCGTGGTTTAAGTGGAATATGCTCAGTACTGTTTATTGTTATGTTGCTCACTGTACCGCCATTGATATTGATTGGTTCCGAACGATCTCGCCATACACGATATATCACACTGAGTGATGCATTGGATTCCGACATTGTCGAGTTGAACAATGGCGGCGTTACTACTAAATCATTGCAATCACTAAGTCCACATACATTAGTCCATGGTACATCTTCTCACATTGATACCATCCCCACAGATAGTGATATGAATGTATCAATACCGGGCGCGTTAACTTTAAAAAGAAACACTGAGTATTGTCAATGGCAAGAGATTCAATCACAAAGATGTGAAACGTGCACAAGAACTGTGAAAGCAAAAGACGGATCGACGAAAGAGGAGAGTTATCAATGCAATTGTATCAAAGAATACAACTATATTAAGAGTTGGCGGAATCATAGGATTAATAGCATGTTATTTGATCAACCGGGAGCTCACCACAATCCACAGCGGGACCCTTACCCATCATCAGTAATGCCCGCAAAAGATGCCAAGTTAACATTTCATGAGGGAGAAAGGAGAATTGAAGAGGAGATTCATCACCACAAGAAGAAGAAAGGAAGTTCAATTGATGCAAAGCTTGATGCCAATATGCTGTCGTCTGGTATAAGGCAACAATCATATAGACGCGTTGAGTTTACACCGAATGGTCAAACACCGCCGCCATCAATGTTCTCTCGATTTTTCTCATACTTTGGATCAACTCGTCCTACAAGATATGAACCACTTCAGTTATTGAAAGATACACCCAACTCTCCAGCTGCAATACACGATAACTTTGTTTACGTTGGCCAAGGTGGATACTTCTTTTCGGCATATGAGTCACAAACAGCATCAAAGCTATTTAATTACTTTGCTCAATATCTTGAGGGATCATTATTTGACTGGCAGATTGGCGATCTAATGCCAAGCTGTACCGCAGGAGACGTGCGCTTTTACTACGAAGTACAAGATCCCACTACAGTGAGTGTATTGGGTCAACTTAGGAGTCAAAGTGTAGCAAATGAACTGAAGATTACACCGCGTACACTAAATGGTATCGGTGACACGACGAGTAGTACAATTGGATTAGTACATGCTGGACGACATTCCCCACAGGATATGTTACTAGCTGAAGATTCCGACTCAAAGAATAAGGCGAACTTTGTTCGTGCACTCTTGTTTCTTTGGGCTATCCCCGCTTCTCGATTATGTGGACTGGCATTTGGTCGTGAGTTAGGTGAATCTTCCTTTTCTGTACAAACCGAAGGAGTTATTGGACTCTTCTTCACATTATTGTCAGCAATGTGGTTGATAGTATGGGGTGAAACATTTGGAGCCAAGGAAACAGCTATTCTGTTCTTTTGTGGTGGTACCTTTGGATATCTAGCACTTAAATCAGCAGTAAGAAGCGGAAGAGGATCGGCAGTGAGAAGAGTTTACTGCCGTATATTGAAATGGGCAAATGCCCCACCGGAATGGAGAGTAGAGGATTCTTATGTATCACCAGATAGTAGTAGTGGTCGTAAAATGTTGTAGTGAGAAGAAGTTTGCTTGTTTTGGAATGAATCAACAAATGAATGAAAGTTTTGAAAGTCTGGCGAGCTGATACTTATTTTGCCTTTCTATTAGAGACGAGACCGTACCATTGAAGGGTAGTGTAAATTAGAAAACATATGAAGCTTAGTTTAATGTAATGTGTATAAGCAAACCCCATGGAGTAGGGGACCGCTAGAGAGTGAAGCAAGGACAGAACGCGCCGAAGTAAGGGAAGGATACCAAAAGGAACCCCCCACAATATCACGACTATCTACTAGAACTGCACTACTCTTCTCTTGCCTTATGCCTTTTGTTCTATCTATTCGCCCGGTTAACATCAACCATGGCGGTCGAATATGTTGGGAGTACTCATAGAAGAGGATCAATTGATATGGAAACGGCAACTGCTGTGGTCATTACGCCAGAGAAGTTAAGTCGACGGAGACATGCAAAAACAGTTCAAAACAATGACAATAAACAACAACACAACAACAGATGCTTCGCTAGTTGTTTACTTTATATATTCTTTGGTATTTGTCTATTTCTTTGGATAGTATTGCAAATATCAATGGCAAAAATACATTTCAAGCAAATATCTCATGATGATACAATTTCACAGTACAACACGACACAAGTTATGAGAAATGACAATAAATCCGAACACCTGAGTACTTCTTTTACTTTTAGTGAACACATGACATTGTCGTATACATTATTCGTCAATACAATACACAACATTACATCATTTATTTGCAATAATTTAAAGACAATAATATCCACATCAAATTATACCGATACAAATAGTACCGAAGAAGATTATGTGTATATATTTTATATACTCTTGGGCATTAATCTATTAACAATGTTGCCCTCATTATACAGGTATTTAAGTAGTAGAATAAGGAGAACATCATATCTAAGAGATGAAGACAGACTTATAAACGATGAAGATAGACTAATGAATGATACACAAAAAGATCAACAGCATATAATACACAACAAACTTTTACATACATATCTACCAGCATATCTCTTTGCAACTTGTGCAGATTGGTTGCAAGGACCTTATAAATATGCACTATATTCGTCTTATGGGTATACACAACGGGATATTGCACATCTCTTTGTAGCCGGATATGGATCAGGAATGATACTAGGTAGTATAGTGGGTGGAATGGCAGACATATACGGAAGAAAGAGACTTTGCTTATGCTACTGCTTATCCTACACATGTAGTGTACTAGCGAAACATTGCAAACACTTCCATGTCTTACTCTTAGGTCGAGTCGGCGGAGGTATAGCCACAAGTTTGTTATTTAGTGTATTTGAATCATGGCTTATTGGCGCACATAGAGAACGAGGATTAGACGATGAGAAGTTATTGTCAAAGAGCTTATCACTGTCAATGTATGGTAGTTCTTTGGTTGCAATTGGTAGTGGTATATTGGCTAACATTGTAGTTTCAAATAGTGGCAAAATGAGACCACTATATGAAACTGAATCTTCAATCTACTATGGTGGTTACATATCGGCCTTCGATGCATGTTTGATACCTTTGTTGATGTGCGGAACATTGATTGCTTGTCAGTGGGAAGAAAATTATGGGGAAGCATCTACTTCAAAGCTTAAAAATGAGATGGCATCTTCCTCTAACAGTAATGATGACGGAGTTAATATTAGAGAATACAGTGAAGGTTTCTTGAAGAAACACTCCTCTGTTGTGTTGGAAGATGGTGAGGATTACACACCAATAACAAACGGTGAAGATGGTGCAAGTCAATGCAAAGTTGGAGCCTTTTCTACTCTCCTAAGCGGATGTAGTACGGTGTGGAACAACCCAAACATACTCATCTGTTGCATTGTTGGCAGTGTTTTCGAGGGTTCCATGTACATATTTATCTTCTTGTGGTCGCCAGCTTTAACATCACTTCAAGATCAAGTTGATGTGTCAAATGGAAGATTAGTTGAAGGTGCAGAGAAAGATCCACATTCAGAAGACAGCGAGTTGCCATTTGGATGGATCTTCTCCAGCTTTATGGTTTGCTGTATGCTTGGATCTATAGCTTTCTCTCGCCTGTCGACTGCTGGTGTATCGGCTTCCAAGAGTCTAGTTGGTATCCTAGCTTTATCATCTATATCTTGTTTAGCAATGGCATCAACAGCGAGCAATGTCACTTCATCGGCTCTTAGCCCTCAATACATAGGCATGTTGACTTACGAGTTCTGTATCGGCTTGTACTTCCCAGCTATCGGCACTTTGAAGGCAACTTTAGTTCCAGAGGCAGAAAGGTCAGCCATTTACAATGTATTCCGTTTACCTCTCAACTTGATTGTTTTAGGATGGTTAGTAGGTGATTTCAACGTGCAAAATACCTTCTTTGCAATCGCTCTATTACTAACGGGAATGTGTTTGTTGCAGCTTCGACTTCTAATATCAAATGGCGCCACACATAGTCATCCAGGTCATCAACACAATATATAAGATATGATTGTACACTAGTGTAACAATAATGTAAAATATATGTATAACTACTTATAATATTGTAACTGGTAAACTACAACTCATCCTCTGAATCTTCTTCTTCTTCTTCTTCTTCAGTCGATGCAGCCTCTATGGAGCTCACCACAGGTTCCGACTTCCTTTCACTCTCTGCCTCGACTTTTTCATCAGCAGACTCCTTAGTATCAGACACAACCACAAAGTTTGGACTCTTCCGTAATGTCCTAAGCCAATTGAAGTCTTTAACATCCCAGTACAGGTTATTACCTTCTTCAAAATCCAAGTAATAATCACCCTCAAACACCATCCCTGTACAATCTTCAATGATAGGACCACTCCTAACCCAACATTTAAAACTAACATCTTTCGACTCATGTATACGCAATTGATAACAACTACAATGTATACTACTTGATATACAATCTGTGACATGTACTGGACCCAATGTCGGCTGTGTTATGTATACCTTGCAATTGTATATGTGTTGTAAATGTAAAGAGGGACGGGTACCGTGGATTAATATCGTAACATTTGATAGATTTTGTAGTAGATAGGATGACGATTCATCGTTTGATTGTTGCTGTTGTTGTTCTTCAACAATAGTATGAGAAGGTGGGTGTAACGTATGAACTGATCGGGGTGCACTGTAGAATTGCAAATCATCCTGGCTTGTTTCATTGATGAGTACTGTTCCACTGGCAGATATTTCTAGTGTACAATTTGACATATCTTCTAGTACACCACCATATTTTGTACGTAGATTGCCTTGTTGATGCTTCTCATCTTCTTTTTTCTCTGCACTACTTTCATTGTCCGCTGCTTCTGAATACACAATGTCAATACCACTTTCACCTTCCAACATTTTCTGTTCAGCTATGGCCTTTCTATACCGTTTGAATACAAACTTTTCCTTTGGGCAGATAATTCCTCGTGCAGTATCAATATATTTAATAATTTTATCTAATTCAGATGATATTAATCGTATATCCGTTTGTGTTATATCTGTCATGGGTGTTTGTAATATAGATTGTAGGAGTTCATCACTATCATTTTCACTGTCTGTTGAAGTTGATTCGGTATGAGTATTGATGGATGACGATGACGATAATGCATGACGTTGCAATGTTCGTACATTATTTAATACTGAATTTAGTTGAAGTTGTCCTTCATTACGTTTTGTGGATGTTGCATAGTATGCTTTTGCCTCGGTATAGTTTGAGGATTTAGTAGTTGCTGTGCTATCATTGGCGAGGTCCGACGTAGAGGACGGTACTAAAAGTAAAGAATCAATTTGACCTTGATATTGTGAACATATTTTACGAAAGTTTGTAAAGAATTGATTACTCTGTACTTTGGTAGATGTATTGTTTATCGCATCAGTTACATGGCTGTTATCTTCATTGACCAATTCTGGTGAACTGTCATTTATTTTGCAATTGTTAGTACTCTGATGCTGCTTCTTATTGTTGTTACCGGCCAATCTCTCCGCTTGGGATGCTAGAAACCGCGCCTCTCGTGGATCAGCCATAGTATAACTCTTCCTATTAGATTGGATAGCGGTAAAGTTTGGTATAGATGTAACATTGATTATATGGGTGGTGATCTTTTGGAGGCAGCCCTCCAAAAATTTTTGGAGGCATTTTGTCAGTGTTAGTGTTAGGGTTGGGGTTATTGCCCTCCAAAATATTTTTGGAGGCGGTATCCACCTCCAAAAATTACCAACTGGCTGACTCCGGATCATTTTTTCCTCAAATATATGATGCTGACGGGTATACACACTATTTCTAACTTAACTTCTATGTTGTATCATGTATACGAGTACACAACATTGTATGCATCAATTTCTACCTAGCTCTCCAATTACTATGTCACTATGTAAGGGAGTGGCGATCTTTTGAATGTGTGCCGCAGTGGAAATATGGACTGTGTCCACTACTTGTTACTCTCAACATAAAAAGGACAGTCTATTTATGGAGGGACACTCTAATTTATGGTGTGTGTGTTATATCCCGTATATCCCTAGGTAGGGTAGATGTACTTCAAGATGTTGGAGCTCAAATATGGACATGCAAATTTTATAGGAGTTAGGGCGGAGACAATAGTTGAGCTTGGCGGAAGCTCTAATGCCACCTCCTACCACCCTAACCCTAACTCTCCTCAACTAATTCCTCCCAATACATGATATGATAACTGGAGAACTGATATGGCACTTAAAAATGGACATTGATTCATCAAGAGACACAAATAGCAAGCTGCTAGGAAGATATGTTTGCCATATGCCATGTAGTAATGTGACGAAGTCTGCAGAGATTAGCAGCAGCTGTGGCATGCTTAAAAACAGCTATCCAGCTAAGTGCGTTCCGGGTATCCTTTTTTTGCTAGGATACCACTAACAAAATTGCTATTTTACTAAGTAAATCATGGTGGCCACTGCCTAGTAGGCTTAAGAGGAGGAAGCGACGGCAATATGGCAGATATGAATGGTGGACCGCCACTGCATCCTTATCCTTACATTTGATTAATGCACGCTTCAGTGTATCGATCTCAAGATGAAGTGACGGCACATCATTAGCATCAGTACGAGTGGAATCGATAATCATCGATTGAGTAACATGATTGTCGACTACAGAAGTAGGCGAGTTATTGAAAAGTCTATCAATATGACTATCAAGCGACCCATCAACATTGGCAACAATATCATTACGTTCAATAGATTCATCACTATCGGCATTTAGTGACGCACATCCCAAAAGAATATCATATAAAGAAGTCTCTTTACTCATCAACTCTTTCAATTGATGAATGAGTCCACGTTTGGTACCACTCTTACCAATACCTAATAGTTCAAACAACGGAGCAAATAGAATCTTTGATTGACATTCACCGTTAACATCAAATACTTGTTTAGCCGACTCCGTAAGCAAGTTGCCAATATAATGGAAATTTGGAAATTTACCAATTAACTTGATCAAAGCAGCAACATCAGATCCGGCTCGGTGGCAGCCAGCACTAACTCCAGCGGCCTCACATACACTACTTTGAGAATATCCTTTTCCACCATTGAATATTGGCTGTGGCATAACGATGCTTGTACCAAAGTAAGCACTTGGAACTTTGAAAACAATCATTGCATTGAGAATGTTAATGTTGAATCCAAGTAGATGAAGAGGTGGCATACCACATGATGCAAAGCATCGTTGAGTACATTTGAATCACTGGAACCCCATGAGATAATAGTGAATTGAGTATTCCCCGTTGTGGTACTGATTGAATTGAGAAAGCTAACGAATCCATTGAGAACATCGGATAGTGGTTTCCCACCACGCTCGAGAGTGTCTCTTGTTAGACCAGTCAAACTTAGAACGTCTGGGTCAAGTGATTGAGCACTTGGAGGACATACAAGTTCTATAGAATGAAGTATAAGTTAGAAGATGAGACAACTTAGATATACAACATGACAAACAATATCGCCTACCTGAGAAAACACAATTATTATCATGTAACATCTCTACATGTAACTCAAGAAGTAAATCGCGTTGATATTCAGTATCCAATATTAATACATTTGTTGACTGTATGTTCATTTCACTAGTCTGTCTCTCATGTTTTATAACATCGTCAAGTGATAGACTCCTAGCATGAGTGAGCAGAGTCCTATTATGATATTGAACAGCCATTGCTCTTCTCACTTTCTCTTTATGACATTCCATCTTGTCGGATGTTTTCTTAGTATTGAAGTGAAATGCTAGACGAGCTAACAATGAGGAGTTATTATCACCAATAACTTCATGTTGCTGAGTGCTCTGATCCCATGTGGTACCGATCAATACATCATCACCTTTTGCATTATTATCCTCTCTTGTCATCAATGAAAAGTTACTCCAGTGCATCAACCTTCTGTACATCCAATACAAAGGGAAGATGTCCCAGTATGATAATGACTGAGGGATCATATGATCTAACTCAAGAACACCTATAGTTCGATTAATATAAGATATACTATGTGAGGTGATAGATAGACAATTAACAGACTCATATACTCTTACCAGCAATGAAATACGACCAATCTAATTCATAGGGCAGTGTCGATTCAAGATATAAAATGAATTGAAGAATACTCATTCCAACAAATAGAAATATATTATAGCTTGTCCATGAGTGATTAGATGAATGTCTTCGGAAATGATTATACAGCCTACTAATAATTATTCTCTCGACGTTTGGTAGAAAATCTCTTGCAACTAACATCTCTTGAAACGATTCAAGACTATAAATATACTCGCTGTAGTAACTAACCATCGATTCCATATATTCAACTGAAACTGATTTAGCAACACAAAAGGCAGCCTTAGTAGAATATGTAACACCGATAGAGAGGATGTACTCCATCGACATCTCGATTTGAGATTTAACAATACTATTCTTTGGATCAAATCTCAAACCTGATTCTATATCATGTTCATGTTCAGGTGGTGTAAATATATCATTATTATTATAAGAATAACAACCGGAACATTGGGTGATTAATATAACTATCAATAGTAGCAATACTGACATTATATTATCTCGGTTGTCGATAAAAAAATGACGAGGAGGTAAAGTGGTAAACTAATAGTTGGCTCTAACCAATAAGTAGTCGTTTACTATGTATCTTAATTACAAACAATGACGAGGCATAAATTATTGCAGTGTCAATCAATAACTGTCGGTAATAGGACAATAATTACAATAAAGTATTGCTTAGTAGAAGATAGCGCACACCCGGATTTTTTTTTTGCAATTCTCGGTATCCATTATTTCTTACATCCAACTTTTTGATAGAGAGTAAGACCCGTTTCACGATCTCAGGCTTCCAATATTAGTAAAACAAACAATGTACAGAACATGAATTTATTAATTTATATGATCATAAAAAGTATGAAACAATGATGATGAACCACTGATATCTCCAATCATGTGTATTTAAGATTCTTCTTTCGTTGAGAAAACTTCAAATAATCCTGCAGATGCGTTGAATGAAGGTGCACCTGCCACAATCGTATTCCCATATTGAGAGAGCGATACGGCCATTCCAAATGAGGCAGCATCATCTAGGGAACTGGTGACAGTGTCCTTTACTTTCCAGCCCTCTCGGCCTTCTTCGAGAATAGTCACTGTCCCTTGTTCATAATTATTCTTGCTACAACCTACATGATTGCCACTAGATGATATAGCAACATGTAACCCAGTCTCTTCATTCTCCTCCTCGCCAATCAAATATCCAGTTTTGGACCATGACTGCTCTTGAAATTCGTACACCTCACAAAGACCAGCTCGAGTTATGTTTGAAGTACTATATCCATTTGAACCAATGCCAACACGAGTACCATCGCCTGATATAGCTACAGAATACCCTAATTGAGATCCAGCAGTACTCCCGACTATTGTCTGGCCTTGTTTTACCAACGATGGAGATTCGTCAGAAGAACCTTGCTGAACAATTTGATAAATATCTACTCTGCCACTGTTGGCGAGACCCTCCATCGATGATGTAAATGCACCAATGGCAATTGTACTGCCGTCATTTGAAAGAGAGGTCGAGAAACCTGTTCTGTCTCCGTTCTCGTCACCATTTACACTTGCTAGTAAACCCCATTCAGTACCATTGTATTCATAGACAGTTACACTGCCTGTTCCTCCATTTGCTCTCGGCGCACCTACAGCCATGCGGTTTCCATCACCGGACATTGAGACAGACCACCCAAGTCGATCTTTCTCGGCATCTCCCTGAATAGAACTGCCCATTTGAGTCCATGAGTCGGATATGTTAGAGTATTGAAAGATTGTCACTTCTCCATTCTTCTGCATATCGGACGAACTACTAAAAGAGCGAGAGCCTACTACTACACGCATACCATCATTCGATATCGAAACTGATGCACCGAATTCATCACCACTTGCTCTTCCAAACATGCTATCTTGACCGAGAGGAGTATATGTGTTATTAGTGACGCCATCATTGCGTTTGTATACTCGAACAAGTCCAGTTTTGTCAGTTAACATGCTATTGGCTTCCTTGAAGCCCACTGCTGTCACATTAGAGTTCGGAGACATGGCAACAGAAGAGCCAGCATGTTCTAACTGACTGCCAAAAACTATTTGGTTGGATTCATAAGCTGACGGCACGTCGTCTATTATCAATGAAGATTGATTATTGGAAATTGTGATGTTTGGATTGACTATTGGAGCATCAATTGACGAGTTGATAGATGGGCTTGAACTTGGAAATGATGATAGCACTTCAGAGTAGTCACTTGTTTCGTTGTTGGGAGGTTTAAGAGATTCGTTTATGTTTGATGTGTTGCTTGAGGGGCTTGTACTTGGCATAATAGAGTAATATGAAGTGTTTAATGAACTGTTGTTGTAATCATTGATTGAGCTTGGAGAGAGGCTTGTACTTGGAGCCGATGATGGATGTAATGTGATATTGGCTGTACTTACATTAAGTTGGGGTACTACTACATCGCCCAATCCGTCACTGTTGATACTCCCTCGCAGTGAAGGAGACAATGAAGGTAATTGTGTTGGAGAGTTCGAGCTGGTTGGTACCAGTGAAGATGCTCGATCAGTATTAATGGCAGTGTTCTGTTGATCTTCAATGCTGCCATCATCTTTGTTGGCATCGTCCCTGCCCATAGTAGCCTTGCCTGCACCCCACCAACTAATTACTGATATACCAATGAGTATGCATATAACCAAGGTCACTGATATTGTAATCCTTCTACAGTTCCAAACACAAAATTTGTAAACTCTCTTGTTCCTTCGACGTATCTTCTTTGATGATGAGTTCACCTTCCTGGATAAGAAAGAATTCTTTGTGCTGAAATTAAGTTTGGGGGTTTTCCGTTTACTCTTCTTGGAACTGCTAGTATTGTCATCTAATCTGGCGCTATCATCGATTGGACAGTAGGAGTCGTCTTCCCTTTCAATTTGGGTTGGGGTTTCTAGTAAGTCCTTAAGCGTCATCTCGCCTTCCTCATCAAATGGTGACGCACCGTTGGTTTCGCCGTATTCAACATCGTGGAGTTGTTCTGTATCAAACTCTCTTTCGATCGCTGAGTCTTTGACTGTCATGCACATTTTGATAGAGGGGGCTTGAATTCCTGTCTCATTGTCAATATCACTATAGGATACGCTGTCATCGTCAAGTTTACCTAATGATTTTCTAAGGGGATCGTTAGTAGCAGATGATGTCAGTAGCTCATCTAACTCTTCTACCTCGTTGCCTCCATGTTCAATTACAGGAGGTAAATGCTTTTGGGGCTGCCATTCTTTCTGATGTGATTGTTGCTGGTGATGATGATTGAAGTTGTATTGATCTGAGTCTTCTTCGTGAACTATATCTAAACTTGACAAATCTTTGCTTCTGTTCATTGGTGGATGCACTACAGGCGTTGTTCCGTCATGGAGCTCCCTACTACTTATCTGACTGCTAGCATCACTCAAAACACTTTGACTGCAATCATCATCGTCATCGCCAGCATTACTTTGAGAGTACGATGATCTAACTGATTCGGGGACAGAGAATAAAGCATCTTGAGCTTCACGAAGCTCGGTCAATTCACTGCCATCGTCATCGTCACTCAATGCTGAGGTTAATGTTGCCACATCGCATGCTGATGCTGTAGACATTCTTGAGACTGTGCGTTGGGTATCATCATAGTAGTCCGCTTCCGACGTAATCTTATCGGTTACTGCTTGCTCTTTGTCTTCGTCCACTGCTTTTGTTGTTGGTGCTTTTTCAGGATTTGGCAATGGAGGCGGTGTCTCGAACACTTCATCATGAAACATTATATCACTTGTGAATGAAGATTGTATCGACGCTCCTGTCGCACGTCGATTTAATGATGATTGTTGTAGTTGCCCTTGCTTATTTGTAACAACAACGGTCCCACGAGGTGCCTTCAGCCAAGGTTTCTTCGCATCATATTCCTCTTGCATCATTAGGTTTAGTAAATCCCGATTGTTGCTTTCTTGTTTGGGTGGAGGATTTGCGGTGTTAAAACTACCTCGGGGTACAAAGTCCTCACATAAACCATCACCATCTGCATATGAATCATATTGTGATGCCTTGAATGACGCATGACTACTTGTAACTGATGCACCACCACTAGTTCTTTGTCGTCTTCGCTTCTTCTTTTTCTCCTTCTTATTAATAGTCACTGGTCCGAAGCTTTTCATGCTAGCAGACAAACGCCCTTTCACACTTGCATTCAAGGATCGTAAACTCTTGCTAAGAAGGGATGTGTTATTAGACTTGAGACTATCATCATCATCACTCTCATTATCTCCCCAACCGTAGACCTTGGCTACAACTGTTGTAGCTTGTTCATCCCTTGTCTTAGTAGGTTCAGTCACATTTTTGTCCTCATCTGCTACCTCATCATCACCATTCTCTTCATCACCATATTGATGTTGCAGTTTCCGAAAAGATTCCTGCTGTTTCGACAAAGACTTTCTCAGGCTCTGTCTTAACTCACTATCACTCCTCTCAGAGTTGCGATACTCTGCTTCAGAGTTGATTGTGTCTAGTGATCGACGTCGACATTCAGCTGCTGATCGACGAGGTATTGCAGATTTATTCGTCATGCTGGAAACACTTGAACTTATTGATATTGATCCATCTGTTGTGGAATCATCTAATGACTTGAGAGAGTTGTTACTTTGCCCATATTTACTAATTTGTATTGTATTGTTCTTGGTATTTGATGCCACAGATGATACGTCGCTGTTATCACTTTCTTCTCCAGCCACGCTCTCTTCTTTTGTGTTGGATCCATGTTGCGATAATCTATTCGAGGCATGTGAATCCAAAGATGACTCCTCACATGATACTTCACCGTCTTCATCATCTTCTTCATCGAGTTCTTCTTTTGGAAATTCGACAGATAATCTTCGCCTATATTCATCATCAGATGATTTTAACGATGCAGAATCATTAAATAACCGTTGTGATTCAGTCTGATTTGAAGTCATCATTATATTCCGTCGTGAAACTCTTTTAGATTTTGACTTTGTATCATTAATTGGCATGAGCGTTGGTTGTAACACGTCACCCTCTTCGTCTTCTTCCTCCTCCTCTTCTATTTGACTACTACTACTACTATGTTGATATTGTTGACTCTCGGCATGAACACTAGATGATGCAACAGAAGAAGATCTAGCACCCCAACCAATGAATCCGTCAGAATCGGCAGAACTTATTACTGATTGACTCTTTTGTTGTGGTTGACTTGTAGATATCGATTGGGATTGTCTCGATGTATGAAGAAGTTCCTCCGGGTGAGGTACCGAATGTTGAACTGATAGGAACGAATGATCATCATCTTCATGTGGACTTAGTTTGCGTCGTGATGTATCTTTCTGCCTTCTCCTTCTTCTTCTTTTGCTACTACTCGATGACTTTTCAGATTTCCATCCTACGAATCCATCCGAGTCGGCAGTATATTCAGTACTCGCATAATATGAACGATTACTCTGACTTCTATTCCCCTCATCGTCATCGCTTGTATTACTTCTCGCACTTTTCTCGGCACTAATATCAGTCTTTATATCATTTGGTGATCCTTTATCATTATTATTTTTTGGTCGCAATATATCCATTGTACCATCTTCCTTTAAGCTTAACAATAATGGCGCGGACACAACCTTGGCGGTCATCATGTCAATTGTCAAGTCTGGATCATCATTCAGTAATTGTGGCAACTCCTTCTGTACTCTATCAATTGTTAACACTGATGCTAAACAGGAGTCCCCATCTGTGGAGTAGTTATCACCCCATCCGCAATAGTTATCTGCCATGATATTGTATATGTATTTTTGATTTGCAATTATGACCTTATGAAATCATCATATCCTGCTGTTGCAATACTGTATATTAGGAAGATTGTATATTAGTTAGATATGACATTATAATGACATACATATACTGAGTCTTAGCACATTATATGAAATACCACCCCAAATAAACATGTCAAATTATACCTAGAATATACTATACGATTGTATTCTCATTGCAAAATAAAACAAGGTCAAGGTATCTTTATATAATGTATATACAAATATACCACATACCTATTTGAAACGCATATGTTCATGTCAAATAACTAAATAATGTTTAGAATGCCATGGGTTGCAAAGCGGCATTGTAAGGAAGAGATAGGAGAGCGTGGGGGAGGCTCTTCTATTTCATCTCTCTCAATCATCTCAAGTCTCAAAAACACTCAAATGAAACTTCATATCAATCAAAAGGAAGTTCCAAATGTCCAATAACCTTTCTCATGATTCTCTCTGTCGTCTTCCAACCACTAAACTTCACACCCCCTAATTTTTCTACAAAAAAGAGCAAAAATGTCACCTTATCTCCTCTAACTAAGTCAATAATTAGTATTCTTCAAACAGTAAACCCTCTAAAGTGGTCTACTTGATGCTAAGAATCCATTTCTGATGAAAAACTAAGCATAGATGGGGCATTTCAGCAAAAAACTCATAAATGAAAGTGACTAAAAATTGCTAAAAAACACAAACAAATGCATGGCATTTGGCCATCAATGTAGAGCCTCATGCAGGAGCTACATAAGTAGATATTAAAATTGAATATTTTATATGGAGTTACAACAAGACGGCTACACCTCAAAGATGGATTCTAGAATCCTGACTTTTCTAGGGAAACCGAGCCATTCGATTCGTACATTTGGGTGACAACCACCACCTTGTTGTGCTCTATTTTCCTGCCGGAGCTTGTCAAAGCCATCCCATGTATAG
>Ga0075439_12862_pt1 | contig 21889 bp, 14 predicted proteins | sample MintriSingleCell_FD_74264 | JGI IMG/M metagenome (GOLD analysis project Ga0075439, IMG submission 74264) | Marine eukaryotic communities from Monterey Bay, USA to study complex ecological interactions - Minidiscus trioculatus JGI Plate_4_G5... | ecosystem: Environmental > Aquatic > Marine >... | reverse complement strand
CAAGCATCAGCACTTGGATCATTATTGAACGAGTTGCTACGATAAGAACGAGCAGGTTCAGGATGCCTCATGTCTTCATCACCACGTCTATCGTCATAACCACGACGTTCTGGTTCTGCATATTCTCTTGCCGGTGGACGATCATAATGTTCGTCACTAGCCGGAGGTTGTACACCCTTGGGCATCTTCCTCTTCACGTCCAAGTTATGTCCATGGACCTTATGAGGCTTCTCCCTTATTACAAGGTCTACTGTATCATGACTACGGAAGTTAACAAATCCAAAACCTCGAGGATCACCCGTGGCGGGATCACGTTTAATATCTACTGATGTGATCTCCCCATACTTCTCAAAGTGTTCACGTAGATTTGATTCGGTGGTGTTGAAGTGTAAACCCCCTAGAAAGATTGCTGGGGGGTAATTGCCCGGCGGAGGAGGAGCAGCACTGAATGATTCACGCCCCCTATCATCATATACATCGATATCACGGGTTGGATAACCAGCACCTTCGGAAAGACGAGGACGTTTAGCTTCACGATGGTCAAGTGGTGGAGGGCTTCGACGACCACGGTCTGCCGGAGGAGGGCCACTATTAGAGCCCTTACCCTGTTTCCTCTTCACATCAATGGCACGTCCATGGATGACATGAGGCTTGTTCTGTAGTGCTGCCTCCACACTATCATCGCTTAAGAATTCGACAAAGCCGAAGCCTCGGGGTGTACCTGCGGCATTACGCATAATCTCAACTGCTGTAATCTCTCCATACTTGCCAAAGTGCCAACGGAGTGTTTCTTCATCAGTGTTGAAGTGCAACCCTCCAAGGAAGATACTGGAACTACTAAACATTGAAGGATTCTTGTGACCATCACGATTATGATCACCTCCACCTCCAGCTAGCAGTAACGGGGCCATACTTTCGGGACTGTACGGTAAATCATACCTCTCGTAGTTGAAGTCAGGATAAATCGAGCTCGGGAGAGAGTCGCTCCTCTTCTTTTTGGGGATACGAGTGGAATCACAAGCTAGAGAATACGAATCCTCTTGCTTGATTGGAGATTCAACAGGAGGCTGTTGCTCTTCGTCCTCATCATCATGATCTCGTTCCTTTGCCGCCTTCTTGGCAGCCAACAACTCTTTCAACTTGTTCAGTTTCTGCCTCTTAGCTTGCTTACCACGGAGAGGTTTGTGCTTTGCCTTCTCGGCGTCCATCTCCTCAACACTCCTCTTTGCCTCCTCCAACGCTTGAGGTGTGACCTCCAACTCGGGTAGATTCTCAGCTACACAGTAGGCACAATTCCAATTCCCCTCAGGCACTTCGGTCAGCTGTGGCCTAGTACAACCGAGATGAAACACGAGGTTGCATGTAGAGCAGCAGATGAGATCTCCGCCGGTACCACAAACTTCACAGCTGTCATTATGAGTAATCTCCACGGGCTCATAAGCAAGCTCTTCGTTCTCAACCTTTTCCTTTCTCTTCTTCTTTGTCGAAGAGGGAGTACCAGCAGCAGCAGCAGGACTTGATACCTTCTTCGGAGTAGGGACGGCTACATTCATATCCTCTAGGATAGCTCTCATGCTGGCATTCTCCTCACTCAATACCTCATTCTCTCCGAGAATCTTGGAACAATCCCTTGAGACGATGGTGCCGAATCGTCCCGCGACATCACATCCACTACCTTCATAGACTTTCTTCACCTTGTTGAACTGGTTGAAGAGGACGGTTGCTACGGAGGGCGAGTGTAGGAGAGGGATGAGGCGGAATGTTAGGTCACTGATGAACATAGGATATGCACACTAATATATGCACATAGAATGTGCACAAATACTAGCCCCTAATACAAGATACAGAAACAACAAAACTTACCAGCATGAATCTGTAAATCGGGATTGTACTTGTGATAATGAGCAGCCGAGCTTGTGTTGGCATACTGAGGACGTAACGTGAAGAATAACATGTAACGAGGCTCGGCACTTGACGAGGCATTTCCCGGGCCGCGGTGGATTAGTGTGGGTAGTGCCAAATACCCATCCCCCATTTTTGTATCTTCTTTACCACAGTAACTATCACATAGGTCAGGTGCGCCCCTTTCCAATAACTCGGAGAAGGCGGTGACGAGTTTGCCTTCAAAGTCGTAGGGCTTCCACGGCTCCTTGCAGTTACATGACCAGGACTCGTCGGTTAGATGTACTCCCCGTCGGTAGTCTTCATCAGGAAGCATTTCATTGCGGTTGCACTCTGTTGGGTATGAGTAGGGTAATTGGGGAAGGAGGAGGGGGTAAGTGTTGATAACAATAGATGTGACAAATGATAAGGACACCACCCCAAGGATAACAAAGATCCCGGCCTCAACCCCCGAGATATCTAGCCAACATTAAACGATACCCAAAATCCATTCCTTACGGACAGAGGAAACGGCCACGAACAATCCCCTCATACCTAATCCAATCCATATAACAACCCGTGGGTTGCCTTTAATCCCCAGCCGATAAATACGAACGGCACCCTCCTCCTTCCTCAAGGACCTAAGGAGGACATGCCTTAAATCCGCCAACAACACAACATAATTGCAAATGAATCTATAAACTGCCTCCTTAATAATAACAATACGGCCTTAAACACTCAACATAACCATCCCCCAAAATAAAAACTAACAAAAACAAAAACCAATAACTCAAGAATAAAACAATATAAAATATACTCACTATCACAGGTAACAGTAATACCCGTAGGATAATCTTTCTCCTTATCATACGTAGCAACACGTGTTGGTTCCTGTCCATTACCTAAATGTAATAAACATATAATACATGAACTACAATGATCATCAGCGTGGGGTAATTGTGGAGCACTGCCGGGTAATGCTACTAATATTTTTGGTGTTTCTACAATGTATCCTTTGTAGTTACTTGGTTTCTTCTCTTCTGCGGCGCCACCCTTGCCCTCCGAAGAGGTAGATGAAGTGACATCACCCTCAGAAGTGACAGGAGGAGGAGGCTGACCATAAACAAATTTCATAGTCTCATCAACAATTTCATTCTTAACTAAATTAACTTTCATTTCATGAAATAACTCTTTACTCAAATCAATTTGTAGTGCGTTACTAATAACTTCAATATCTGAATCATTATTCATTTTAGAGATAGCATGGTTTTTAATGTTTGTTAATAGTTGGGAGGGTAATATGTTGGACAGTTCGACAAAGCCATGTGTATCAATTTGTGATGGGATGCGGTTTCGTATACACTTTGTTAGTTTTTCATGTGGTATTTCAATGTTGATACGATTACTGCGTGATGAAGCTTTTGATAATGAATTACTGGTAGGTGTGGAGGATTGTTTCTTCTTTTTATTAGGTGTAGAGGAAGACTTTGATGTATTAGATTGCATTGCAGCAACTTTGACATTGGGGGTGGTATCCTTTTGCGTTTGAGACTCTTCGGCCTCTTTAAGACTGAGCGCGAGAGCTGCACGGAGGGACATTGGTAATAGAGAGATTATTTAGGGGGTTAATAGGGTACGGCGGTGATATATTTGATATGTATTAGGGTGCCGATTCTAATAGCCATTCATTTAGATAGAGTTGGGTTTTATTTGCAAGGAGTACGATTATTGTACACGGGAGCTTCATATTCGTACTGGTACGTTTTTGAAATGAACAAAATGACAAAGTTGCTCAAAGTAAAGTTGCTATGGTATTATGCTCTCTCTTAGGTCAGTACCCCTGGCAATAGTACTTCAAAGCTTTAATATACTTCAATTATCGGAATAATAGTATCCATTGTTGCTGTAGTTGAAGAAAGTGTATGGTACCTATTACAAAGCCCGAAAATTAGAACAATTTTATCATTGGTAGAGATTGGTAGGTGCATCCTCACCTCATTTATCTTTTACTACCTTTATATTATCTCGTAATACATTACAATTTGCAATAGTAGCAGAAGAATTCCATCTATAGATATATACTTATAGTTTTATTCTATTCAATGACTAGTTTCTGAAAGTGAAGAAGAGTTGAGCATATCATATGTCATAAGGAAAGCCAAACATACTTTTTCTGCTAATCGACACGCATATGAATATAATATAGTAGCATCATTAAACTATGGTATCATCGTCTAAGAAGAAGAGGGGAAAACAGCGTAAGGCTGCAAAGCAAAAAACATCGGCTGGTATTACTTGCTATACACACCCATCTAACGAATTATCTATCATATCTACTCAAAGTGATAGAACATACATCCTTCCACATCAACACAAGTTAGCTGCCTTGTTCGTGCAGAGAGGTGATGCGGCTACGACTGTTGTAATGGAAGAATTAACCGATGAGGATGTAATGTATGATGGTATTACTCGGCCAAACATTTCGTTAGTTCAAAGTGGTATACTATCATCTGTGCTGAATTTTCTCAAGAGATGTGAACAGGAGACGTTTGATGGAGTTATGGCTGGTGCCAGGGGAGATGTGTTTGCTCCCAATGGTAAAATTATAGCAAATATAGGAGGAAATATGGATACTCCATCTATATGGATTAGAGTTCTCTTGAAGGCAGTTGAATTAGAACCAGTTTGTATGTTACAAATTGCAGAGAGTATCGGTCCTTTGATTAGGTGCTTCAATAATGATACCGAGCGTCTCTTCTTCAATAATAACAAGCATTGGTTGGAAGGTATTGTTAGATTTGTGGAGCTCATTGGTATGATTGTGAATCCAGCAACTCCGCAATGGGATTCAAAGATAGTTGACACTCTTCTTCAACATGAGGGATTTCTTCCTTCGATTATTCAGTGCGGCTTCTGGGATGATTATAGGCCTGATATTGTCAATGAATTAGGAAATGAAGATTGTGCATATGTTGCGTCTTTGTGTAGATGTATTACCAAAGATTTACTGAGGAATGCAACAAATCAGAGAAGTGATGATGGGAGTTTGACAATAGATAGAAAACAAGTGGCTGTCATTGGATCAACACCTATTGTATCAAAAGATTATGATTTAGGTTGCATGCTGTCTTATACGGCTGGGTTGATTTGCCAGACAAAGAACAAAGAAAGTGAAGATTCTTTACTTGCTGTTCTCGTTCTGATGAAAGAAGCTGACTGTGTTGATAAGGACGTTATTACAGAAATGATAGACTTCGGGATGAAGACAAAAGATTTTAGTACTGCTGAGCTCACTATGATGCTATCAAACGTCATGATTCTTCAAGATGCCAATAAGAAGATACATCATCCAAGTGATACCCGTGTAGCCTTTGCCATTCGTACTGGCTTGATTGAGCTCTGTTTTAGGTTTGTTGAGATGTTTGGGTGTCATGAATCATTTGATGATGATGAGTCATCGAAATGCAACGCATCCCTTTACACGACTATCCGGGCTGTGTTCAATTTAGTGCACAAGGTATCATTACACACGAAATCGGCAAAGGCAATTAGACACAAGAGAGGTAGTATTGAGGAAGGATTAGTCCGCTTGGAAGAAGATGAAAGAATAAAGAACGATCCCAACTGCAGGGTACTTTTAGATAGAGTACAAGGCATTCTCAATCTCAATGGTTCATACTGCTGCCGATGTAACAAATCACTGATCAAGACAGAAGTAAAGGAATGTAACGGTTGCCATCGTATGACGTACTGCTCAAGAGCCTGTCAGAAGGAGGATTGGTTGAATGGACATAATGTTACATGCAAAAAGTTATCAAGCCAGATTCAGGACACTAGTATTGAACCAGCTGTTATGAAATTATTGGAAATAAAAAAGAATCAAGGAATCGTCGGTTGGTATCAAGGCAGAGTATGGCCAATAGAAGCCCCAAAAAACACAAAAACGGCTCAAGTAATGGAGGGTGTCGAGAGGAACATGACAATGATCCAATTGAAACTGTTTTATGACAATGCAGAGACAATCCTGAACCAAGCTGATGTTTTGGATCTCCCATTGTATGATTGTGTTGTATTATTTGATCTCCGCTGTTGCCCTGTAGAGGTGGAGGTAAAGAAGTATACTGATCATTATTCAACGGTGGAATCAAAGAAAGGCTTCGAAGAGAGTCGTTCTAAGGAGAATATCACGTGCATGTATGATTCGTTTTTCTACAGTAATGAGGAACTGGATGAAGACGGTGCACCAAGTATTAGAGTGCAGAGACTATATCCTCATGAGTGGCTATCCATTTCCCGAGGAGATCAAGTGAGGGGTTAATGATGACGATGAGTAAGTAACATTGAACTGAGAAAGGAGAAGTAAGCTAGTACAGTGTTTTCCTCTGTCAGTAGAGCAAGTTGTTTGCATAGTGTTTACACCGTTTAGCTATACTTACTTCTAGTCTATTGTGTTTTGTTATATGAGACTTACAAATGTGCATACTTCTATACCTTCTATTTACTTTGTTTCTTTAGCCACTTGTGAGGAAAGAACCGCTGTATAGCTAATTCTTCTTCCACTCCCCGAATGTACATATTTGAAGTGTAACCGCATGTTATATTGTCTTTTGATCTACTCTCTTCGTACTCTTCAATATCATCTTGTGAACTGAATGCTGTCGTGTATTTCTCGACTTTCACTGTAAGAGGACAAGTGCGTAGGTCGAACTTTACTATACAATCACACAGGGGTGTATCCAAACCCTTGGCTTGTGTCAAGATAGTCTCTGAATTGTCGAGAAACAGTTTCAGCTGAATCATATTCATATTGATCTCTATTTTCTTCAGTTTAGCAGCGGCTCGTTCATCTGATGGTACCTCTTCTGGCCAATATATGCCTTGAAAACAGCCGATTAATTCACTAGTAAATGACTTGCAACAGGTATCATTGTGACCGTTCAGCCAATCATCCTTCTGACAAGCTGTTGAACAATACGACATGCGACCACAGCCGTTACATAGCTTAACCTCTGTTTTGGTAAGTGACTTGTTGCATCGGCAGCAGTATGATCCATTGAGATTGACAATTGACTTGATCTGCAGTAGACTCTCTTCTTTGTCATTATTTGTGACTTCTTCCAAACGGAGCAATGCCTCGATATTTCCCATCTTACTTCTAATTGCCTTTGCCGTTTTGTTGTGTAATGAGACATTATTGATACCATGGAAAATACATATTATGACATCATGCATGGGTAATTCGTTATCATATCTAAACGACTCGTGTTCCCCAAATCGTTCAATGAATCCCATACACATCTCAATCAGACCAGCACGGATGGCAAAGGCAACATGGGTGTCACTAAGGACTTGACTATTTCCAGCGGCACTTCTAACGATATCAGCCCCTTGATACATCACCTCCAATAATAGCATACCCGCTTTTAACGCATCGTCATAGTTAAATACACAATTTGCTCCCCAGTCAATAACTTCTGTGATGACTCCTTTGTCCACACAGTCTGCATCTCTAATTAGACGTTGAATCATGCCTAAGACGTTGTGTCTCTGATTTTCAGTTATCTGAACTCGATGAACTAATTCAGCCGTATACGATGTCATACAGTTAGGATCATACTCTTTGTTTACAATGGGCGTGGCGCCAATCTCAAATAAACGGGTCCTGCCTTCTCCTTTCATACCAATATTTAATACTAACAATTCAATGACCCTTTTACTCAAAAATATGATAAGAGGTGTACCAGTCCTTAGCTCTTTCACAATATCAGGACGATACTCCGACCAGAATCCCCGTTGGACAGTAGATGACAGTAATCCATCGTACTGAAGCATTGCGTCTACTATTTGCATATTCTCTATCATTCGTATATCGTTCTGCCCACTCGATTTACTCTCCATAACATTAACAACCAGATTGACAAAAGGCACAATACCCTCCCTCCAATGCTTGTTGCTTTTGAAGAAGATACGCTTCGTGTCATTAACCATACAACTAATCAATGGCCCAATATTCTCAGCAATTTGTAACTTGCAACTAGGCTCGACAAAGGTAGCAGTTACAAGAATATTTAACCACAACGAAGGAGTCTTCAGATCCCCACCGACACTAGCCATTACTACGTCAAACGTCTCATCTTCACACCTATTCAGAAACTCTAATACTGCTGATAATACCCCACTTTGTTCATACGAAAATCCTGGTGTAGTAGCTAATAATTTCTTCGTGGCATAATTATTACCCCTTCTAATTTTTGCAACAATCTTATTGCTACTACTGACGCCACCACCGCTGCTACTACTATTGATACCTCCACTAACACCACTACTAGATCCTTCAGTAGTGACAGATATTGCCTTCTTTGCCGCAGCCTTACGTTGCTGTCCTTTCTTCTTGGATGATCCCATAATCTCGTAACGTCAACTTTTTAGTAAAAAGTTATATCAGTCCCAAGAAGAGATGGTTGCCGTGTATCGTATATACTCGGGGGTCCACTAATACCTTATGGGTATAAATATACTTGTAATGGTAGATGATTACGTATATATCGTTGTAGTGAATAATATTAGAGAGTGCCAAAATATGATGGTTTATGTGAAAGTGGTGCACCACAACCACAAAATGTTTATACAGTTTGCCGTCCGGTAATATGTTGTGTTATTTGGTATTGTATTGCAATTTAATATGGTAAATCTAAAATCCCGTTGTATTATCCATGCGGTATGTATCTAGCAGTAACCAATGAGGTTGGTATAGAAATTCTGATAGTAGTTTGTTGTTGCAAAAATGGCAAGAAAATTTAGCAATGTTCAAGCCGCCTATCGACGCCACCACCGTACAACACGCCTATAGAATTCTATCTAAACTATCTTTTCTACCTTCTCATTGTTCCTATATACGTGAGGTTTGGGAAGGTTAGATGTAATCAACAGCAATAAGACAACACATCAAGCTTTTGTTTTGTCGTTGTTTTAGCGGGCAGGTGGGCACGCCCGCCTGTGGCACAGGTGTGGTCTGTGGTAAGATGCACAATGCTAGGTGTTGATGGCATTGAATAGCTCTCTCTAAACAGCGTATATAGGAATAAGAAGAAGATAGAGATAGTTTAGATAATAGTCTATAGGTGTGTTTGCACGGCGGCGTCGATAGGTGGCTTAGAAAAAGTTAATGTTACATTCTAATTGCAATTTTTTGCACTGATACCTACGCGCTTCGGCAGCACTAGATACGGATATGACAATACAGTAAAACGGAATTATATGCTAATAGTTCTGCCATATCATAGGTATACATATAAATATATGCTTACGGTGGGCGTGTGGCAAACTGTATTAAACCAAATACTCTTTTGTGGTGCACCATTTCAAAGAAACATTAGCAACAGCCCCTCTATAATACGCATTGGTATCAGTTAATATACATATAACCAGTAACTGTCAAACAATAGACAATCATTTAAAAACATCATCATATTATCATACACGGCAGCCATCTTTCTTGGTAGTTTATACAATAAGCTCAAGTTTAGAAAATATAAAGCTCAAATATGGTCGTATCATCTAAGAAGAAGAAGGGAAAGCAGCGTAAGGCTGCAGTATTAGCGGCAGTAGCTAATAACAGTGGCAGTGGTGGTGGAAATAGTAGTAGTAATAAAATTGTTGCAAAAGTTAGATCGGGTGATAATAAAGTTACAAAGAAGTTATTAACTGCAGAAGGTTTGGCCAGTTTGTCATTTTCGGGGTATGAACAAAGTGGTGTATTGTCAGTTGTGTTAGATTTCTTGAACAGATGTGAACATGATACATTTGATCAAGTATTGTCTAGTATAGGTGGGGATTTGAAGAAACCTTCTACTTGGATTGGTATTCTTTTACAAGCAAGCTCTATTGAACCCAGTTGCTGTAGTTTACAAATCGCGGAGAATATTGGCCCATTAGTCAGGTGCATGTGCAATGATACGGAGCGTCTCTTCTTCAAGAGTAACAAGCACTGGAGAGAGGGGATTGCTGGTTTTGCCGTGTTGGTATTGGATATGATCAATGTATCAATCAACAGCGAAAGGGCGGATGGGAACATAATTGTTGATACACTTCTCAGCCATGAGGGATTACTTACGTCAATTGTCCAGTGGGGTTTCTGGAGGGATCATCGGCCTGACATTCAAAAAGAATTGAGGAAGAAAGATTGGGATGGTATCTTCGATATGTCAACAGAACGTACCATCTTACTGTTGAATGATGCATGGCAAAGAAGTGAAGATAGAGGCATCGAAAGACTGGCAATCATTGGTTCGGCGCCAATCATTAACAAAGCCTACGGCGCCACCAGTATGATTTCATTTACATCTGCATTAATACAACATGTAATGACTGAAGAGTGGAAAAGAAGTGAGTTAATGACTTGCTTTAACACTCTCCTAATTCTGATTGATGAAGCAGACTGTGTGGACAAAGAAGTTATTACAAAATTGATTAATGTCGGGACTATAACCAGTGATTATGAAAGTGCCAGATGCGTGGCACAGGCATCGCTTGGTACGTTGATTCCGCAGTCTCGTACGAATCCAAGTGATACACGTGTTGCCTTTGCAATTCGTAGTGGGTTGATTGAGATGTGTTTGGGCTTCATTGAACGATTCGATAGTGGTGGTGTGTTTGATGGCTTTAATCTCCTCAAACTTATTGAACAAATGATCATGCTCATTTGTGAGATTTCATTACACCAGAAGACCGCCAAGGCAATTAGAAGTAAAAGGCAACAAGTTGAGGACAAACTGGTACGCTTGGAACATAATACAGACATTACAAAACCCCAAAGCAAGAAGTTATTGAGTATGCTAAGATCTTTCCTCAATCTCAATGGATCATACTGCTGCCGATGCAATAAGCAACTCAGCAAAACTGAAGTCAAGCAATGTAATGGCTGCCACCGAATGACGTATTGTTCAAGAGCATGTCAGAGAGAAGATTGGTTAAATGGTCATAATGTTACTTGCTGTAAGTCCTATATATATGAGAAACTGGGCCAGTTTCAAGGGCGGATTCATCCTATTGTAACACCTAAAGGTTTGAGAGCTGCTTCACAGTTGGAGGAGCTCGAGAAGAATATCACAATGATCCAGCTCAAGCTGTTTCTTGACAACTCGGATACAATCTTGAGCCAAGCTAGCTCTTTGAACATTCCACTGAATGATTGTGTTGTAATGTTTGACATACGTGAATGTCCTCCTTTGAATGAGACGAAATGTTACACTGAATTATTCGATACACCGGATCAAGCAAAGAAGTTTGAAGAGACGAGATCGAAAGGTAACATCACATGTACATTCTGTTCATATTTTTACAGTGGGGATGTGAAAGACGTACTAATTATGAAGCGATTCTTCCCCCACAAGTGGCTAATGAAACAGAGCAAATGAATGCTATAATACTTCATAACCTATATAAACTTGTATTTTACTCATTATCTGTTCATGTACTATCTATCTCATATCCTAACCGCTTACTACTCTAAGCAAAAAGTACATATCTTATGCACAAATTGTTTAACAACTTTGACCTTGGCCGCGTCGATACACTTCCTGCAAATACGATCTGTACAGCACGCCTCTATATGATAATATATACTATCTCTGCTAGGATATATGTTGGTATAGGGGTAGAGGAGGTTAGAGAGATAGCGTCTACAACCGACCACTTTACTTGATCGAAGTCGCTTATTTTGCCACTTTGGCAAAATAAGCCACTTGTAATTGTAGGCAATAAGCGACTTGTATTTTGAAGTCTACGCGCCTCGCTCTCACAGTCATACCCGCCTGTACTGAATCTATACACCACAGTACTCATAGTCATACACTGGTTTATAAAGATGATATTCAATTGGTGGTGGTCCTTGACGATATATCAATTTGTGGTCCCTTTCAGGTAGCTAGTAGTAGTAGATGAGTATGAGTATAAAGAATGTCATTAGTGTGGACTTTCTTTGCTATATGTGTGAATATTTAGGACACATCAAGGGATCGGACTCCTTAAAATTTGTTATGTCAACATATTAGTCCCACCAACGTAGAACTCTTCTTCTATTGTCGTCTTAAAGTTTTGGGATGATATCTTCTCTTATAAACTTCCATTCTCTTGGACGTTAACTACAATGACAGCGACGACAGTGCCTGTCATATCACCTTGATCGACGATATACTCCTTTTATTAAGTTGTAAGGCATTGCCCCAAACACAAATTGACCGTTGGTAACCGATAATTTAAACTATATTATACTTATAATGTATGTTTATCTCAGTTTCTCTTATATTCCGTACTGTTTATGTCATTTGAACTGATAGACCGTTGGTTCTGATAGTCTAAACCCATCTAATTAAGCCAATAGTCTCACTTTATTGATTTCATCATCATCAAAGTACCCTCTTCAATTGCTATCATATACTATTATCCCCAAGCTTACAAGCTTTCCCCAAATCATATCATGAACATCAGAACTTCCCTTGTTGTCCTCGCCGGATTATCTTCGACTGGAGCAGCTCCATTATCGACTCGTCAGTGCAAAGATATCTGTCAAGAACTTCGTGAACCCATGCTGCTGGATCACAAATCGACATGTATGCCAGACCGCCTTGATCTCAAACACTACCGTATTTGTATGGAAGGAAGAAGTTCAGCTTTCCGTAAATTATGTTTGCCCATGTGCACTGGTGAAGACACTGCATTGACGTCTTATGAGGCTTGCTTCAATAAACGCCGTTATCCCAAGGATATCGATTCGTGCCGCAGAGGATATGACAGCATCCTTAATTCACTCGATGATGCCTTCCAAGTGGATGAGATTCCAGTTCACGTTGAGTCTGTTGATACAGATATCTCAGTCGAAGTTGAACACGATACCTTGCTTATTGAACCTGTTGTTGAGCAAGACACCTTGGATAATGATGCAACTGTTGCCGATGACGAGAATGAAGAACCAATCCATCACGAGCAGACTAATGTGGATGAGTCGGTTCATACAGCCGACACTTCATTCGAAATTGAACAAGAGACCTTGAACATTGAAACTATTGCTGAGACCTTTGATAATGTAACTGTTTTCGTCAAGAGTGGAGGATCAATCTATCACGAACCTAATCATACGAAGGACCTTTCCTCTTCAATGTTGGAGGAGGTTGCAGCTCAAGAGACTGTCGTTAGAGCCTCTTCAAAGTTTGGTACCAATTCTACTCTCGACTTAACTCTCGACCTTGTCGAGTATCCGGTGGTTACCAGTGGTTCTTTAGTGCCTCATCTCAAGATTGATCAAATCTTTGCTACCCATACAATCCCTTGCCTTAATGAAGAGATGCACGTGTCGTCCATTGGTGACAATTGTACCATTGGCTTGTTGGGCTATAACCACAAGACTGTGGACGTATCTCCCATCGAGACTGCCTTCATAATCATCATCTCATTTGCAATGTTGGTTGGCTGTTGGTTGATCTTCCAAACTGCTACCTCTGCCAAAACGAGAGCTTGGATTTGCCTTGGACGTGCCTCTACTTCCTTTCATACTACTACTCGATCCATTGTTAATGGAGGTATCGTCTTGATGAAGAAGCTCATCTCACTCTTCAGGCATGAAATGTACACTACTATCGGTCTAATTCGACTTCTACTTTGGCCAATCGAATCTTCATTAAATGCAATCATAACCCTGATTCGTTGGCTTTGGTATATGTACGGCCCAAACTCACATGGACGAAGCCTGTTTGACATCATGTTCAAATCAAATCCCAAACAAGGATCGCCGAAGTGTTGTAAGGTGGCGTCAACTTTCTGTACCATTGTTCAATGCCTAATTGAAACAGGCCAAGCTTCCCTTCTCAAGCTGATGCGTTTCCCATTCACCTTGGCACGTCTTGGTCTAGCCTTGGTTGTCAAAACATATGACAATATTCACTCGGTTGTTACTTCCATATCTGGATATCTACATATCATCCAAACTTCTATCTTCGGTATGGCTCGGCTGGCTCAAGTCTTGGTAATCACATCATGCACCCTCATCAACTCGGTTGTTCACGGCCTCACCACTACTGTACAAGCATCACTTCTCGAGCTGGTGAGGCTGCTATTAGAGGAGCTTTGTTCGGTTGGGCATACCGCTGCCAAATTATATGCCCTTGTCCTATCGGTTGCTACACATATCTCAAAGGCCATTGGAGTATATCTTCACTCCATCCGAGTTACTATCTTCGGCTTGGATCATCTGGCTCTGAAACCTATCATATCATATGCTCATGCCCTCTCGGTTGTTGCACCCGTCGTCTACGAGACGGTTGGAGTATGCCTTCACTACTTCCAAGGCTTGATATTCATCTTGACTCTTCTTCTGAGAGATGCTACTACCAAATCTTATTTACATGTCCTCTCGGTTCAACAATACCTCCTCAAGACTATTGGTCAAGCATGTGCATTTATTTGCAATACAACACGATCCCTTTCCCGATTGGTGACTAATCTTCTCACAATCGGAGTATTCAGCACTTCAAGCCTAATCAAACTTGCCATTGATTCATTTCACTTTGTATCGGCGGCACTACTTACTGTGCCTCGTTGGTATTGGAAGGAGTTTGGCCCATATTCCCGAGGGCGAAGCGTGTTTGATATCCTCTTCAAATCAAATCCAAAACGGAGATTCAAGAGTAGTGGCCAAGTTGCATCATCGAGATTGAACAATATTAAGGCATCATCATCTATACCTGATCAGTGTCGACCCTGGTATAAGCACAAGCAGTTCGATCCAGGCATCTTATTAACTGTTCATCGTATCGCTGACTGGACCATGCCATTCATCATTAAGCGTACCACTCTTCTCTCGACATCATGTCATATCTTGGCTATTCGACGGTCCCTTGTTGGAAGGTCAATGAACAAGCTCCACATCATTATCATCTTGGCAATTAAATGTCTCATCTTCGTCGGCATGTCATCTGCTCTCACGTTGGACAATGGAGTTTCAGCGGCACATTATCCTTTTCAATAGGCTTTGGAGCACGTATAATAACTCCTGCCGCAACCCTTTGCATTGCTTGTTATTGATTTGCTCGTTCCCTGTCCAGACTGCTGATCACAGTTTGGACAAGGTTGCCTCCTCACTCCTCATATTCTTCTTCGTAACCTCTCTCTCCATACCCTCCATAATAGGTCATCAAATAATAATAATCAACATCATCATTAATTGGTAGTTAATAATCAATATAATCATTAATTGGTAGTTAATAATCAACATAATCATCAATTGGTAGTCATAGTAGTATACTTGTTGGACTTTATTCTTTTGTTTTCGTTGTTGGATTATGTTGTGGCTTTTGTGTTGATCTCTCTTTTGTTGGCTTCTGTGTTGTTGGCTTCTTTTTTGTTGGCTTCTGTGTTGTTGGCTTCTGTTTTCATACCCCCCATCCATACCCCCAAAACTCATTCAACTAATCCAAATCCACATTCCTGGGACGAATTCAAACCTCATCCGGATGTAGGACACATCTTGAAGGTCATCTCGTTGGGTTAAGAAAGTCTAGAGCACAGTCCTCCTGAGCGTCGGCCTAGGAAACCACGCCAAGCCTTCGGGTGTAAGACTATCCTTTATCGTCATCGTCAAGCTGATAATGCTATTCCCCCCAGCAGTCTCCTTATAGGCTTCTGCATGGTATCAGCGGATAATTGATTTGTTGTAATTGACATATCAAAAACTGAATAATAGCAAACTCTTTTGTTGTCTCATCTTTTGTTGTCTGAGGATATTGTTTTGTAGGGATAAGTTGGAGCATGTGTGATATTTTGTTGCCGGAGTTGTTGTTTTGTTTTGTTGCTATGTCATCTTTATTGTCTGGGGCTTTGTGTATCTTCTCCTATTGATATGAATATGTGCTGATGTTGACTCTTTTTGTTATTGTTGGGGAGTTGTTCATTGGATTTGATACAAAGACACACGAGACCAATCATCTCTGCCAAGAGACAAACCCCTTCATAGGCTAGCCTGTCTCTCTCTCTCTCTAACAGCTGTCAATCGTTCCTGGCATCATCAACACTCCCTTCGATCATATACATACTCAGTCTACTACCGCCACATACTGCTGTAACCAATCTGGTAAAATGTGAATGTATTTGAGTAATATCAAACTTCAATCTGATCCATACCTTCGTGATGATTATAACTTGAACACGTTACTGATGCCACACTCAGCATTAATCTTATGCTGGTGGATTTGCCCTCTTCTTATTCTAATAATAACGATGATCATCGTATGCAGCAGCAGCTTCGTCCCTCTGTTTACTCTTAATCTCACCAATGTAAGTTTGATAGGATTGTAATGCTTTTGTGTAATCATCTTTTGTTGCCCATCCTCTCGAGAACATATCTTTGATAGTGTCCAAAGAGTTATCATATCCACCCCCTATTGCAATCATCAAATGCTTATATGCTCGTTTATGATTGCCTGCCCTTCCCTCATTTAAACCGAGGTTGTGCCTTGCACATACATCTCCTCTCATAGCTGCTAGCTCATAATAATGGTTGGCCTTCTTCGGATCAAATTCTACTCCTTCTCCATTATCATATGCATAACCAATACTAGAACAAGCTCTAGCAAAACCAAGTTCTGCCGCACGATGCCAAAGTTTTATTGCTTTTGTATGATCTTGTTGTAATCCATTCGTCTCATCTCTATAACAATTTCCTAGATTGTGCATTGCGTATGCGTCGCCTGCCTCAATTCTTTTCTTTAATCTATCAATTATCTCCTCATCTGTAGTAAGCGATGGAGTTCTACAAAATGGACATTTTTTGTCAACTTTATTGCCTTGGTTATCATATACAGGCGCATAAATACATCCACTACATATTGCCTTTCCACAACATGTCAGATATCTCTTCCCCGATGCAAGATATGGTAATCTAAGGAAACAGATCGGACAATCTTCTAATGGCGGAGGCTGTTTAAAAAGTTCCCCATCATGCAGTTCGGCAGCATGTTCAGCTGCAAGTCTGAGATGTTCCTCACATTGATTCTTATGTTTGTGTCGATGTTTCTTCTTACACGCCGCGTTGCAATACTTTACTCGCTTACACTTGTTGCAAACGTTATTAATATCACTACCTTCTTTACCGCAATTAGCACATACTGATACAACTGCATCTTTATTATCTGCAGTACTCATATTATTGTTTAACATATCATTCATCTCACATACATCATCACAATTTGATTTTGATGCACCGTCTTTGCAAATTTTATTGGACGTACTCATATTTTACATACAACACTAAGGTATACTCGTCAGTTGAGTCGATGCTATATACCGTTATTCCATACTACAAGAAGGGCTGAATATAGGGCCACTGCTACCGTCAAAGAGGAGTAAATTAGGTATCAATATAAAGTGCGCAAGATGTGTACTCTTATGTAAAATCGTTGAAACTCAGTCAATATCAGTGATAGAGCCTTAAAAGGACCACTATTCGAAAGAGCGTTAAAAAAACTTGTATATCCCCTTATACTTTGTATACCAAGTAGCTTATTGAAATATGGCTATCGATATAAAAAGTCGTCTGTGCACTACGATATACAGGGTCAATTGATGATTAAAAAAGTGATGGTTCATGCCTGTTTTCACTGATTTGCTTACAAGTGGAATGTCATTATAAAAAATAAGTCGCCTATGTAATGGTGAATGAGATTTGGTAGGAGGCGTCACTCTGCATAACTCACAGTTTATACACTCCAATATCATATCATTAGTATCATTGATAATTAGACGATATATATAATACCCTACGTACGCTCATTATTATATAAATACATTGCAACAACTCAAAAAAGTAAGAAGAAACTGATAAAGAATTTTTGTGCACAACTTATGTTCTACACTGTCTCTCTCTAACAGTTGTCAATTGTTTCTGGCATCATCACTACTCCCTTCGATCATTTAAACATACTCAGTCTACCGCTGCACATTGTGCTAATGCTAATCAATCTGGTAATAATGTGAATGTATTTGAATATCAAACTTTAATCTGATTCATGTCTAATCCCAACTGACCTTCGTGAGGAGACGCCACTGATGCCACACAAACATTCGGATAATCTTCTGCTGGTATACTTTGTCCCTTCCAATTCTAATAATAACGATAATCCTCTCGTACAGCAGCAGCTTCGTCCCTCTGTTTACTCTTAATCTCTTCCAAGTATGATTGATAGGATTGTAATGATGTTGTGTAATCGTCTTTTGTTGCATGCCCATTTGAGTAGAGTAGTTGTATATTTGCTTCAAAGATTCGGTAAATCCATCTTTCACTGCAAGCATGTAGTGTTTCAATGCTCTTTCCAAATTGCCTGACTTTTCTTCCATCTCACCCAGATTAAACCTTGCTTCTACACACCCCATCATAGCTGATAGTTCATAGTAATGGTTGGCCTTCTTGTTGTCTATTTCTACACCTCTGCCAACATCATATGCATAACCAATGTTGTTATATGCCTTGGCATATCCAAGTTCTGCTGCTCGATAACAAAGTTCTAATGCCTTCTTATAATCTTGTTTCAGTCCATTTTTCCCATCCCGATAATAACCTCCGTGATTGAAGATTGCAATAGCATCACCGGCATCTATTCGTTTCTTTATCCGACTATTCATCTCCTCTTTAGTAGGCGTTGGAACTCTACAAAAAGGGCACTTTTTATTATCAACTTCATTCCCTTGATTATCATACACAGGTGCGTAAATACATCCACTGCATATCAATTTCCCGCAGCATGATTGATATCTCCATCCCGTATCAAGTGATGGTAATCGTAAGAAGCAGATTGGACAATCATCATTCTCAGACGGCGGTGATTGTTTAAACAACTTTTCATCGTGTAACTTGGAAGCCTGTTCAGCTGCTAGTCTGACATATTCCTTACAATCTTTCTTATGTTTGTATCGATGTTTCTTTTTACATGCAGCATTACAATATTTCACTTGTTTACACTTGTTGCATATATTGTTGATATCAAGCGGGTTTAGCTGCACGATGCCATAATTCTAATGCCTTGGTATGATCTTGTGGCAAACCATTTAACCTTTCAGCATAGTAAACTCCTAGATTGTAGATTGCCATAGGATCATCTTTCTCCATTCTTTTCTTCTCTCTTTCGTTTGCTTCATCAATTGATTTGGATGTTGGAGTTCTACAAAAAGCACACTTATTATCAACTTTATTGCCTTTGTCATCATAGACAGGTGCATAACTACATCCACTGCATATAATTTTCCCACAGCACGTCTTGTATCTTCTGCCCTCATCTAATGTTGGCAAGCGTTCAAAACAAATTGGACAATCTCCATGTTTTGATGGCGGTTCTTTGAATAGTTCTATATCGTGCAATTCGGCTGCGATTCTAAGTTCTTCGTCATGTAATTTAGCAGCACGTCTAACACATTCCTCACAATCTTTCTTATGCTTCTTTTTATGTTTCTTTTTGCATGCGGCGTTGCAATACTTCACTTGTTTACACTTGTTGCATGTATTATTTACATCACTTCCTTCTTTACCGCAATTGGCACATATCGACGATATAATATCTTCATTATCAGCTGTGCTCAATTGCTGTAACATATCATTCACATCACATACATCATCACAATTTGATTTTGATGCACCGTCTTTGCAGATTTTATTAGACATGCTCATATCCATACAACCACCAGATATACTCGAGATGGTCAATAATGTTTTTCTATACCACAAGAAGAGGATGCACAACGCCACTCTATACCGTCAAAGATGGCGCTATTAGCAAATAAAAGAAGTGCACAAGATATATATGTGTACTCTTTTGTAAAATCGTTGAAACTCAGTCAGTATCAATGGAAGAGCTTCGAAAGTACCACTATTGGAAAGAGCGTTAAAAACTGATCTATAGTCTGTATTATTAGTATACCAAACCTCTTATTACAATAGCTATCGTAAAGTGGCCATTGTTCAGAGATAAAAAGTAAAAAGTGATCGATAATGATCGATTTTGTAAGCGGTATCCGATATCCTTTATGAGAGTAGTACATAGAAGTCATCGTGATAGAAGAATTACTAGGATATGAGATAATAATAATCATCTTATGCACGGGTATATATCTTACAAACTACGGTCAGATATCTTAAGTTGGAATGAACTATTTTATATATCATACTTTCGGGGTGTGTGGCGGCGCGGCAGTAAGGCGTCTATGCTTGATATAAAGAGACACAAGATGTGTCATCAATCACTACTCCCTTCGATGAGTATACCCCCGCACACTGCTGTAACCATCTGGTAATAACGTGAATGTATTTGAGTAATATCAAACTTAAATCTGATTGTCTAATCCCAACTGACCTCTCCGTGACGATAACTTGGACACTGATGCCACACACAACATTCGGATACTCTTCTGCTGTAAATTTTTGTCTAATTCGTCCCTTCCAATTCTAATAATAACGGTACTGATCATCGGCCGCAGCAGCTTCATCCCTCTGGGGACTCTTAACCTCACCCAAGTATGATTGGTAGGATTGTAATGCTTTTGTGTAATCTTCTTTTGTTGCATGACCATTTGAGTAGAATTCTTTTATCTGCTTCAAAGAGTCGTTTTCTCCATCTCTCACTGCAATCATGTAATGTTTGACAGCTCTTTCAATATTGCCTACAATTTCCTCGTTAACGCCTAGATTGTACCTTGCCTGTGAATTCCCCCCAATAGCAGCAAGCTCCCAGTAATATGTAGCTTTCTTTATATCCCTTTCTACTCCTAAGCCATTCCTAAAAGCATAACCAATGTTTGTGTATGCTTTGGTATAACCTAACTCACCTGCTCGTTGCCAGAGTTCCAATGCCCTGTCCATATATTGTGGAAATCCGTTTCTCCCATCTCGATGGTAACTACCTAATTTACCGATTGCTATTGGATCTCCGGCCTCCACCCGCTTTCTTTCCATTTTGAGCATCTCTTTTTCAGACGACGGCGTTGGAGTTCTACAAAAAGGACACTTCTCGTTATCAACTTTATTGCCTTGATTATCATACACTGGTGCATAAACACATCCACTGCAAATCTCTTTTCCACAACATGCCTTATATCTCCTTCCACTTTCAAGTAATGGTAAACGTAAGAAGCATATTGGACAATCCTCTTCTGGTGGTGTTTTTTTAAACAGCTTTTCATCATGTAACTTAGCCGCACGTTCAGCTGCAAGTCTAACATGTTCCTCACATTGTTTTTTGTGTTTGTGTCGGTGTTTCTTTTTACAAGCGGCGTTGCAATATTTCACCATCTTACACTTGTTACATGTATTGGTGGCATTATCTTTACCGCAATTAGCACATACTGATACATCTTTATCTGCCGTGCTCATATTTTGTAACATATCGTTCACCTCCTCACATACATCATCATCATCACCATCATTTGATTTTGATGCACCATCTTTGCAATGTTTATCAGGTGTACTCATATATTATCAATATAATATATACTCGCCGCTTGAGTTGATGGTCAAATACCGTTACTCTATACCACGAGAAGAGGCTACACAAGAGGCCACTGCTCTCTACTGCCAAAAGGAGGTGTTAATTTGTTGTATAGTGTACAAGATGTGTACTCTTTGTAAAATCGTTACTACTTAGTGAATATTAATGACAGAGCCTCGAAAGTACCACTATTCGAAAGAGCGTAAGAAACTGATTTATTGACCGTGCTTTTGGTATACCAAACCTCTTATTGCATTAGCTATCGATATAAAGTCTGCGCCATGGGCATGGTCAGTGATAAAATTCTATGAGATAGATGATAGAACTGATAGAGTTTAGCAGCATCCGGTATCCTTTTATGAGAGTAGAAATTGTAAGAGCTTTCAGCTTTAACAGCTATCCAGCTAAGTAGGTTCCGGTATCCTACACATTGGCAGCCTACTCCCAACTTGCAGCCCCTAAACGGAGGTGATGTGGTAGGAGGCTGC
>Ga0075439_12589_pt1 | contig 21903 bp, 17 predicted proteins | sample MintriSingleCell_FD_74264 | JGI IMG/M metagenome (GOLD analysis project Ga0075439, IMG submission 74264) | Marine eukaryotic communities from Monterey Bay, USA to study complex ecological interactions - Minidiscus trioculatus JGI Plate_4_G5... | ecosystem: Environmental > Aquatic > Marine >... | reverse complement strand
GAATGATGCTGCTAGTGCGTACTTGATCATTTGCTGTGTTCGTTGTCTTGTTGGTTGACGTAATGCATTCTGTATTGAAATGATATTGAAATGGCAAAGGAATGATAACATGACGATTGGGAAGGAGAAGAGAATGTCTTGTAGTGATGGTACCTTGAAGAATTCAATATCATCCCATGCTACTAGTCTTGATTCATCATTAATACGTTGATATCCGCCACGACAAAGTGCTAGACATAATATGAAGATAGATGCCGATCCAACATAATTGAGATATCGTAATGCATGTAATGATCGTTGAAATAGAAATGGTAGTAAGAGTATCACTATACCCAACAAGACGTAATCTCCATTTATCAAATCACTGTCACTACTACTACTTCTACTAAATACTACTTCACCAACTAATGGACTCCATATATCTCGAATCAGCACCATATATGCCATAATAACAAACATTAGAAAAGTAAATAGTAACCAACTAACACTTTGTTCGGCTACTTCACCAAAGGCACTCCGTACTACCTCTCCGTAACTTTCATAAGTATATGTGACGAGGTAAAGTGAGTAAAATAGAAAACAGACACATCATATGCACAATAATATCAAAACAATTCGATAATACTTACCTTGAACCACCCCCTCGTCTACCACAGTAACATAACATTACTAAACTACTGTATGTCATGTAAGTTGATAATATCATTGCTAATGTTGTAAATGCTATACCACATTTCTCAAACGCTATTGGTAAACTTAGCACTGGAAGATGCGAGTTTCACAGTTATTATGAAGATCAAGAGAGATGATAGAACTCATGATAGTGTACCATATCTGTATACGGCTTGCAAGGACAATCAAATTAGGACACATAAGTTCAAATAAAGCACTCAAATCACCAAAACTTCATATAAACACATAATTCATATGATATATAACAACACAAACTCGGACTTCCCTGCACCGCCGACAATTGTTGCAATTAAGTTGAAAGTACCAACAAATAGATTCGATGGACGTTCGATAGAGTCGAAGGGTGGAGCTAGATGATCTTCTGGATGATCATTATTATTGCAATTGCTAATGTTGATACTTTCTAATTGTTCATCTGCTGGTAGTAGTTCATTGGTTATTGTGATGGATTGATAATTTTTCATTTTATATTGAGTTCTAGAGAGAAGAGCCTGCCGCCAATCTCTCTGCGGTACAATAATGGTCAAACTACTATTATACTAGATATCAACGACTACTGATTAGTGTACTTCCCCATTATATAGCTGTTCATTGCACAAGTCTATATTGCACGTGATGTTGTGTTTACCCTGCACTGAAGCATTCTTCCGCCAAAAAAAAAATGACGAGCTTTACAGGTGGAATAAAATCAGAGTTACTCATTCCTCTACCGCTTGCAACTCAAAGTTGTTGTGTGTTTAGAGAGGGACGACAGGGTAACCGGATAGTTCCAGAGTGATAGAAAGACAGTATTAAACAGATTTGAACAGGCAGATAGACCACAAGTGGAGGATATACATAACAATAGAGCGGTATCCTAATATAATAGACACATCTTATGCACTTCTCACTCCTACAAAGGATGGTTGATGTTAGGAACTAATGTATAATGTATGTACATATCTATACAGTTATAGTTCTTAACATATACACTAATCAAACTCTCACGTACAAAAACATACAAACAATTCTCAACAAAGCTATCAAACGATATCTATCCCATCTGCTCAAGCATCGAGGATGTCATTACAAACGTATCATACACCAAGTTATTATGAGCAATGATATTTGGTATACGCCGATGTAAACCCACATCATAGTTCTGTGCATTCATTGTCAAGTATGTAACATCACCAAGAACCCCATTAACGTGTTCTTTCAATTCGTAAAGTGTATACTCAAAGTAATAGGTATGATATTCCTGCTTGACATCTTCATCATTTGTTTTGCATGCAATCCAAAACTCAATGACGACACGACATGCTGAGGGTATACCCGAGAGTTGGTATTAGAGGATGGATGTACGGAGATGGTCACGTTGCAATATTATAAGCAGGCGGCACATCGTTAGGCGGCTAGTGGTTGAGAGATCGTATTAAGTATGCGGTGAGGGCGAGGAGGGACGTATAAATTTGTGCATATCATATGTTATCAAAAGTTGTGCACATCTTATGTCCGCTAAAGTCAAAGTTGGCGGTATGAGAGGCTATAGATAAGAGAGGGTACAGACGAAATGAGTTGATATTTGTGATAGAAGATATTGTACTTTTTCATTTCATATCACACAACTTACTAACAAAAAATGACATATCTTATGCACACTTTTTCTCCGTCCAATTCTAGCCGATACAAACCGATATACGAATCTACACCATACTTAACTTAACAATATGGAATACGGTTCAGTAACCTTAGTTGAAGAGCTCTGTGCCGAAATATATACGGCGAGACTTACTGCAAAGATACATTCAAAGATTAATGCAAAGATGGAATTGCTTCGGCTAGAAATTGCTATTCTACAAGAACGTCTAAACAAGCAGGCTCAATACCGCCATGCTTCCATGGTATCACAGATTAACTTACAGCATCAGATGAAGTTACAGCATGCCATATCCTTGTTAGCGTTATCTTCTCAAGCAACTGCAGCAACAAATCATCTACCGGTGACCATGAATCCCCCAAGTCAAATTAATCTCGATGAATCATCATTCACTACTCCACGTCCGCTGTTCAACGCTGCTGGATTGGCAGCTCGTTCTGCTTAAATCAACAAGGCCGTCGTCATCTTGATTCAGTAGACCATCAAGATGAGAAGGCAAGTCGAGACAAGGCTAAAAGTAACGCTTCATCTCGTGGTAAGAGTAAGAAGTCAGTACGGCAGAAGAATGCCTCTAGGGTGAAGACGGCTACTTGTCGTCCTGATAAGATATGCAGGTATGAGGGTTGTCCAAGCCTCAAACAGGCTCAACATGATGGATATTGTATTAAGCACTGCAAACAGCTCAACAACGCCAAGTGGGCTCAGTGTAAGAAAGAGAAAATGGCAAGGAAGATGATGAGGAAGGATACCAGTAGTAATCAGCAGAAGAAACCCTGTTCAGGCTGGGCATAGTCTCGAAGTTGTCTCGGCTATGGGTTATTGGAGAAGATGAGGTATATGTGCCTTGACGACTTATGTCAAGGAACTGTGTGGAAATCGAAATGATATGAGATTGAAATCAGCAACATCAACAAAAGAAGAAGTCATCAACAACAAGAAGAAGAACCAATGTATCAATATTTATTAATTATATATTAAGAAGACCACTTAAGTTCGACAACCGTTTATCATATCTTTTTCACAGTAGTTGGCAGTACATGAGTAGCAGGTCGTAGCTACTTTAGTTCTTAACTTAAACCTTTTGTACTAGAATCGGCAGAATAGGATCACCCTATAGCTGTTCACCTTTTGTTCAATTGTTATCGTTCTTTCATGGCAGAACTACTTATCCTGCTACTACTCCTAACTAACAGCAGCAAAGCAATAGCAGCATGCAAATGGCCGCGAGTTAGTAGGATGAAGTAGATCGCCAAATCGATTCTGAGAAATGTTTTCTGCTGACTCATTAAGAAGTGACAGTGCAATAAGTAAATTGTATAATTGTTACACTACAACTCCACAAAACGTTCCAGTCAGCTAGAATCGCAGACACCTCTCAACTTTCCACACCTCTCAACTTTACAACTTTCCCATTGTTAACAGCAACGAGTTGATGGGTAAGAGAACTACTAAAAGAAGGGCAAGGTAATATATATAAGAAGGTAAGTAGGACAATCCATTGTTGTTGCAGCGGCGGCGGTGGCTAGTGGCTAATTTGTTGGGCGTATCCTCAGTCGTCGAGCACGAGATAATCATTGACCTCTCCTGTCATTGCCCAACTAAACTATGTTGAGGTTGAACATTGGTATATTAGTGGTCCCTCGTGTTGTTCATGAATAGCTGATTATTGCAATATTGCAATTATGATTATGCTATGAAGAGAGTTGTACTAGTACTGCCGATATATATTATTTGTGATAGGGGATATCGTACGACGATATAGTAATATGCTGAGGGTATATACCCCGAGAGTTGGTATTAGAAGATGGTGTACGGAGATGGGCATGTTGCAATATACAGGCACTTTATTAGGTGGCTAGTGGTTGAGATCGTATCCATATGCGGTGAGGGCGAGGAGGGACATATAAATTTGTGCATATCATAATATGTTATCAAGTTGCGAGCATATCTTATATCCGCTAAAAAGTTGGTGGATATGGGTACAAGTATAGATATGAGAGGATACAGACGGAATGAGTCGAAATGTTTCAATTATTTGATATTTGTGATAGAAGATATTGAACTTTCTTTTCATATCATACAACATGCTTTACTAACAAAAAAAAATGACATATCTTATGCACACTTTTTTTCTCTTCACCCTCAGATATAGTTTACACGTCCACATGACAAACACACCCTCCCCAAGAATCTGATACGTCCAATATGAACTTCCCCAATCCCACCAATAACAATGAGATGTGTAATTTTGACATGTCTTGGTTAACAAATCAACATCAACAACAACAACAACAACAACAACAACAACAACAACAACAACTTCCTCCAGCCATAGATATGGATGATTCAACTCGAGCTCGAATTGACTATCTTTCTTCTATGATCCAAAGCATTTATAAAGGGATTGAATCGGGAGCTACCAATCATGCCAAAGGTTTGCAACTAGTGCAACAGCTCGAATTGGAAACTGGTATTAATCTTTCTTTCAATGGGAGTAGTCAAGTATCATCACGTCATCTCGTGTCACCTTCAGCCTCTGCCATGACATCTACACAAACTCTACCACATAATCATGATGCTAAGTTACTACGACTTGATCCTCTGGAGTTAGCAGCCGTTCCCGAGTTAGGGTCTCTTCATGATTGGCCAATCGAGACGTTAGTTGGAACGCTTTCCCAGCCTGATGAAGTAAACAACCCACCGCAGAAGAAGGTGAAGAAGGCTGAAGATCTTTCGACTTTATTGGGGATTGATTCAGGAGCTTCCAATTGTACGGATCTGGTGCTTAATGGCATTATTCGGGTACCAGGCATTATTCGGGAAGAAGGGAGTCGAGTATCATCACCTCGTCTTGTGTCAGCTCCTTCCTCGGTGCCAGCATCTACTGCAGCCTCTGCCACGTCTTCTCCACTAACTCTTCTACCACGGTATAATAATGATGCTGAGTTACAACAAGATCTTCTCATGATGGGGGCGAAGAGTCTTCTCGAGTCACCGATGATACAAACTCCACCTACTTCTCCGAAACTAGCAGCCACGTTAGCAGCCACTCCTGCACATCTTCCAAAGACTACCGAGCTGACCCGACAGGTTACTCCCGATGAAAAGAAAAAGGAAGCCACGTCAGTCGTGATGCACAACTCTGTTAGTAATGTGCAGCAGAGGGAAGTAGATCAACAGGCATCGGTCAAACTTCCACTAAAGAAACGTCGTATTCGTAAGGAGAATGATCAGCCATCTTCAATCAGCTTCCTGCCCATTGAGCAGATGGAGCCACAGCATCCTCGGGTGTCATCATCGGGCATGAAGTCTTTGTCTTCGTTGGGTGTATCAACATCCAAGACAGCTGCTGCTGCCTCGTCTATCCAAAACTCTCTTCGTAAGCTAGATGAGCAACAGAGGAAAGAAAAAAGGAAGAAGTTGTTTCAACAACGTGTCTTTAGTCCTGCCAAAATGCCACCGAAGAAGAAGGCCTCCAACAAGAAGAAGACGGCTACTCTTTGGGCTCGACCTGACAAGGTATGCAGGGATGAGAGCTGTTCAAGCCTCAAACAGGCTGGATACGATGGATATTGCATTAGGCACTGCAAACTGTTCAACAACGCCAAGTGGGCTGAGAATAAGGAGAAGAAGGCGGTGAGGAAGGCGGCGGCAGAGAAGAAGAAGGCAGAGTAGAAGAAGTTAGTTGTTTAGGCGTTTATGTTTTGTTAGGGTGTTAAGGAAATGAGATGTGGATATGTCGTATGAATGTAGTATATCAATGTCATAGGATGATGTGATACACTGAAGAGAGTAGAATGAAGAAGATATATCAATTTCATAATGAGAAGAGGGAAATAATAGGAGAAGAAGAAAGAAGAAGATGGGAAATCAACAACAACAACAAAACAATATCAATCAAATGTACCAATATTCATTTATTATATGTTAAAAAGACAAATTGAACCGAAATGCGTCATTTATTCTATACCTACACGACCTTGTGTAATAACTTCTTCCCATCTTACTCCACTCCTTGAAAAAAAGGATACCGCATGCCGCATTTCTGGAATCCATAACTTCGGCATTAAGGCTGCCGCCGCCACTGTCTAGTTTGACAAGCGGCAATCTATTATGCATGTTGTAGTCTCTCCCCGAATGTTCTAGGGTAGTGAATTACTTGGTTATTGATGGTAATAGGCAGCATCTCCTATCGATCGAGAGGCATGAGCAAGGACCTCTAGAGGATACCACACAACAAAAAACTTCACGTGATTTCTATGAGAGTGTATTTGCCTATTGCCTCCTATGACCTATACTCCTATGTACCTTTGCTTTGATTGGCTAAACGCCACGGTCTCCTTCATCATCTACTATTATATATATATACAATCATTCATATCCATTCATCATCAATTCACATCATCTAATAATATCGGCATCACAAATAATGGAGAGTAAAGATAACTCTGCATCAGCTGATGAGCAAACGTCACCATCACAATTTTGCCAAGAGGTTGGTTCAGTTGGGGATTGTCCAAAGTGTTCTATTTGTAAGAAGAGATTAGCTCGTAAGAGTGAGTATACAGTATCTGAATGTATGGAAGCCTTTATGTGTTTTTGTGCACATCATGTCATTTTTTAAATGTGCACCGTCTTTAGTCTTTTGCTCTCTTGTCTAACACACATACCATACACCCCGTGATGCAATGTCACACCGTCTTTTCATATCTCCTCTTAAAATAATATTAACCACAATCATATATACACAAACATTCATCAAAAGACTGTATAAAACAAGCATGTGTAAAATGTTGCAACATATCAACATGTCAACCACACATCTTGGCCAAATTAGAAATACAACGTAAGCAATCAATATTAAATGGTACCGATTCTATAACTACTGCAGCTAATTTGAAACGAGCATCAAAAGTTAAAGATAATGGTTGCTTTATGGAAGGTAATATGCATTACTTTGATGATACGGTTGTTTTATGGAATGTTATTGATTTTATGGAGAATGGTAAATGGATTGATGATGCTGTTAGACGTTGTGTTAAGAATAGACAACGATTTAATAATGGTAATGGTGAAGTAGTTGGTAATAAGAGGAGGCGTCGTAGTGGCGGTAGTGATCTGAATGGGGATTGCAAACAAGAGAAGAAGAAGAAGTTATCTCGTAGACAGAGATTTAAGGCAATGTTTGGTTAGTAATTAGTAATAGTAGTCTATTCAATTCAAAATGGTATTGTTGGGATAAGTATGGATGTAAATATTGTTGATGATCAAGAAGAAAGAAGGATAGACAGTCGTTTTAGTTAAGTAGATTAACCCATAGCATCACAAATCTTCTAAATTATTAATTACGAATGTTTGGCTTTGTAATGCATTATGCATAGTCTTTCCTTCTGAGCCCACTTGGTACATCCTTCAGCGGTACATGTATATGTCTCCTTCTTTATCACAGCACCATGCCTAATGCAAACTCCTCCCTTCTGTACGTGATTGCTACATCCTCTATGGCTGCATGTATACTTCTTGGCACCATGCTTAATACAAACTCCATCCTTTCCTCTAGCATTACTGTTACATCCTTTATGGCTGCATTTTGCACCATGACTTCTACAATATCCTCTCTTCACAACTTGGTTGTTGCATCCTATATGGCTACAAGTCTTCCTTGATGCAACTTTTGCACCATGACGAATGCAAACTCCCTCCTTCTGTACTTGGTTGTTGCATCCTTCATGGCTACAAGGCTTCCTCTGTCTCTTGGCACCATGCCTTATGCAAACTCCTCTCTGCAGTGCATTACTGTTGCATCCTTCATGACTACAGGTCTTTGCAACTGCACCATGTCTTCTACAAACTCCTTCTTTCTGAGCTTTGCTGTTGCAACCAATAGTTGAGCAAAGCTTATATCTCCGCCCATTAACAATACGAACTTTTGATGCAGCATTTATTTCAGTACACACATCGTCATCTACTGATACTGCTGCCGCCTTCCTTTTATTAGATCTAATAACACTATTGATATCTTCTTTAGATTTATTATTTAATCGAGAAGACTTGCGTCGAGTTGTTGCTTTTTGTGTTGATAAAATCGCGGCCTGATGCTGCTCCTCGCGGAGTCTTTTTGCAGTTTGACTTGTTCTATATATTTCAGCACCAAGTTCATCATCTGAATCATCGTATAAAGTATTGATTGATGTATTGTTTGTAGTTGATACTTCTAAAGATATCATATCTCGCGAAGAAGTTTTGCATGTTGTTGTTTGATTCGAAGCAGATAGCAGTTGCTGTTCCGCCCGTCGTCGTTTTCCTTTTGCAGAATAGTATTCCATTGTGTATAATTATATAGCCATAATCCGCAAAGTATTCCATTATTACCAAGTTAGGTAGGCTGACGGAATCACTGGTATAAGTAAAAGTCACAATTAATAGTATCAACCGTCACAATGCGGCATATCACTCTCCGTTTAAACAACAACAATAACAACAACAACAAAGCAAGAGCAATAGACTGATCATGCTTTAATTGCATCGTGTAACGGCTCCAGCTTTTGTATAGTAATCCCAGTTCTTTATGATGTGATATTAGTATAAAAAGTGCACGAGATGTGCACATAATTTTCATCATTGCAAAAGCATTGCAATACTGACGACGATCTTATCTGGTTGATTGACTCATTATCTGAAGTTGATAGAACTCGTCATCGTCTCGTATATATCAATACATCATGTCTACTGTAGCTACCAATGATATTGATGTGGAGACTGGCCGAGGTTCATCGTCATCCATCGCCACAGCAAAGAAAGATAGGCAATACACAAAATCATCCATCATTGCAGCAGTACTGCTACTCATTGGCTTGGTATCATTTCTGATATGATCAACGGCATCATCGTCATCTAAAGCCATTAGACAACAGAAACAAAACAGACATCTAATTGATTTATCAAATTGGTTCGAAGCACTATCTCCTCCTACTCAATCACCAACTCGTAAACCAACAATAGATATGTCGGACTGGGCTGAGGCATTGAAGGTTACGCCATCACCGTCCCGATATCCAACTAGTTCACCATCAAAACAGCCTACTCCACCTCCTTCTCTACCTCCTTCTCATCCACCGACTGTTGATTTACGACCCGATAGAGATGGATATACAACACTTGTTAATGAAAGTTTTACTAGATGATATGGTTTATTTAGTAATAATCATAGTAGTAGTAATGTCAAACATTATCTAAGTACATGGGGATTGAATATGGGTGAGGCTAAAAGCGGTGTAGTTCGTATCATTCATGATGGAGGTAGTAACGAAAAGATGGCAGAAATTACTTCTAATGAGATTCCTCTTGCTAACAAAGACGTGTCAAGGATTAAGATATCATTTACCTTTCTGTCTATTGGTATGGAATCGAATGATAGTTTGTGCTTAGACTACGCTTTTGATAATGGTGCAATTACAGGAAAGAGATGTTGGACGAAGGATACTTTTGAGAATGGTATATGGGCAGAGATGAGTCATGAGTTCGCAACTACTGTTGATGTGCAAAGTTTAGTTATTCGTTTAAGAGTTGAGGGTGATGATAGTTTAGATGATGTTCTTGTTGATTCGGTTGTGGTGAAAGGAAAGGCATATGAGTAGTGTTCTTGTGCATAAGATTGTAAAGAAAAGTTGAACTACAGACTGAGACAGAACTTGAACTATAACTATTAGAATAGTGACATAGACAGTACCTACTAAACACACAAATCCTCTTCCTATGTACTTTCTACACTCTCCTATCCCCCTCTTCCTCGTCTAACTACAAATCGACACCTCATCAAAATAAACATCCGCCTCAATCTGCATAATGATGACGACAAAACAATGAGAAATGATTTAATATGTATCACGACGTTGACAAAATAGCAGAATCATACCTGATAGTGTGTTTCCTTTTCATCCCGACCCTTCCTCAATGAATATGTCCCCTTTGGCAAACACAATGAACTTGAACCCTCAAGATCTTGGTCATGCATGAACCTCATTGTAAGTGGCATATTACATTCAAAGGATGGAAAGATCAGTAACTCCCTAGTAGTGATATTGGCATTTGTAACTCCTGGAAAAGTAATTCCACTTTCCATTATCTCTTTGAGCTTCGTAAGCATCCTAGGCATAGCCACATATATCTGCAGAAATATAGTATGAGATGTATCACTCATCGTAGGATTGCCTGATATATGTTGCACTCCAAGGCATGCCTTCGGATACTCATCCTCTTCGCTAGCATGATTATGATTACTCATACCAAGCTCGGCACGTAACTTATCTTCAAGGATCTGACGAACTTGCCCCAAATTATCATTAGAATCTTCAATGTCATATCCGTGAGGGAGGGCAAAATATGCATATGGTGTAAATCCGTGGATAAAAACGGCAACTGAATTTCCAGTTTCGTTGACTCCATACAGGCGAAGAATAGGGACAATGCCTTTGGTTGCACCAAATACCCTTTTACCAGCATGGGGATTCTCCGCCAATGCTGATCCAGAAATCAGCTCAATATCAATCCATTTGAAGTTCAAATCATTCTCACTTGTCTTCCATACCGACGAAGGCACGGCCGGTCGTACTGACGATATGTCCATAGCATCTGCAGAACGGTTCTTCCTCTTCTTGTTCTTAACTCCAGTTAGCCTCTCAAGTACCTCAACTTTCTCCTCAAGAGTATTCACTTTGTTCTTATACGATCGTAGCTTGTTCTTACATGATTGTATTTCCGCCTTACGTTCGTCATCTTTATTGTCGTATGCTTCTTCCATCTCACTTAGCCTCCTTCTCAACTTATCTTCCATCTCACTCATCTTCCTCTCATACTTTAACTCCATGTGTTGCAGCAATGCTTCATTACTTGAACGATGAGCGGCCATATCCTTCCTTTGGCATGTATGAGTACATCCCTCAATACCACACTCAATAACTTTGTAAGAACATTCTTTACCGTGAGATTGCAACTCTCCGACCTTTCCCAACCAACCGCACTCACCGCCACCATGTGGACAACTAACTTCTAAAGCGTCGATAATACCCCTAACTGCATAGTTTGGATTTGAACTACCAGTAACACGACAGGTTGGACATGATGGATCAATAGCAGGGAACTCTAAATTAATGATTAAAGAATCAATACATTCTGTGCAAAATGAATGACCACAGCTCAACGACGAGGCCTCCTTTAATACATCATGACATATTGCACAAATACAACTATCGGCTGGTTCGTTTAAGAATATATCAGTTGGGTAGCCCATTATTATTACTAATTGCAAGATGATGTTATGGTGTGATGGTAAAGTTCTTTGAGAGGTGATGGGAAGTTAAGATTCAATTGGTGCTCTCGCTCTCTTTTGTGATGATATCACTAATTACAACTCTCAATATATGTTACCAATATGCTGTTTATATCCATCCGTGTTGAGATCGAATGATAACGCATAAGTATGTCTTGAGGTTCAAAAGGATACCGTATCCAAAATGCAACACTTTCTCCTTATTCCTCATCACAAACATGCTAATATTATTGTTTGCTGCTATTGCCATAAATCGAGCATTGAATAGTAAGAAGATCTCAGCACAAGGTTACTGCAGCAAGTCGTCATCAGTTTACTTAATCGAGAGGATTCTATTTGTACTCATCTATTGGTATCTCCCCCAATCTCTCCCCTTGACATCCCCCAACATCAAAGCAAATCATATCAGCTGAAAGCATAAGCTTGTCGAACATTAATCATACCATATTATTATGCAATGGAATACTATTCGTTAAAAGAAAAACGACGAAGGGCAGAACAACGGCAGGCCATATCATCAACTCCGAATCAAACAACAACATGCAAAACTTCTTCCCGAGATATGATATCTTTAGAAACATCAACTACTACAAGTAATACATTAATCACCGCATACGATGATTCAGACGATGAGCTTGGTGCCGAAATATACAGAACAAGTGAAACTGCAAAAAGACATCGTGAGGAACAAAAACAGGCCACGGTATCATCTTTTGAATCAACAACTCGACGCAAATCTTCTCAATTAAATGAGACCAAATCTAAACTATCAGAGGACTCACTTCCACTGCAACAGGAAAGTAGCACACTAGCTTCTACCGACAATCAAGAGATTACGAAAAATATTATCGGATCTAATAAAAGGAAGGCAGCTTCAGCGGATGACAATGTATGTAAGGAAGTAACTGGCAACATAAAGAGAGTTTTTAGGAATGGACAGCATCGTCGTCTTTGCTCAACCGATGGATGTACAAACATAGCTGTGAAAGAAAGAGTTTGTATTAGGCATGGTGCAAAAGTGAAGACATGTAACCATGAGGGATGCACAAGTATAGCCAGAGGAAAGTATGAAGTTTGCACTAAGCATGGTGCAAAACAAAAGACTTGCAGCCATGTAGGATGCAACAACAAAGTCGTGAAAGAAGGGGTTTGTATTAAGCATGGGGCCAAGAGAAATAGAAAAACTTGTAGCCATAAAGGATGCACAAGTATTGCCATGAAAGATGGAGTTTGTTATAGACATGGGGCGAAGGATTTGACTTGCAGTCATGAAGGATGTACCAACTACTCTCAGAAAGGTGGAGTTTGTGTTAAGCATGGGGCAAAAGTAAAGACTTGTAGCCATGATGGTTGTAGCAACCAAGTGCAGAAAGGAGGAGTTTGCTATAAACATGGTGCAGTGAGAAAGAAGTATACGTGTACCGTTGAAGGATGCACCAAGTGGAGAATGAAAGAAGGACTATGCACAATGCATTACAAGGCCAAATTCACGAGACATGGTCTGGCCAACCTTGCTCACAAAGGAGGAGTTTGTATTAAGCATGGTGCAGTGGTAAAGAGATGTAGTCATATAGGATGTAACAAGTACGCTCAGAAAGGAGGAGTTTGTTTTATACATGGGGCGAATGCTGACGTTATAAAGAGAGTTTATGAAAGGTCGGAGATAGACAAGGCTCAGAAAGGGGGGGTTTGTATGAAGCATGGTGCTAAGGTTATAACTTGCACCCCGAAGGATGTAACAATCAAGTACAGAATAGAGGGGTTTGTGTGAGGCATGGTGCAGTGGTAAAGAAGTGTAAGTGTACCGCCAAAGGATGCATTAAGTGGCTAGGAAAGGAAGACTATGCTCAATGCATTACAAGGCCAAGTGAAATAATCCAGACGTCTTCTGAAGAAGATTGAAGTATAAACATTGCAGTTCAAATGAATCTTATGTATTAGACCTAGTATCTTCCTAAAGCCAGCCGCATATCACCTTCCAAATCGATATATGCTTGCCATAACTTTCATATTGCCGCCGTTTCTCTCAATCTATACCTCACGTGGGTAATATCCAATCAATCGTTCAACTTCCCACTCGACATACTTATTCATATAATTGATAAAGTCCACTGACAATTCCCTCTTCTTTGATATAATCTTTTCTCTGAGTTGTCGTCGTCGTATCTTCTCAGTCCGTTGTACTACCATCTCCTCCTCGGTAGTAACTTTTCCATTATCATTACGTACCTTGCCATAAATAACATCACACTTTGGCTCTATACCAATTGCTTCTCCTATATCCTTTAATAATGTTTGGGTACCATTAGCTTTTAAATCCTCAAATCGATAATAAAAGTAGGAATGTGTACCACGAAAATTGGCCACACTTAGATGATTTAAAATCTTAGCCGTACGTAATTCTAATATACTACTAAATGCACGTTCACTACCATCATTCTTGAATTCGTACTTGTATTCACCTAATCCTAATAGCTTTGGTGAATCTTCTGCTGAACATGGCGCGGCATCTACATAGGTATAGCCGTCCATACATTGAACATTCTTAATACTCTCTTCTGTTGACGATTGTGATGATGATGAATATGATGAATGGCTAATGTTGTAATCTGTTGTACCTCGATTTCCCATCCATGGTTTCGTTATAAAGACTTTCCAGTCTAATGGACTTGCCATTTCATGCCAAAACTTACTAGAATTGAATGGATGTTGTTTTTCGTGCCAATTTAGATGATCTGATATTGTGTAATGTGATGTGTGAGGGAAGACGATTTGATATAGATTAGATAGAAAGGCATACGTGTCAGACGTATATCATATTACACACTATACATACATACCATGAGCATGATGTGGCTCAGCCTGTATATACGTGTGTTGAGTGTGAGAAAAAGCATAAGTGTGAAACATATATATCATATCTCACAGCAGCACAAAACGTACCCGCATGGCCTCCACCCAATCCTTAATAAGATACAACAGCATAGAGAAGTGAGATGATTATATACAAGTACCAAATACATAGTATATACAACCAACACTATATATCAACATACCATTGGATCACGAAACATACTAACAACAACAGCTGAATCTTCCTCTACTATACTCAAATCATCTTGCTGAAACCAATGTTTGAATCTCTTGTAATGCTCCTGAACTGTAATATCATTAGCATTATTATTGACACCAATAAAACAATCCTTGAGATAGTTTGTTATCCAATTAGTACCCGAATGACGTTCTCCTAGTAGTATAATCTTATTTGGTGGTCGTTTGTTATTATTTTTGTTATTAGTGTTGGTACGTCGTGTAGGAGATGATAATGATGGCTGCTCTTCAACACTATTATCATCTTTGTTATTGTTTGTTGATAGTATAGCATTTGATACAATATCTTTTGACGATGAACTACTACTGGATATACTATTGCTACTGCTAAGATTGATTTGCTGTACACTCGAATCTCTACCGAATTGCAAACCTTATTATTGATGTTGTTTAGAGAGAATTACATATCGTTATTAGACTTATATCATATAGATCCGCGCATTGCAATTACACAACAACAATACTAACTACATATATAATAACTTACCAGCCCCAAAGCACAATACTGCAATACCAATTAATCTAATGAACTGTTTCATGCTGCTTTGATTGCTTATTGTTGTTGTTGATAGTGAAAGTGGTGAGATTGATTTTTTGTTCTATTTGTAGCGCTGTTGCTAGAAGTGTTGATTGATAGGGGTGCCATTTTATTGCCTTTATATACCGTGCTGTATTGTCTATATCTATCTATGCACGCCGCCAGCAGCCAGCGCCAACAACAAATTAGAAAAATGACAACGGCGACATCACAAAGGGCCACTTAACAGGTACTCTACTCAAACAATCTCCTTTAAAAGGCCTGTTAACTGCCCACCTCACACAGCTGCCTCACAAAAAATAACCGAACTTTTTTAGATAAGTACAAAGACCAACTCATCGATCATCATATCCGCCCCCTATCACAACAATAAATACAAACAACAACAATGACATCATCAAAGCAAAAACTATCAACAGTAATAAGAAAAGGTAGCGGCGGACCACCAATGTCACAGGATGTACCAATCTTTTTGCAGAGTGAGTTTTTATATTGTTGTGTTTGTGTTGTTTTTGTGTTAGGATATACACGATTGTATGGCAGAGTGGCCTTTGTATTGGACGTCCTTGTATATATTGGTAATTTGTTAAGGAGGTTTGGGTGGTATTTAAGTACGGCATGGTCTATTATATCAACAAAGATATCGTGAGCACCACATAATAACAAACTGCCAACTCATAAAAACTGCATAGAGATGGGAGTGTTGCAATTGTTTATATCGAGCAGTCCATATTTGCAATGGTTAATTGTTTTGGTTAGGGGTGTTATGGTGGTGGCTGGGTAATAGTTGGGTTGGTTTTACTATTGTTCAGCGGCCGGCCACTCTAATATTATTATTACAAGGCCTTCTCATATAAATATTTTTTTACACTCAAATTGCAACTCAAATTCTCACACATCTACTTTACGGCCCTCTCTAATATACACACCGCACCAACTATTATACACAATCAATTACTAAACAGAGGCATATCAAATGATTGATACGTGTGATCCCAAAATTTGTTGTTGGTAAGTTTTCTTTTTTTATACTGTTTTGTTAGTTGTTTAGTTAGTTGGTGATAACATAATACTCACCACCCTTTTACCGCACATCCCGACAATACACTCCAACAATACACCACAACTAACAAACAAACAGGTCCGAGGATGGATTAACCTTCATCGTGAAAAATCCAAATTTATTCGAAACAACAATAATACCAAATTTCTATAAACACAACAAATTCACTAGCTTTGTTCGACAATTAAACTTTTATGGTTTTCGTAAAGTCAAATATAGTGATTCATTACGTATTAACCACAGGGAGGAAAAGACTACTAAAAAGTATTGGAGATTTAAACATCCAAATTTTCAAAGGGGCAGACAAGATTTATTAATTGATATTAAGAGGCAGCCAAGTGTGCCAAATGGTGTTGGTGGTCGTCCACCTCATGGTAGTAATCAATATACGTCGCACCGCACTACATCCAATAATACAGCACAATCCAATACTGCATCAACATCATCCAACAAAAGTACAATCTCCTACACAACCAATCAAACAAATCAAGAAGTACATACACTCAAAAATGAAATGAGTGAATTAAAATCACGTGTAGTGAACATGTCAACTAACATTGATTTATTAACCAACATGGTACAAAAGGTTACTGTACATGATTTTGATGGTGCCGCTGAAATTGGTGCGGGTGTTGTATCACTCGGGGATCAATTGGGGGTTTCAGTTGGTAGTAAGCGTAAGAAGATGGGTAATATTACCGATAACGTCTCGTATTACAATCATCAAGGTCAAGAAGAGGATATCATTATGCCTGATTGGAATCCAAGTTCAAGTTGTTTAAGTGGTGATATTGATCCATTTACTTTGATTACTGCTGATGGTAATGATGATGACACGTTACTATCGAGTGATGCTGCCGATCCTCTTCCGGACTTGGCTGCATCCTCAAGTTCAAGCAGTCCCCTTCCTGATCTAGCCATGTCTACTGCTGATGTAATGGCACCCTCCACTTCCTTGTCTGCTTCCGCCGCGGACGTGGCACCACCCTCGTCAAGTAGCAACGGTGGTGGGGATGATACCTTTGTGGATGAGTTATTCCAAGCCTTTGCCGATGAGGAATCTCTCGACGATGCGGGGTTATTACAAGATGAGGCTGCCACCGCCAATACCACTACCATCCCAACCTCAAGCACTGCCCCCTCCGCGGGTAGCAACAAGAACAATGTATGTCCCAAACTAATGAAACGTATCGAAGATTCATTATCAACTATACCATCCGAGATGCATGAATTAGTTGCCAAGAAGTTAATTGATGCTATTTCTGATACCAAGCCTATTGTTGAGGGTGCATCATCGTTATTTTCCCAAGGTCAAGGAGGTGTTGCCGTTGGTGGCGGTAGTGGAGGTATTAGTCAACAAGGCCGTAGGAGTAGGAGTAATAGTGGTAGTTCCGAGAGTAGTTTCAACAAGAAGGCAACTGATCGATCTGTATCAGTTGATGAAAGTAGTGCCGCCAGTGCTGCCTCATCTACTTCTCAACCATCTATTCCACTACCAATTGCCGTATCTGCCCTCAAGACTATCCTAGCCGAGTATGGTGTCAAGGTTGAATGTAAGATGGATGGTAGTAAGGCCGCTGCCACTCGTCGTGGCTCTTCTTGTAGTAAGGATGCCGACCCAAGGTTCAATACCAAGTCATCTTTATTACCCGTTGTTCCCATGCATGCATAGAGGGTCGTTGGTGGTGTTTAGTTTAGATGATTGAAGTTGGTTAGGTAGTCTTTTGAATAGTATTGATTAGCCGGGCGAATGGAGAGGAGGGTAGGGAAGATCCCCCAAGGATTGTTCGAAGAGTGTATCAAGTACAATCACACACTCATATCCACCCCCAAACGCCTGCCATTGCTCTGTTTTGTCCATGTTGTTTTGCACATGCCTTTTGCTTGGGTGAAAAGAGAATACGTTTGAACAAAAAGAAGAATATATGCACCCTTACTACTTTGTACAGCTTACTAACTCGTATAGAGAGTTATTATTGAACATATACGTTTATCTATAGTATGTCTTATACTACCTAGCACAATCATTCGTCGAAACTGCGTCATGCCCCATACATAACATACCATTTCTAATTGAACTTACTCCAGTTCTTAACTCTTGTAACTTTTGTATCATGCTTTTTGCAAACACCTTTTGCCTTGGCTACGTAGGCATATCTGCTTTGTCCCTGCCTTTTACAAACTCCTTGCTTAATACAAATTCCTCTCCTCAGCTAGATTGGCACATCTTACATGCTACGCATAGTTCTTGTTGCCACTGCACCTTGCCTTTTACAAATTCCTACCGTCTTCTTTACCACAGCAAACTATGCCTTCTATAAACCCCCTCCTTTCCTCTAGCTTGGCTAGTTCATAAAACCTTGATGATTACATATCATCTTGACCCGTGCCTTTTACAGACTCCTCCCTTCTTTGCATGGTTGTTGCATCCTTCATGACTACAAGTCTTTACTTTTGCCCCGTGCCGAATACAAACTCCTCTATTCTGTACTTGCTTATTGCATCCTTTGTGGCTGCAAGTCTTCCTCTTAGCGCCATGCCTAAAACAGACTCCACCTTTCATAGCTAGATTGATGCATCCCTTGTGGTTACACATCTTTCTTTTCACTTTTGCACCATGCTTAATACAAACTCCTCCTTTCTGAGCGTGGTTGTTGCATCCTATATGAGTACATGTATACTTTCTCACCTTTGCACCGTGCCTTTTACAAACTCCTTCCTTCCCCCTAGCAATACTTGTGCATCCAGCAGATGAGCAAAGATGATGATACCTTCCGTTCCTAAAAACTCTCTTTATGTTGCCAGTTACTTCATGACATATCTTGTCATCTGATACTGTCACCCTCTTTTTATTAGAACTACTACTAACTTGTTTGATATTCCTATTATCTGTAGATATTGGTATACCGTCGTGTACTCTGCAATTGTGTACTATTTGCAGAGTCTTCTCTTTCTTCGCATCTTTAGATTTGGTATTCTTTAATCGAGAAGATCTGCGTCGAGTTGCTGCTGTTTGTGTAGATGAAGCCGAGGTCTGCTCCTGCTCTTCGCGAAATCTTTGTGCAGTTAGACTTGTTCTATATATTTCAGCACCAAGCTCATCATCCGAATCATCGTATGAAGTTGTAGTTGATGTATTGACCATCATAGTTGATGTTTCTAAAACTAAAGATTTCATATCTAATTGGGAAGAAGGCTCGCATATTGAGGTTTGATTCGAAGCAGATAGCAGTTGCTGTTCCGCCAGAACGAAGCAGTGTTGAGGCAATTAGTACATCTTTAAATAGGGGGGAGCCCGTGAAGAAGACACCAACATCAAGATATATAGATTATCTGTCTCTCTGGAGGAGACGGTTGTTGCTCATACACAATTTACATATGCCCAGCTCAGTAAACGATAAGATATGAGGCGCCGTGTACTACTGGCGGTGATAAAACAGGATACGAATGTGCAAATAGTGTCGACGCCGACGATTAACAAACATGGCTAGCTCTGTTACTGGCTTATATAAAAAGACATCCATCATCACCTCATGAGAATTTACTCACATCGCCACCTTAGTGGAGGCCAGGTAGAAATAATACCAAGCACCACATCCTCCTCATCAGAACCACGGTTATTCTATTGCTACTATCATTATTCATCTACAATATATCTAATGTTTACGTTTATTTGGGAGAAATAGATCTAGTCAAGAAGTTCAAAGATACCACAACTACAACTACAACTAATAATGGTCATTGTATCTTTGTTATGAACAAACTATATGGAAATCATACACTATCCCGAGTGAATAAGGCATTAGAATGGTACAAAACGATTACGTTACAATCCATTGGATTAGCAGCTCAATATATTAATGGCAGCAGTAGCAGTGGTGGATATAATGATACATTTGTTGCAATCATTCTCTCTGCGGAAGGTGCATATTATGAACACGCCTTGTTGAGTCTAAAAGGGTTAAGCGGTATGCCACACATGTATATCAATAGCACAGAAATGCACAATATGTGTACCATTCCTTACTTACTTCGGGAACAATCATGCAATGTAATAACAGTGATGAGAGTAGATGCAGACGATATGATATACACCGATGTGTTTGAATATATATTACACGGATGGAAAGATATCAATTGGCAAACTAATTCTACTTCAGAAGGTGCAATGGTAATTGGAGGTACATTATTAACCAAAATCACACTCGCTTCTTCGCCGTCATCGTCATCAGGGGATCTTAAGTGTTCGATAGAAAGAAAACAAAATGGATACTTTAACTCGGCAGGGCTGTCTATTACTATGTCAGTTTCATTGCTTGAAGAAAAGTACAGTCTTAATCCGTTTATTAATCCATTTATTATATGGTCGAATCATGTAAAGTTGGCAAATAAGACTCATACAGACATGAAGGATATGGGATTACAAACGGTCATTGAAGACTATTCAAATTTAGGCATTGCAACATCAACTCAATTGTCGGGACATTTCAATCGACACAACAACGTACTACCCCAAGATTGCAATGAAACTTATTTGAAGTCTGAGCTTAACGAAAATATAGGTAGCTTACTATGGAGTGCCCGAGATGCTATACCAAAGTTGACGAATGAGGAATGGAGAGAGAATGCATTTATTATGAAACAGCTTGCCAAACTAAAGCGCTTGGCGGAAGAGAAGAGAAATCAAGGTTCTATACTATGGATATAGATAAACTGCTTTAGCATGATACGTCTAATAATAGTATGATTCGATTGAACTGTAATATATACTTTTAACATATGTAGTTAACAATTGTTCGTATATGTGTGACACAAGATGTGTTCGTAATATAGTGGACACAAGATGTGTGCATAGTGCTATCCCATTGCAAAACTACTTGTTCATCTCTCCTTTCAAAGGTTGAGATACGAATGCTTGGCATAGGGAGTAGCCCCTCAACACAGTATCATATGCTGGCACCATACCACGACATAATCGCTTGAATCCTAATTGAAGTACAATGCTCTTTCCGTCGTCTTTATCGCCGAGCTGCACCCATACCTTGTTGGGAAAGGACTCTGGCAGCTCAATACCGATTTGGTCCTCGTCGTGCAAGTACGAACCTAGGTACCCTTCCTTGATACGTTTTGATTTACTTTGATGCTCAATGGTTGGCAGTGCAAGAGAACCAAGATCTAGGGCAACGAGCGACTCGCCGGGTTTGTCACCAGGTGCCTTCTTGAAAATGATACCGGCCGTAACTCTAGCACTCGGCATGACTGCCTCTCCTTCACCATCAGTTAATGATATGGCTAGTTTGATTCTTCGAAATGGACCGTGTGGAGTGTCCGTGATAACTTCTGCACCATTTCGTAAGGGGACTAGCTCGTAGCCTTTCAAGGTGTTAACATTATGGCCATCCATTGTTAGTAGGACCTTTTCAATAGACTTTGTGGATATGCGATTCATGAATTGAAATACATCCTCCTTCTTATTACTATCTTGCTCACCAACACAACAGGTAGAGGCAGTATCATTATCACTAACCAAG
>Ga0075439_13219_pt1 | contig 21920 bp, 15 predicted proteins | sample MintriSingleCell_FD_74264 | JGI IMG/M metagenome (GOLD analysis project Ga0075439, IMG submission 74264) | Marine eukaryotic communities from Monterey Bay, USA to study complex ecological interactions - Minidiscus trioculatus JGI Plate_4_G5... | ecosystem: Environmental > Aquatic > Marine >... | reverse complement strand
AGCGGCTAGAAGTCAGTTGGTCTCATATATGAGACCATAGCGGGATTACTGTTAAACCCATGTCTAGTGATAGTAGGGCAGCGAAACGTCCTCGTCAATGTGGCAGTAACAGTGGCGGCGGCGCCCTACTTTCATTGTATCAAAGTGATTTAGGAGAAAAAATTTTATCCTTTGCAAGTGGGGTCGATTTATGTACATTAGATGCACTCAATAAACAATTCAAGAGTTTAACAAATGAGCAATGGAAGGTAGTAACAAAAGATAGATTTGGTATGAATAATGGAAAAGAGGGTTGGAAGGTCGGTACTTCTTTCCTACGACCTCCAGTGTTTGTGCACAATGTGGCAGATTACGGCGAAGGAGATTATGCAAATCCAAAAGTTGCTGCAAATGAGTCTGTGGTTGCTGATATATCGGAGTCTGAGGATGGAATGGAAATAAGAGATGCATCTTCACTTGAATCTATCTATACTATTTACTCTCCCATCTTAAACTCAGAAGTGAGCATTTGTGGTCGAGTAGGATCAGAAATTTTTGTCACATCAAACAATAAACAAATTTATGCTCAACAGGTTCAACATTTAAAGGGAAATGCTGTTCAAAGATGGTCGTATAATAATACTAATTTAGATTCCCTAAAAACTATTGGATGCGAGACCCATTTGATAGTTGCAACTAATGGTCACATTAAAGTTTATGAGATTACTCCTGTTGAGACAAGACGGGACATAACATTACAGAGTTATCATTACATTCATAACAACACAGAACTTTTCATATTGAGAAAGGATATCAGAGTAAATGAAGGCGCCGGCATTAATGACGATTTGGATATTGAGGAGTGCATTGCTTGGGGTCCGGACTATACTCACTTCATCGTTGGGTATCCCCATAAAATATGTGTATGGAAGTTTGACGCAGATAACAACGAGATAACTTTGACAAAAACAATCGATGTACCTAATTGGGAAGTTACCAATGTTGCTCTGGCTGAAGATTATATTGTTGCATCATCTGAACGGAAGATGGTGTACATTTGGAACCGAAACACTGGTGAAAAAGTACTCCGTCAGCTATTTCGGGGGGTTGAGGTCGATGCCTTGTATGATGTTAGCCCTGGTAACGAGCTCAATTTTGCTGATGATCAATTTGTTTGGCCAATCTCTTTATCCTGTCATGGTCGTATTTTAGTCAGCACAAGTCATATTGGATGTGCTCTATGTGTATGGGATATGAAGACAGGAGAGTTGCTCAAACGACATAATGAAGCAGAAGGAGAAGGTGTTGATATGCTTCCGGTAAATGCTGATTCAGATGTGACAGATATGGTTTATTTGAATCGTCTGAATGCATTCTTATGTATGGGGGAATATCAGAACCTTTGGTCGTTCCCAATAAACCAGACACAGAGGGATGCGGCCACAAATCTACGTTTTGGGAGGGATAGTGAGTCAGAGAGTGAATCATAATCAGATTAAATGCTCGTAATTTCTAATAAGTATTATATAACCATTATAAGTTGAACCTAAATTAGTAAACGATTGCTAGACTGATCACAATTTAAGATGTGATTTACATTTACAAAACATATAACTGTGCCATTTATCTTCAACTCTTATACGCTGTGCCTTCCCTTCTTATGCTCGATTCTACATATACCGCACTTAAACGTTCTTCTCTTTCAAACAAATCACTTTACTCTTCTCCTCATCCACTCCTATTCACTATCCGATTCATCACTTTCCGATTCATAAACCTCATCATAATAGATAGACGTGGCCATCTCATATTGCCTTTGATTTGCAGGGAATGCCAACATGCTCTCGTATCCTGCATTCATACATATGAATGCATTCAACTTCTTTAAATGAACCATATCAGTAACATCCGAGGTTCCATCTGGGAGCATATGTCTCTTGAGCAACTCTCCTGTCTTCATATCCCAAATGCATACAGCCCAACCAATATGACTTGTACTGACTAGAATATTACCATGACAGGAAAATGAGAGTGACCGAACAAACCCTTCTTCATCATGACGAAGCCTGACATCTACGTAGACATCTACTCCAACGTCACACAAGGCATCCCTTGCCGTGCCACCTTGCAATCCATATACCATCTTATCACCTGTACTACGATTCCAAATGTGAACTTTCTTGTATTCAGATGACGCAACAATATAATCTTCAGCAAGAGCAACATTAGTGACTTCCCAATTAGGTACAGTGATTGTTTTGACCAAAGATATCTCATTCTTTGCTGCCTCAAACTTCAATACACATATTTTATGTGTGCACCCAACGATGAAGTGTGTCTTATCAGGTCCCCATGCAAGCTTCATATCTCTGACCACGCCATCCTCGTTTTCAATACCTTCTTCTTCTGCAACACCTTCATATACCCTGATTCCGTTTCTCGGTGTGAATAATTCTTGCGCATCGCCCCCGCCCCCAGCCTCAAATGGTTCTTCTTTAATCTCGTAAAGACGAATCATACCGTCATGGGCAGTAATCAAATGCGTCTCACATCCGATTGTTTCTACTCCACTAATGCTGTTGCCATTATGATCCCAAGCCTGAATTGGAGGTATGTCTCCATCTTCATCATGATTCCAATGAACTACTTCAGCTTCAATACCTGATCGAAATTTGGTTGAGGCGACAATAATCTCTGCTCCTACCCGACCACAAATACTAACTTTAGCGTTGACATTGGGATTACTTATCCCATGTTGAATGTACTTGAGAGTAGATGCATCCCTTAGTCCAATTGAACTATACTCCGTATCCGATATGTCTACAACTATATTATCATTTGTAACAATACAAGGACTTCTACCATCTGGTTCGTTGTTATTGTTTGATAGATTGACACCAAACACAGGTGGCCGTAGGAAAGAAGTGCCGACTTTCCAACCCTCCTTGCCATTATTCATACCAAACCTTTCTTTTGTAACTTCCTTCCATTTATCGGTAGTTACCAAGGATTTAAACTGCTTGTTGAGTATCTCTAATGTACATAAATCATGTCCTGATGCATATGATAAAATTCGATCGCCCAAGTCACTCTGATACAACCACAACAAATCAAAGGACGTAGGTAATTCACCGACACGTCTAAGACGTTTAGCAGGCCTTGGATCAGTGTTAATGCGATTCTCTGACGATTTGAGTAGAAATCCTGATTTGAATTTGAGTGTTGCAGTAGATGATGACATGATAATTTAGATACCTAAGAAACGCTATGTATAAAATTATTCTTTGCAATACTTTCAAGTGCTTATATCGGATATACCGCGGCTAAATATCTAGCAACTGATAGTACATAGGCAGTCTACAATGCATGTTGTTGGCAGCAGGTGTCAGTTGGGGGAGACTGCTTGTTGAGTCGGCATCAAAGTGTCAAAAGGGGAGTCGGGTTCAGGTCGAAACTTGAAATAGACAGTCTTATCAATTTAGTAAGTATCTACCTTATCTGTTTAGGTCGAAACATGAAGTATCTGAATTATTTAAGTACCGACCTTTAATGAGTAGTAATAGTAGGTAATAGCCATTATTGCGCGAAGCAAGAGTAGCACAGGGTAAATACGCATATGGAGGCATCTAAGAAGCGTCGCCGTCAGAGTGGCAAGGGTACTGATGATAATGAGCCGCCTCTTGACCTACTTTCATTGTATCAAAGTGATATTGGAGATAGAATTTTATCCTTTGCAAGTGGGGCAGATTTATGTAAATTTGATGCACTAAACAAACAATTCAAGGGATTGACAAAGGATCGATGGAAAGTAGTAACTAAAGATAGATTTGGTATGAATAATGGTAAAGAGGGTTGGAGGTTAGGTACTTCATTTCTACGGCCACCAGTATTTATACATCTGACAGATGTGGATTCTAATCCAAAAACGGGAGATTCCGGTTATGGATTTGGTTGTTATCCGGGTAATTCTAGGGTGGCTACAAATGAGTCAATTATTGTGGCAGTTGTCATGCCCATAGTACAGTTAGACTATGAACATAACGGTATGTCAGCTAAATACGATACTCAAGCTTACGCATCGATGATGACTCAGCTTGAAGTAAGATCATGAAGATCAATCATGGTAATGGATACCGCACACGTAGCTTTCGTAGTGCTTAGCGTTGGAGTTAGAGTAGCAAGTAGATAATCAATCATAATATCAATATTTATATATCAACAACAACTCGATTTACTAACCTAATCAACTACTACTAGATTGGTAGGTCATTATAATTATAATCTTTAAAAGCCAACGACGTAGTAACAACTACAGATATCTAACAACATAAGAACTCAAGTGTCGACATGGCTGAGTATCTTCAAAAACCCATCGTTGAATGGATCAACCCTTATCACAAGGTCGAGAATGGAAGGCCCGATGTGAAAATGCACAAGGCTCAATCCTCTAGTGGAAAGAAGTCTGTGATGTTACCGAAGTACAGTGCTTCTGTAGAAGGATGTACGCTAGCATATCTCGTTGAGGTAATGCTGAATGAATTTGAGAAAGCCGTCGAGACTCTCAAGCTCAAGGATGAAGACGTGTACAACGAGTTTGTTCAACTCCTTGATGACACATACACAGCCTACTTTGAGAAAGTATTGGCAGAACATTATGATGGCACTCGCACTAAAAGTAAGGAGAACTTCTTTGATCATGCCGTTAAGGAGTTCGTGAAGAAAGCGACTGCCAACAGCAACCCTGGAAACTTAGTGATCAGCAAGTTGATGACAGGATGGAAAGCGCCTGGGCATTTCAGTCCACAAGAGTTAGCTGTGCGATTGGAGGCGATGGTTAACAATACCACGAAGTGGTTACCAACAAGTAGTTCGGTCCGTGCTATGTCCGAAGAAGATATTAAGGTGGCATTTTTTCGTGCTTGTCCTAAGGCGTATATGGAGAAGTATGTTGAATCGACATCCAATCGAAACCTTGAAGGTGTATCGATGGAAGATCTCATCACTTCCATGACTATCTATCACGACAAGGATGTGAAGGATAAACACCCAGCAGTGCAAAAGCCTGACTATTCCAAGAAGAAGAATGACACGTCATCATCGACAAATGATGATAAGAAACCTCATGGCCGTGGTGGCAAACCACGTAGTCGACATGACTTCCGTGATAATCGTCGCCGTGATGAATATCGAGGAGATCGTTACCATGGAGACACTCGGGGAAATGACCGTCGTCCTCGTGGTAGTTATCGTTCTAAGGGAGGATACCGTAATCGTCGTGATGATTATTATGAAGATGATAATCGAGACCGTGGATATGGCCGCCGTCATAATGGCAGCAGCCGTGACTACTCCAAGCGTGGAGATGATAAGAAGCGCTACCATGGTAAACAAGGTAGTAGCAACGGTGATGCAGGCCGTCGTGAACATGCTCACCATCTCGATGATGATGATCGTCGGTCAAGGTCTAGGTCAAGATCTCGTAGCCGCAGCCGTAGCCGCAGCATCAACAGCCGTAGGTCTGATGGAAGCCAAGATAGTATGGGACATGCCTTCCAAGCTGATATTGATGCCGAATCTGTTAGCTCTTCTGAGATCAGAAAGAAGAGGAAGAAGAAGAAGAAGCCAAGTAAGCGAAGTGCTGATGGCAACAGGATCCACAGGGACGAGTATCGTAAGCATCCCTGATTGGCCGCGCCAGTGGATAAAGAATGTGAAGACAGTATTATTCTATGTTTAGAAGAAATAGATACTGAATCCGTGGATTCAGATAATAGTGATAAAGAATTTTGCACAGATGATAACTCTTTATCAACCTTAGAAACCTTAGCTACTGATGACATCGTAACTAACAGTAATGATATGTCCACTGGAAACGCGCCGTTAGAGACAGTTATGTATACTGAACAACAAGACGAAGTAGAAGATACCGAAGGTATCGATACAGCTGAGCTAGAAGAAGCTTATGAAGACATGTGGAAGGATGTAAGTTATTACAACCACACACCGAAGACGAAGAGTACTAAGTTGGTACCAGCTACGATCCTAAGATGTGCTACAATAGGATCTGCGTCAAGTAATAGAATGCTGAGAATTCTGCTAGATAGTGGATGTACAGCAACAATGATACATAGAAGTTGTATCCCGAGAAATGCCGTACCGAAAGAAGTGAAGCCCAGAGGCATTGGTACATTGGCAGGAAACTTTACCATCAGCAGTGTGGTACACATGAGGGATGTTAGACTACCTGAATTCGATAAGAACAGGAGTGTAGAGCATCAGAAAGCGCTAGTATTTGAGAAGAAGAGCGCTTATGACGTCATATTAGGTTCAGACTTTCTAACCAAGGCTGGCATAATCTTAGATTATGAAAGAGGAGAAGTGCGATGGTTAGGACTTACTTTGCCTATGAGACCAAAGGGTAGTCTCGATGATAGTCAATTCATACAGATGTATGAAAAGTATTCAAGCCAAAAACTCGACGAGTATATGGGAGAAGATTGGTTAGATGCATATCTCGCCGTGGCAATAAAGGATGCCAAGTATGAACGTGCAGACATACAAGAAGTCGTAGACAACTGTCCTCATTTGAGTGATGAGCAGAAGTTAGATTTATATAATCTATTGAAGAAGCATGAGAAGCTATTCGACGGTACACTAGGAGTATACCCGCATAAGAAGGTACATATCGATATAGATAAGACGGCAGAGCCTAAACATGCTCGTGCTTATCCAGTACCTCGGATACACCTCGAGACCTTCAAGAAGGAACTTCAACATCTCGTGGAGATTGGAGTGTTATCTAAACAAGGTTGTAGTGAATGGGCGTCGCCGACATTCATAATACCAAAGAAAGACGGACGAGTTCGCTGGATAAGTGACTTACGTGCCTTGAACAAAGTGATCAAGCGAAGACAGTACCCTTTGCCGATCATTAATGATATACTTAGAAAGAGACCAGGATATGAGTTCTTTTCTAAGCTAGACATATCGATGCAATACTACACTTTCGAACTAGATGACGAGAGCAAAGATTTGTGCACTATCGTCACGCCTTTTGGCAAGTTCAAGTATAACAGACTGCCTATGGGGCTTAAGTGTTCACCTGACTTCGCACAAGAAGTGATGGAAAATGTCCTAAGAGACATCGAGGAAATCGATGTATATCTAGACGACGTAGGCGTCTTTAACAATGACTGGGAGAGTCATGTGAATACTTTAGATGAAGTATTGCGACGATTGAAGGATAATGGGTTCACCATTAATCCACTCAAGTGTGAATGGGCCGTCAAAGAAACTGACTGGCTAGGTTTTTGGCTGACTCCGAGAGGTCTTAAGCCATGGAGAAAGAAGGTAGAGGCTATCTTAGCATTGAAGAAGCCTACCAATATCAAACAACTCAGAGGAGTTATTGGTTTAGTCAACTATTACAAAGACTTATGGCCACGTCGTGCCCATACTTTAAAGCCGTTAACAGATATGACCGGCAAGAAATCATTTCAATGGACAGATGAGATGGACAAGTCATTTGAAGAGGTAAAGAAGCTTGTAAGTGCAGACGCGCTATGCACATACCCTAATCATAACAAACCATTTGTTATTGAGACGGATGCATCTGATTATCAGATGGGAGCTATCATCAAACAGAAAGATGAAAGCGGTCTACTTCGACCAGTTGCTTACTTCTCTCAGAAGTTCAACAAAGCTCAACTAAACTATTCAACAAGAGATCAAGAACTCTTATCGATAGTTGAGGTTCTAAAGAAGTTTAGAACTATGTTATTGGGTGCTCAGATTGACATCTACACTGATCACAAGAATTTGACTTTTGATAATCTCAATTCACAACGAGTACTCCGCTGGAGAACATATGTTGAAGAGTATTCCCCAAACATACACTACATACCTGGACCAGAGAATGTAGTAGCAGACGCTTTATCAAGATTAGACCGAGAAGATCCAATCTTTGAACCACATCCCTCAAGTACAGTTGAAGAAGTACTAGAAGATGAGGAAGATGCAATGTACATGTCCTTCGGAGATACCGAAATATATGAATGCATAGATTCATATCTAAATTTGCCTGATTTAGATAATGCAACAGAGAATCCGTTAAACCTTAAATGGATTAGAGAGATGCAACAAGCCGATAATGCCTTGTTAGCGTTAGTACAGAAGTATCCAGCTCGATACATATACAAACAATTCGACGATGTCGATGATATCATCTGCCATGTAAAACCCGGTGATAACGCAGACACGCAATGGAAGATTGCACTCGCTACCGAAATGCTCCAACCAACAATAGATTGGTATCACAACATACTGGGTCATCCAGGCAGTAAACGATTAAGACTGGCGTTAGAATGCCGCTATTATCATATGGAACTGAGAAAGCATATTGATAGATACCAATGCGAACACTGTCAAAGACATAAACTGGACGGTCCTGGATATGGATTGTTGCCAGAAAGAGAAATAAAAGAAATGCCCTTCGAAGAAGTAGCAGTAGACTTGATCGGTCCATGGACAATCAAAGTCAATAATAGAGTATTAGAGTTTAATGCTTTAACATGCATAGATCCTGTCACTAACTTAGTGGAACTAGTTAGGATAGATACGAAGACATCACAACATATACGAGACAAGTTTGAACAAACTTGGTTGTCAAGATATCCTTGGCCTACTAAATGTATACATGACCTCGGAGGAGAGTTCATCGGTCATGAATTTCAAACTTTATTAGAACGATGTGCTATCAAAGATGCACCGACTACTAGTAAGAATCCGCAATCAAATTCTATTTGTGAGCGTATGCATCAAACTGTAGGAAACATACTGCGTACAGTATTGTATAGTAAACCCGCTCGTACTGTTGGTGATGCCAAGAACATAATAGATTCAGCGTTAGCAACTGCGATGCACGCTATGAGAACAAATGTTGCAACAACACTACAAAGTAGCCCTGGGGCTATGGTGTTCAGTAGAGACATGTTTCATAATGTCCCTCTAATAGCCGATTGGCATATGATTACCCGAGAAAGAGAACATCATGTCAACGAGAATCTCCGCCGACAGAATCGTCGACGTCGAAGATATGATTATGCTGTAGATCAACAAGTTTTGAAGAAAGTGTTTAAACCTACAAAGTTGGGACCTAGAACTAAAGGACCATTCACTATTACGCGTGTTCATGCTAATGGTAATGTTACTATGAGGTTGCGCCCTGGAGTAACGGAAAGAATAAACATAAGGAGAGTAATCCCTTATCGCATCACAAATTGAGATTTGTCTATGCAGTTTTGATGAAGTCATTTCAATACCATCAAAACACCGCAGCCCCCGCGAAGATATCTGAATGACTGCATTCAGATATGAGAAGTTTTTTGTGCTTTCTTCTCACAATTAAAATGTCTTTAAAAGTTGTTTTCGATTTTTTTTACTTTTAGGATGATGAATTGAGCTGAAAGTCAATTCATGGAGGGGAAGAGTGTCATGCCCATAGTACAGTTAGACTATGAACATAACGGTATGTCAGCTAAATACGATACTCAAGCTTACGCATCGATGATGACTCAGCTTGAAGTAAGATCATGAAGATCAATCATGGTAATGGATACCGCACACGTAGCTTTCGTAGTGCTTAGCGTTGGAGTTAGAGTAGCAAGTAGATAATCAATCATAATATCAATATTTATATATCAACAACAACTCGATTTACTAACCTAATCAACTACTACTAGATTGGTAGGTCAGCAGTAAGTGAGGATGCCAGAATCTATTGTCACCCAAATAATGAAATGGGCATGAGAGATGTATCAACTCTTAATTACATCCGAAGTGTACCTTCCCCCATTCGAAATTGGAGGGTTAGTATCTGTGGTCGTTTAGGTACAGAGGTTATAGTTACGTCAAACCATCGTGAGTTTTGTGCTAGGCGTGGTAATGATATTCAAAGATGGAGTTATGATGTCAGTATAGGCTTGGGTGTCCCCTCGATTGGATGTGAAACTCATTTGATAATTCCAACAAATGGAAGGATTAATATTTACGAAGTTAATCTTCAGATTGAGGGGAGACGAGAAGATAACAATACAAATCTGTTACTATTTCGTGAGTGTATCATTGCAGCTAATAATGTGAGTAGATACGATACACAATTTATTGCATGGGGTCCAGATAAGAAACACTTTATTGTTTCCTTTAATCAAGTTGAAGTGTACAAGTTTGATAAAGAAACAGGCAATGCAACTCTAGTTGAATCCATTGATGTAGTAGGTGATAGTGATTTAGCAGTGGCCAATGTTGCCTTAGCGGAGGATTATTGTTATATGCTCTCATGACAGGAAAATACACATTTGGAACCGTAGTACTGGTGAGAAAATGGTATACCCTGGAGCTGATCAGAATGGCGCATTGTGTGATTACTGTCCAGATTCAGATGATGAGGATGAGGACGATGTAGATGAAATTTTAGAGGGCACGGTTCACCCTCTCTTCTTTTCTTGCCATGGAAATATATTAGTCAGCACCAGTTTTTGTGGCTGTGCTATATGCATATGGGATACGAAAACAGGAGAGTTGCTCAAGAGATACAATAATGCAGAGGAAGAGCGGTATACTAATTTGCTGCCAGATGGTAACGATGCAACAGATATGACATACTTGGAGAGTTTAAACGCATTTCTATGTATGGAATGGTATATCCCAACCAATTTTTTTGCCATGACTATAAGTCATGGCACGCTAGCTTCTACGCACAAACCATACTCTGGTCTTGCCATGATCGAAAGTCATGGCAACTTTTAATCCATTGCAATAGCATGAAAAAATGTTGTATGATGACGCCGCCGATACTCCGCTTATACTACTCTCGACGGCCGATCCAATGGTGCAATGGGCGTCTGTATCGTGTAGTTGCATCATCGTCGATCGGCGTCGACAAAGTTGATGTTTTGCAATTGCAAAAATTGCAATGGATACCGTATCCTCTCAGAGCGAGCAAGTATTCCACGTCACAATATTTTGCCATGACTTTCCGTCATGGCAAGACCAACTCACTTGCCGTTTATTATTCGTGCCATGACTTAAAGTCATGGCAAAAATTGGTTGGGATATGAACATTTGGTCATTCCCCACAAACAAAAGGCAGTATGATATGGCTACATCTACACGTCGAAGAGAGGAGATAGTTCGCAGAGCATTGACACAAGAAGATTAGGTAATAGAGGAGGATAACTGACATAGTACAATCATACCTGTAGTAGTAGTTTTATATAATGAGTTGTTAGTTTAGTCGATGTGGTGCTGTATGTTTAGTATGCATGATCCCATCCATCATCGTCAATTGATTCCCCTGACTCATTCTCACTTTCAAGACCCCATTCAACTCGTTGATGAATACTTGTAGCCACCCTAGAATTACCCGGATAACAACCAAATCCATAACCAGCATCTCCTGTTTTTGGATTAGAATCCACATCTGTTAGATGTATAAAAACTGGTGGCCGTAGAAATGAAGTACCTAATCTCCAACCCTCTTTGCCATTATTCATACCAAATCTTTCTTTTGTTACTGTATTCCATTGTTCAGTTGTTAAGCGTTTGAATTGTTTGTTGAGTATATCTAACGTACATAAATCAGCACCAGTTGCAAAGGTCAAAATTCTATCTCCAAAATCACTTTGATACAGTGAAAGTAGGTGCGGCTCATTGTCGTTGTCAGTACCCCCGTTACCACTCTGACGGCGACGCTTCTTAGATGCCTCCATATCGATATATGATGATATATTATTCACTCTGCAATAATCATACCTCTTAACTCTTACTCATTAAAGGTCGGTACTTAAATAATTCAGATACTTCATGTTTCGACCTAAGAAGATAAGGTAGATACTTACTAAATTCGATAAGACTGTCTATTTCAAGTTTCGACCTAAGGGGAAGGCAATTTGATGCCGACGGCCGACGAGAAAGAGGAATAATAATAGACTCCCCTCTTGACACCTCGCTGCCGACATACATGCAGACTGCCTACTACTACAGTTAGAGAGTCTCGTATTTAGTCGAATATATCCGATATAGTATTGCAAAGAATAATTTTCGAGCATATCTTAGGTATCTAAATCATGTCATCATCAAAACTCAAATTCAAATCAGGATTTCTACTCAAATCGTCAGAGAACCGCATTAACACTGATCCAAGGCCTGCTAAACGTCTTAGACGGGTTGGTGAATTGCCTACGTCATTTGATTTGCTATGGTTGTATCAGAGTGACTTGGGCAATCGAATTTTATCATATGCATCAGGACATGATTTATGTACATTAGAAATACTCAACAAGCAATTTAAATCCTTGGTAACTACCGATAAATGGAATGTAGTAACAAAGGACAGATTTGGTATGAATAACGGCAAGGAGGGATGGAAGGTCGGTACTTCTTTCCTACGGCCACCCGTGTTTGTGCACAATCTATCAAATGCTAATGAACCAGACAGTCATGATAGTCCTCGTATCGTTACAAATGATAATATAGTAGTAAATTTATCGGAACCTAGATACGTCACTCACAATGATATTAAACTAAGGGATGCATCTACTCTCAAACAAATTCATCGTCACATAAGTAATGTTCATGAAAATGCAAAAGTAAGTATTTGTGGTCGAGTAGGATCGGAGATTGTTGTCGCCTCAACCAAATTTCGAGCAGGTATTGAAGCTGAAGTAGTTCATTGGAATCATGATGAAGATGGAGACATACCCCCAATACAGGTATGGCAATATAATGGTAACAGCAATGGAGTAGAAACAATCGGATGTGAGACTCATTTGATTACTGCCCATGATGGTATGATTCGTCTTTACGAGGTTAAAGAAGAATTAGAGTGGGTGGAACTTGAGGGCGGCTTGGGGGCGGTTAACGAATTATTCATACCGAGAGGCGGAATCAGGGTAGATAAAGGTGTTGTACAAGACGAAGAAGGTGACTTTGAGGATGTCGTGGTCAGAGATATGAAGCTTGCCTGGTCCCCTGACAAAACTCACTTCATCGTTGGGTGTACACATAAAATATGTGTATTGAATTTAGATGCAAATGAGATGACTTTGGTCAAAACAATAACCGTACCTAATTGGGAAGTCGTTAACGTTGCCTTAGCTGAAGATTATATTGTTGCATCATCTAAAGACAAGAAAGTGCATATTTGGAACCGTAGCACTGGTGATAAAATGGTGTATGGATTGCAAGGTGGCACGGCAAGGGAGTCCTTGTGTGACGTTGGAGTAGATGACGAGCTTCGAGGATTGCCCATTGTGCCTCTTCACTTTTCGTGTCATGGGCATATCTTGGTCAGTACGAGCCATGTCGGATGTGCTATATGCATTTGGGATATGAAGACGGGAGAGTTGCTCAAGAGACACAATGAAGCAAACGAAGAAGACGGTGTGAAAATGCTTAATGAAGGTGGAAAAGATGTTACGGATATGGTTCATTTGAAGAAGTTGAATGCATTCATATGCACTGGAGAGTACGAGAACATGTGGGCATTCCCTGCAAATCGAAGGCAGTATGATATGGCCGCATCTATTTGGAGGAAGTATTATGAGTAGAAGTAGAAAAGTTAGTGAGCATTCGGATAGTGATCGAGTTGGAGAAGAGTAAAGTGATTAGCGAGAAAGAGAAGGAAGTGTAAAGTCGGTATGTGTAGAGAATTGAGCATAGAAGTGGAAGATAAATGGCAAAACATAAAATTATATCTGTTATGAAATACACACTGCACCCTTCTGTTCTGTTTATCAAACATAGTACTGCAACTATTTTACTTCGCCTAATGGATTTGCAAGAGTACTCTTGGGATTGGACGAGAATACAGGGTACCAGCTACATCCTTTTTCTTCAATCTCTTTCATGAATTGTTCGTTTCCTACATGCCTTATATATTCCTCTCCTTGCATAATTGCAACCGGTTCATTTTCCGAAACGTCTCCATCCCAAGGCAATCCGAATACCATTGGCTTAACATTTGTATGTTTCCCAGCCGTACACCACAATTCCTCCGAATTATGATATATCATGGGTGTAATGTCACTAATCTTGTTAATAATCTCCTCAAACTTATGATCGGGATCTTTTGATGCAAAGACAAGACCATGAGGAAGGATGAATACATCAGCCGGTGATACCTTGGCCCCCTTTACGAGGCAGAATAACAACATAGTTGCAAGTGTTGGAGTCATCGCACATTGTAAACGTAATCCCCTCTTGAATGGATGTGGTCCTAGCAATGCCTCGTCTGGTGGCTTTACACGATCGTTAACACCAAAAATAAGTCCTTCCTTGTGAGTACGAATTGCTACATTGGTATTATATGCCATCATAACAGTTCCCAACAACCTAGGTGGCATGCCAAATCTCTCCAAGATCAACTGAATGAATTGATGTGGTATATTGTAGTAAAATGACTCAAGGGGAATGAATAGAAACGATTCATCTCCCATTTGTAGCCGATGTTCCAATAGTGATAACTGAAGATTTAATCTATTTTCACTTTGTACAATTGTCATAGATTCGGTACGTCTACTCTCATCTACATTTTGCATAGTTGCAGCATCCATAAAGGCAAGGAGGATTGGTGTAAATTCTTCGAAAACACTTGCATCATCCAACCACGACTTTTGTATACGGTCCTCATATATAAGTAAGTTTACCTCATGCATTGTATTGTGACCAACAGTTCCTCGAACAGATGCACCCGATGGAATTGAAGTTCCATCCCATGCCTCCTCGGGGTAAAAAATCATATTGGCTAGATTATTATCATAGTTATTATTGGATGTCTTTTTGTCCTTCTTCTTCTCGGGTTTGTTGCGTCTACTCTTTTTCCCCATGATATTGTACTATTGAGAATAAAGGCTAGCAGCTATATTGTTGTACTTTGATGCGCAGTATGTATTTTTGCAATAACTACGATAGACAGCCACGGAAGAACTTCGGTATATGTTATAAATGTACTAGAACTATCAACTGAGTATATTTACTGTTGTTTTGGTGGCGGATAGTATGATTCTATCCGTGGTATGAGAATTGGGCTTGTTTAGGTGGATTGTTGGTATTGTTTATTTTTAAACAATAACTGCGAAAGACTGCTACGGATGAAAGACGGGATATGTTGCATAAAGGGGTCGAGTAACAGATCTGATGGCGTTATACTAATGAATGGACTATAGTTCATATCATATGGTACGCTAAAGAGTATGGCCAGTTTAATACTTAATTAGGTACTCCTTACTATTATAAAGGTCGGTACTTGAAATAATTCGTAACTTAGATACTTTTTAAGATTCGACCTACTACAATAAGTATCATAAATCATAAATAGGAGGCAATTAGGCAATGAATAATGAAACTTTATGAACCTGAGTTGTCTGTCGATTGAGAGGAAGTGTAATGGTACACGGAGTAGTAAAAGTAACTGTTTAATATTATAGGTAGGGAGCTGCGTCTTTGATTTAAGTCATGTCCACAAACCCGACTAATCACTCACATAAAAAAGTTGATGAGCAGACTGTTGCTCATAAGATGCAAGTAGTATCAGATAACGACAACGTTGTTGAAAAGACTATACCAAAGAGTGCTTGGCAATGTGCATGTCAATTTCTATTTGGTGAAGAACTCAATGATATCGATAATAATTCAAGTACATCCGATATCAAAAATTACATACAAAGACAACTAACAAAATTATTAACCATTGTCCAATCTGGATGTTGTTCACTTGCCGGAAAAGGAAATCATTGTGGACATTGTCCTAATTCCTCAGATGTGTTACGTATATCAAGAATGTTAGTGTTAGGTTTACATACTTTACCATTACAATTATCTGAAATTAAAACATTACAAAAGTTACATGATATGGTCAGTTCATCTATTATAGAGCTTATATTTGACAGTGATGGTGCATTTATACCAAAGAGTATACTTCCTGATGAGATTACTAATTTGTTATTAAAAGTTAGTGGATCAACAACTTCTACATCGTCGTCCAAACTTCGACCACTATCTCAATGGGGAGAGGATACCGCAAGATTATTACAACAACCAATTAGTACACAGTGGTGTATCCGGGTTAAGTTACTAATGGATATGGGATATCGAGTAATAATCACAGATATTAATGATATTGGTACATTTGAAATAGAGGAAATGTCAGTGGTATGTGATGATGTTAGAATACAGTTTGAATTGTGTCAGGACGAAGAAGAAGAAGATAATGAGAATGGACTTGAGTCTACTCTGCTTGCATTGTATCAAAGTGACCTTGGGAAGAGTATATTATCATATGCATCGGGTCATGATTTATGCACATTAGATGCATTAAGTAAACAATTCAAGAGTTTAACCACCGATCAGTGGAAGGTAGCTACAAAAAAAAGATTTGGTATGAATAATGGCAAAGAAGATTGGAAGGTTGGTACCTCTTTTCTTCGACCGCCAATCTTCAGAACTCTATCAGATGAAGTAGATACTGGTTCTCCTGAGACCGCTGCCAATGAGAATATCATCGTAGCTGTATCAAGTAAATACAAAGGGATGGATATCTTTGATGCATCAAACATGACCCACACTAAACATCAGTCATGTCCTCATGACGCCTGGTGTGTTTCTATCTGTGGTAAAGCTGGCTCAGAGATTATAGTTACTTCCAATGGTAATGAGATTTGTGCAAAACGTGGTGATACTGTGCAAAGATGGAGTTACAATAATGAGAATCTCAGTGGCATACAAAGTATCGGAAGTGAGACACACTTTGTACTTGTATTCGAGGGTCAAGTTCAACTTTATGAGGTTAACAATACAGTGAAGGGGAGTGACGGTACTATAAGGCCACTCTTACTGAGAAGTATTAAGAAAGTAGACGAAGGTCCCGTGAATGGTGATGGTCTCATTGAGGAAGCTATTTCTTGGGGATCACCGAATAAGACGCACTTTATTGTTGGTTACCCATATAAAATATATGTATGGAAGATCGAGACTGAACCGAGCAAGCTATCCTTGGAAAGAGTTATCGACACAAGCGATATGGGTCTACAAAATATGGGTCTACAAATCAACAATGTAGCTCTTGCCGATGATTACATCGTTGCATCTACTCACAATGATAGAAAGAGAAAGAGGGTATGCATTTGGGACCGTCACACCGGTGAACGAATCACATATTGCAAGCCAGGTCCATGGAATCGAGAATATTCAGCAAAGATAACGACGCATCAGTTGTGTGAACCCACCAAGACGGACAACGACGTGTATGAATACTTCGATGACAACTACATTCATCCCCTTGCACTATCATGTCATGGTAATATCTTGATAACGAGTCGACACTATGAAAGTACAATGTGTATCTGGGATATGAAGACGGGAGAGTTGCTCAGTAGACACAATGATGTAGAGGAAAGAGTACAACTGGACAAACCCAAAGATTGTGCTGACTTGGTATACATGCAGCACTTAAATGGTTTCTTATGCTTGAGAGGCTTAATGAATGTTTGGGTATTTCCAACTAACCAAAGGCAGTATGATGTGGCCACATCTATTAAACCTGTTCCCGAGCTTAATGAGAGGGAATACGCGTCGGAAAGTGAATATGAAACAGCGAGTGATGAAGAAGCAGATGTCACTCACTTCTGATCGGAGTGAAAACAGAGTAGGGTTGTGTCTATTATTGTACAAAGAGGAGAAGAGTACGACCGTTATTGGAGATAGGGGTATGAAATGTAGTCTATGACATAACTTGGTATGCTGATTGTAGATTAGATTCTAAGAAAGCACAACCTTAATGTGCTAAATAAACGCTCTTTAAGTATTTCCATTGCTTTTATTATTTATATTATGAATGTGTTCAGTTAACGAGCCTGCTTTTACCCTATTCTCTCATCATGAAAGTGAAAGTGCTTATTGATCTTTGCATGAAACCTTCTGACTTCGTCGGCTGTTAAATGTGTGTATGTATCTGTCTTCTGTTATACTAGCATATATTCCGATTGACCCTTTGTTGTATCTGTACTGTATATTCTTCCCATCCACCCCAGTACTTGAATTCTAATAACTAATAGAACGTCTTGAGAATAGCGTATCCGCCATACATTGCTAAACTTGGGAAGATGCTGTTCCGTTTTGTTTTGTCCTTAACTTGACTAAGTTTGATAAACATCATACAAGACATGGCCCAACAAAATGATGTACGTTGATCGATATCCACAATACATAAATAGAATGCCAATGTAAACAACACACCATATCCCGAGTATGCAATCATTGCCAACTCCCAAAGTACCTTCTCTCGAGTTTCATTATATGTATTCATTAACGGTCGATTTAATGTTGCAAACTTTTTATCATTTTCATTCCAATCGGGTGTGGCGTTGAAGTACCATGTTGCTCCATTTATACGACATGACGTGTAAGTGAAGAGTAAGAGTAGGAAGTCGGTTATTGTTGGTATCCAGAAGAGTAGCTCCCATGATATGAGGGCCGGGACGTTGACCATCATGGTAGAGATGTATTATATATACTCAACTGCTCTACTTTGTTGTTGTTGTTGCAAGGTGTGGTAGCGAGCAATGTCTCAAATATCATTTACAACCAACATTGAGTTGTGAGTAGAAGTGAATAAAAAGGATACCTTTGCCGTTTGTGCAAATTTTGATTCGGGCGTTGACCGTTGAGTTTAGTTGAGTTTGTTGATAGCAAAGCAAATCAACCCTTCCAAATCACAGCGCTTATAGCTGATAAATATCAGCCTTTCCACTCTATAGAGTATTATATAAACACACACATTATCATGGCACCGACAGGTATTGGGTTGCTCTCAGCAGACGATACCAAAAAAGTCTCAGATGTTGCAAAAGATATTGCAGCAAAGAAGCAATCAACGCCAAAAAGTAATGTACCTGCCCTTGTCAAATTAGCAGCAGGCAATAGTACTACTACCAAAACAACTCCATCAACAATGGTAAATATTACCGAAGATGGTGATATCGTACTCAAGCCATCCAAACCTTTCGTCTCATCAACATCAACAATCCAAAATTATTACATTGCAAAAGCACAGAAAGATGAATTTAATAAACTATTAATGCGTAAGACATGTTCCTGTTCCCAGCCGGAGTGTAAGGCAATGTTAAAACAATATTATGATGATATTACCGCACCATATCCCGGCTATACCAAAGGCGGCAGTAGTACTACACCATCCAACAAAAATAAAGATATTTGTAAACCAGTACCCAAACAATTACTAATACCAATACCCAATCCATCGAAAATGAAACAAGTCATGAAACGTACTATGAATACACAAATATATAACCGTGCTATATCTGCGTTAAATATACCCAATGGTAATACACGTTCAGATATATATGTAGCTATACATCATTATCCACGTGAAGTTATTGAAAGATATCAATTAACTGAAATTAAAGGGAATACGAAGTTTAAAGATTGTTTATTACCCAGTACATTAGTTGAAAGTATAGATAGTGGTAATAAGGAGAAGTTATATAGTGAGGAGGATAAGTTTAACTGTTTGGGTACCAATGCTGAATCTTCCGATTGTAAGAAACAGAATGTATGCAGCTGTAATGTATACATTAACATCCCGTGCTTATCCGTACAACAAGCAAAGGAACAACTCGGTAAAAAGGTAAATATTACACCACAAGATTTATTGAATGAGCCAGAAAAGGCAGTTATTGTTGCAAAAGTTGATGGACATGGTACTAAGACATATAAAGGTTTGCCGAAGAAGGAGGAACAGATTATTGATGGTGTTATGATGAAGTCTTGTAGGGGGTGTAAGGGGTACAAGGTAAGAAGTATATATGTGTTCTTGGTGAAAGGAAGTGGAGATATATGTGTGATATGGTATTGAAGGGGTGCTGGTATTCGCTCCGTCGTATATAACTCCCATTTTGCTCACATCTTATGCACACAATAAACTTATGCTCACATCTTACGCTTTCATATCTCATATCCCAAATAAAAACAAAAGCCCAAGGAACAATACAAGAAGCGCGAGTGGGATAAGAAGGCAGGATTGGAGAGGGAATGTAAGACATGTGAAGATGTTGACAAAATGATTTCCAACATCAACAAGAAGCAGAGCCCTATCAAGAATCTAAAGACCGAGAAGAGGAAGAAGATTACGGGTGACGAATGGAAGAAAGAGAAGAAGACTCATCAAATGTTTGAGGTTATCGTACCTGGTGGCGTATCACCCGGACAGACGTTTAGTCTAGTTGCTGATGGTCAACGCGTTACCTTGATTTGTCCACAGACTGCCAAGCCGGGCGGTAAGGTACGGTTTCAATTACCAATTCCCGAAGAAGGATCTTCTGCCGCGTCAAGTCCCAAGACGAAGGCTCAAGATACCTTTGAGGTGGTAGTACCCGAGGGTGTCAAGGCTGGTGAATCATTCAGTCTACTGGCTGATGGACAGAAGGTTACATTGATGTGTCCCGAAGGCAAAGGAGGTGGTGATACGGTACGCTTCCAACTCCCCGTGGCCTCTGCCGTATACCCTGAAACTAAACAGTGCAAGACTTGTAAAGAATCCAAGCCCGAGGCCGCCTTTTCAAAGGGGAACTGGAATCATTCTGCAACTGGAGAGTGTAAGGCATGTGTTATGAAGGAAATTAATCGTATTGATCAAATGTCGGCACGACAACTTCGTAGTAAGCTCGTTTCATTGCAAGATGATACTGAAACATGGAAAGGCAAATATCAGAAGTGTATTACCGAACGAAATGCGGCACGTTCCTTAAACTACAAGTTGGAACAGAAGTTGAAAAAGGCTGAACGTGATGTCAAGACATTAACAAGTCATCTTTCCAAGGCTGTGAAGAAGTTGGGTGAGGACATGCCTGATTTATCAGGGAAGAAACGATCTCGTGATAGTACTGGTGGCGATGAAGTTGACGGCTCCTCTCCTAAAAAACGCCGTCATGATCTTAACGCTGATGGTAGTGCACGTGTACGACGTCGTGCTAAGAAGAATAAGGATGGTACCATGACGCCGGCATCGGAACCTAAACTGTTGGAGGATGGTACATATGCCAAGCCGGGAAGTAAGGCACCGAAGGGATATGCTTGGTGTGCAGAGACTGGATTATGGGTACCAGAGAGTGGGTTATCAGGTAGTGTGAATGTTCAGCCTCCATATGAAGAGGATGTATAAGGGAGTGGGTTCAACTGGAGGTATTTAGTAACTATGGATTATATGAGCGGGGATATAGGTTTTCATTTGGGGGTATAGAAAAGAAGCTCAAGCAATGGGGATTTTAGATGTGTGTGTAGTTGTGTATCTCATAACAGGTTTAATTTTATGTCATGCCATTTATCTTCAACTTCTTATACTCTCAATTCTACATATACCGCTCTTTACACTTTCTTCTTTTTCACACTAAATACTTTACTCTTCTCCTCATCTACTCCTATTCACTATCCGATTCATACTCACTTCCTGATTCATTCTCCTTCCCCGATCCCTCACTTTCCGATTCATACTCCACCCCATGATAGACAGACATGGCCACATCATACTGCCTTTGATTCGTAGGGAATGCCCACATGTTCTCGTACTCTCCAGTGCATATGAATGCATTCAACTTCTTCAAATGAACCATATCCGTGACATACTCACTTCCTGATTCATTCTCCTTCCCCGATCCTTCACTTTTCCTGTCATGGACGTATCTTAGTCAGTACGAGTCATATCGGATGTGCTATATGCGTATGGGATATGAAGACGGGAGAGTTGCTCAAGAGACACAATGAAGCAGACGAGCAAGATGGCGTGAAAATGCTTGCTGAAGGGGGGGAAGATGTCACGGATATGGTTCATTTGAAGAAGTTGAATGCATTCATATGCACTGGAGAGTACG
>Ga0075439_13107_pt1 | contig 21965 bp, 16 predicted proteins | sample MintriSingleCell_FD_74264 | JGI IMG/M metagenome (GOLD analysis project Ga0075439, IMG submission 74264) | Marine eukaryotic communities from Monterey Bay, USA to study complex ecological interactions - Minidiscus trioculatus JGI Plate_4_G5... | ecosystem: Environmental > Aquatic > Marine >... | reverse complement strand
ATTACACGCTAATTACGTCAAAGTTGAAAGGTGTCATGGATAGTTTGCAAGCTTTCAATTTACATGATTTGAAGGTGCTGTATGGATTGGTGTCAAAGTATCTTCCAGAACGCAATGGGAAAGTGGTTGAGTTCAATCCTGTTCTTGCATCATTGCTTGGTTGTAATAGCAACTTGTTGTATCTTGGTTCAATGGAGCAAAGTAAGGCAGCGCTCTTTTACATTGGCCCTTATATTAACAAGGATGGTGTGAAGATAACTGATGCTTTACCAATACTGATGAAGGCTCAAGAAGATACCATTAAGTATCCAAGCATTGCTGATGATAGAAACACTGCCAAGAGACATGCCCAGCATACATTGACACGAGCTCTCAACAAGCTGAATGGCTTGATGGAGATCAGTGACACCCAGATTGGCGCTAGTTTATTACAGATGAATGCAAGTTTGTGTTCAGACTCATTTGTTGTATGTGATACAACTGCATATGAGAAGTTCATCGATGCCGAACTTCGGCGAACGAAGGAGTCAAATGTTATTCACGGTGTTGATACGTCGGGAGGTTTGGAAGAAGAAATGGAAAATATCATTGGGTTTGAAAATATTAACACAGAACTTCAGAATATGTTTTATCATGAAGGTGGTGATGGGGAGGATACTGGTGACGTCGATGGGAGTGGTACTATCGGTGCACGTCATAATAATTCTACTGAAAATATAATTGGAGAAGATGAAGGTGAGAGTGTTATGAACGAGGATGGCAACTCTAGAATCAATAATAGGAAGAATTACATCACTCAGAGTCAAACTGAAGAGGACGATCATAGTCGAAATGACGAGGATGGTGAAGATTTTGCCTGTGTCAATGCATCTTTTGGGTCTGCTCCATTCTACAAAACAAACGATGGTACGAAACAGCCTATATCATACGCTGCCCTCTACAGGCACCGTGGTAAAGCCTTGAAAGATTTGTCAAGGTATGAATATTGTGCATGTGTCAAGGTTGTCGAGAGTAAAGATGATTCATCTAGTTCTCCTAATACATCCTCTGGTCATGGCAGATCGAAGAGTACAGCCTTTCCATTTGGTCCGGGACTTGGTATTGAGAACAACTATCACCAAATTTTAAGATCGAAGCAGTTGACTCCGAAATTTCCAAGATCTCCTCCGCCCCCTCCAAAAGTAAAGCCTCAACACCAAGAACCAGACCAATTTGATGAGGCTGGGGAGTATGAAGACTATGTATCAAAGTACGAGCATGAACTCGATAACTGGAGAAAGAAGGCTGATAAATTTGCTCACTTCTACTTGACAATGTTTCGTCCGGAAGAAGAGCTCTACGAGAGAGGACAGATATGCAGATACAAGTACAACTACGAGGCGTTCTTGGAGTTCTATGTTCGGGTGCGTGTTGCTGCTCGTGGCTCTAAATACCATAATGATCTATTGGAACTAATTGATAGCATGGTTAATAGTTGGAGAGTTGACATGGAAAAGAGGGAGATGCTTGCTGCGCATCGCGGTCGAGCAAAGACTATGTGGTCGGCAGAACAGAAGGAGGCTAACAAAGCCTACTTTGGTGGCAATCTCAAACCAATACTTGATGACGACGGAATGGACTATATATCTGATACAGTTCAGGAACTTACGTCTAAGGAGATGACAGATGCACGGAAGCATCTTGGGCATAGCAATGCAATACTTAGTACTCTTGGCAGAATGACCGAAGCTTCGAATGGCACTACCGATTCCCAGGGCCAATCAAGCTCAAGTGCCTCGAGACCTCCAAACGTAGTTGCTAATGTGACTACCCTTCCGTTCAATATGGATTTGGATGAATCCAAACGACAGTCGAAGATTGAAGATACATACATCGATGATGATAACACTTCATCTACACCAAACACGTTCCGCACAATCCCTGACCTAGACACGAAGGTGAAAGATTATATCAAGGCTCAAGACTTATCGGCTGATAAGGACATTGTTATCAACATAGCTCATGAGCATTTCAAAGCCATACGATCTGGTGATGCTCTGGAAGATGACTACGAGGCACCTAATTTATTGGTTTGCGGCAAGCCAGGGAATGGCAAGTCGAAGATCATTGAATCGTTGGATGGTATTGCTGAGAAAATGAAAGTGGGGGAGCAAATGAAAAATGCTTTCCTGGGTTCAGCCGCCATAAATATACGCGGGACAACACTCTTGAAGTCTTGGAATATACCAGTGTTCAGCGAAGGGCAGAGGGTTACATTCCGACCTTGGAACGAAGACTCGTTACAAGCTCTTAAGAGAAGGTTTGGTCACAATGTTGACAATATATGTGCCGTGGTTATTGATGAGATATCTACGGTTCAGCCATATATGTTGGCATATCTCAACATTCGAATGCAAGAGCTGTTTGGTAATGATAAGCTATTTGGTGGACGCATGGTCATACTTCTGGGAGACTTTCAGCAAAAGCCACCCACTGCCGGTGGCAAGGGAAATAGTCTACCAGGAGTGGTAATGAAGCACATCGAGGAGGAGGGCAAACCTCTCACATTGAAGTCGGCCGAGAAACTTGGGTTAGCCGAAACTGGGGGGTATCTATTCTCTAAATTCCGTTACATCAAACTGACTAGTCAACATAGATCTGGAGATCCCAAACACATGGCAGTACTTAACAAGATGAGTGAGACAGGTATAGTCAACGTTAAAGATCTGAAGAATACATACAAGACGCTGTCTCGAGAGGACATGGAGAGTGACGATTTCCGCTTTGCAACTAACATTGTCACTGGTAATGCCGAGAGAAGGGAAATTAATGCCTGGCAAGCCAAACGATGGGCCGAACATTATGGTGTCAACACTGTTCGATGGCCTCGGAAAAGAGAAGAAGCATCTTGGAAAGGAAGGCCTAGGACCGAAGAATGTGTAGCTCATGCCATGCAGAATAGTTGTTTCTGGGAGTATTGCATCCCCGGAGCAATGGGGTACTTAAATACATACAGCATCAACAGTGTTTCTGGATTGGCCAATGGTACGGAGATAAAGTACCACTCGCTATCGTTTGAAGACAAAGAACGAAGAAAGCAGTTTAATTTGAAATGTGCTCAAGCAAAGCCAGGCGATATCATTAGTATAGACTCTCCGCCAACAGCAATCAATGTTGAATTGTTTCCAGATTTTGCCTGGGATTCAACTTCCGAAACGGCGAAGAAGAAACGGGAGAGGAAGGAATGGCTTCGTAGTGGCAAAGGAAGTATCACAAGGGGTGGACGTGTTGTCATACCTATATCTCTCAGAGACGGTGGTAAAATCCAGAGTAAGAAAACATATGTCCCTGGCTGCACTCGATTGGATATGCATCAATATTATTATCATGACTCTTCTCTTATGATAAAGGATTGGTTTCCAATCGAGCCGGCATTCAGCATAACAGTTGATAAAGCTCAGGTAAGTGCAGAGTCTATCAATTTTATAGTTATTGCATTATGATTGCTTCTGACCAACCTATTTCCTTCTTTGTGTAGGGCAAGACCATCCATCGCATCATACTATCTATATCAAAACACTCCTTCCACCTCAACAAGATCAAATGGGAAGATTTGTATGTATCGTTAAGTAGAGTTCGCGAAGGAGATCATATGAGACTATTGATCAATGGAGGTGATTGGAATACGGTTAGTTATGTGTCGGAGTTGAGACGTGACAAGTATGTTCATTGGTACTTCGGCGGCTATAAACTCCATCCCGATGGTGATGGAAGTATGATATGGGATCACAATCTGGCGAGGAAGAACGCTGGGCTGAATAAGAAGAGAAAGATTGGACAGAAGAAAGGGACCGGGAAGAAGAGGCAGAAGAAATAGGATGGAAGCAAAAGCACGGTGTTGCGGCTATGATTGATTAATCTCTAATCACTAATCCTTCAATAAAGCTCGTTGCCGTCCACGCCAAATCCCTGTGTTTACTCTTGGTTTCACCGAGATATTCTTGGTATGAGTTTAGAGCTGTTGCATAATCGTCTTTTGTCGCATCCCTACGAGAATATAACCCTTTGATACGATCTAACGACTCGATACATCCATCTCTTACAGCAATCATGTGATGTTTTAAGGATCTATCCATATTGCCTGCATCCTCCTCTATGTAGCCTAGAAAGTACCTTGCTGTAACATCCCCTCCCATAGCTGCTAACTCATAGTAATATACTGCCTTCTTTTTATCTACTTCTACACCCTCACCAAATTCATGTGAATAACCAATCTTACAATACGCTTCAGCATTGCCAAGTTCTGCTGCCCAATGCCATAATTCTAATGCCTTCGCTTGGTTTTGTGGAAATCCATAGTCACCCTTACTATGATAAAGGCCCAAATTATAAATTGCAAAGACATCATTGGCGGACACTCGTTTCTTTATCCTTTCCAGTACGTCCTCGTCTGAGGTAGGATCCAGAGTGTTGCAAAAGGGACATTTCTTCTCGGCCACCTCCATACCTTTGTCATCGTAGACAGGCGCAAAGAAGCAACCCGAGCAAATGTTATATCCACAGCATGGCATGGATATACAACTCTTATCTGACGTTGGCATTCGTAGCATACAAATGGGACAATCTCCTAATGTATCTGGAGGTCGCTGGAAGAGTTTTTCGTCTTGTACTATATTAGATAGACTCATCATATATAGAGAGTGTCTCGGTTACCTTGACGTCACTACTCTAAGACCCTTTTACAATGTTAGATTATACTGATTGGAAGATCATCCTATCAACTGATCATTGCAATATATCAGATTTGGTCAGATTTGCCAAGCACCATGGTCAAAGTCAAAAGGATACCAAGCACGGGAAACGATGGGGTACCAAGAACAGGGAAACGATGACACAAGGATCTGGAATCAATTTACAGATCCATATCAAAAGAACACTACTCCTACTATTCTCCTGAAAGATAAGAGTAATAAATTGTTCGATATTTGAGAACCAATATGCTTATCAAAAACCTACCAGAAGTTTTACGTTGTCATCTCGTTGATTTCCTTTCGCCAACTGATGTGCATGGGTTGGGTGAGGCTTGTGCTGTGTACAAACAACATTTGGGTAGATCTCTTGACAACAGCTTGTCATTAGTACTGAAGAGTGGGAGCACCAGTTTCAAATGTTCAGATCCACTAAAGTCGTTTAAATCTATGACAGAAATGCTGCCTCCCCGATCCGTGTGTATTAGGTAAGTGAGATTAGTTACCGTGTGCGTGTGACTTGGGTATGTCAATTGCTCCACGAAGACTGATCATTATCCATACTTCTATAGCGGCAGTGCTTGTGTTCAAGCAATCACTGGTTTGATTTGGCCCGATTCTGATCTGGACATATACTGTTCTGCTGATTCAGCCCCGTACGTTAGGAGTTGGCTTGTAGGATTAGATCTGCAACAAGCATTTAGTGGATGTTCATCGGTGAGTGATATCAATACTATTCAATCTCTATCCCAGTGTAATGTCAACAGCAGCAGCTCACTCTTTCGTGTACTATGATAGATATATCGAGCTGTCTGTGAGGAAGATGAGGTTGATCCTATAGATCGCGTTGAACACTACTTGAACATCAAGGAGCATCGACATACGATCTTAAAGAGTGGTATTGAGTGTAATTGCCCTGCCGCATCAGAAAGGTCTTTTAGATTGACCACGAGCAATGGTGCTGGTATTCCTTATATCCCTTACACCCGTATCAGTAAGGTCAAAAAGGAGGCTGTTAACATTGACTTGATCGTCTTGAAGGTAAGTTTGGTATGCAGCATAGTTTGTTCTAGTATTCGTCTACTAACGAGATATCTTTCTCTGCCACTGCATTGAATGTGTACTATTATATAAAGCCGGGAAGGTTACCCCAAGAAGCTATTAACTTGTTTGATATTGTCATCTGTGGTACATCATACTATGGAAGGGATGGTTGGGTCGTACCATCTCCCGACCTCTCGTTTGCATGCCAAACTGATCTAAACTCTACCGCAAGCAACGATATTGCCTTAAAGTTCATGTCCAACTTGCACAGTCAGTCCAATAGGTGTCTTTTTGAAGTTGCCAATGATATGGGTCTTTACCGTCGAATCCTTGACAATGGTTATACTCCAAGTCGTGCATCGGGGCTTCTCGCATCTGCAATTCAACAATTGCAACCAAATGTATTCAAATCAGATGGGAACCTTCCACTTCCGGCTTTTCCTTTTAGGTTTCTAGTCGCTGAGATATCCCTTCTCCGTCTCGTTTATGATATGAAGTGCCATTTACTCTATCGGGCTGTGATGGAGTTATTTGAACAAGGTTGTGATCAGTATTCTTACATGCGTGATTTGTATAACAATGTTATATCCCGCCTTGACATGTCCGACCTTCATCCCACGTTGGTGCATCTGCATAATACTTTGATTGGACGATTTGTCAGTCGTATCAATAAATACAAGGAGGAGCGTGGTATTGTCATCAATGGCATACCCAACTTTGCCAATTACAAACAAAGTGGTGTGTTGGAGAGTGTGGACAGCCTGCTAGAAATGAGTAATGGAATGAGCATCTTTTCTCGTTCAGATTACTATTATGCCATGGACGAAGATGATGATGCGAATGCGATGGAATACGACCAAAGTGTGGTATTTGATGACCATGATAGTGATGACAGTGTTGGCGACGGCCAAGGTACCAGTGGCATGGCAAGGGCAGCAGCACGTGAGGCAAGAGAGGAGGCAATAGTTTCCTCTCTCACTGAGACTCAAATGGTCCTGGCTGGATGGGTGCATAGACACCATCCCGGGTTTGTTGGGATTAACGAGAATACCGCCGCCGAGGCTATCATGGCGAGAGTGGAAAATCAAAGGGAAATGGAAGAAGACGAGTTGCAGGGTTTGTGATTTGATTAGCTTGTGTTGATCTTGTTAGTAGTATAGTTGATGTTGTTATCCCCAATTATATTCTAGTCAAGCTTAAGAGGCCGTATCATCTTGTGTTCGTAGCCTCATTGGAACAATACCTACATACAAGGAACGTTCCTGGGGGTAACACACCTTACATATACGAGGGAATAGGTCCCATTGTTCTTTTTTGAAGCTGTGCCTTTTCTTCCATGTGTTGCACATATTACACACCTTGACTTCCAATTTGCGACAATCTTTGCAAACTCGTCGTTCACTTTCATCTTTATACCAATCACATAGGAAGAACCCAGACAACTTCTTCTTGGTCGTGCACCGACTACATTTCTTTTCCTTTTTCATCTCAATCTCCTTCAGCTCAAGATACCTCATACGATTCTTTTCATAATTGCCATCGTACTTATCATCCTTGGCATTAGGACATTTGTATGTGTTATGCTCTGTGCTATGACATCTCCAGCAAAAACCAGTAAAGGTTATTAGTTTTTCTTTGCCGTTGATATCACAAGAAGTTTGCGTCTCTTCTTGTGTTGGTGCTCTCTTTGTAGAAAATTGGCTTGTGCAACCAAATAGCGATCCATCACACTGTTCTTTATGTTGTATATGCTGCATATAATGCTTCATCCGATACGAAGATACCAAGAACGGGAAGGTAGGAAAGCTAGTCAAGAACTAAATCTTGATCGAAAGGTGCGAAGGCCCTATTCCCATTTAGGTATATTTATGTCTAGATTCTATCCGTAGGGCCCTTTCCAGTTCTTGGTATCTTTTGTTGTCATCCTTTGTATCATCTAATTGTTAGCACATAAATTGCAATCCTATTCTATCTCACATTATTCAGCATCACAATATGGCCAGAACAAAGCAAACAGCACGCAAGTCCACTGGCGGCAAAGCTCCTCGTAAACAGCTCGTCACCGTAGCAGCACGCAAGCAGCGCCCCAAAATAGGCGGTGTTAGAAAGCCCCATCGTTTTAGACCAGGAATGGCCGCCTCGGTGTTTTATGATATATGATATATATCAACGTCGTAACAAAACTAACATCAGTCACACCCACCTCTCTTTTTATTCCACATTGATAGGAACCGTGGCCCTTCGTGAGATACGTCGTTACCAAAAGGGTACAGAACTATTAATCCGCAAAGCACCCTTCCAACGTTTAGTACGTGAGATTGCCCAGGATTTAAAAAAATCAGACTTGCGCTTTCAGAGTACCGCTGTGTTAGCTCTCCAGGAGGTTAGTTGAGATGCCGTTTTAGTTTTAGTATTGCATGTGTTTATTGTGATAAAATGTTACCTTGTTTGTTGTCTCTCTTGATTGTATCTATCAACAGGCAGCCGAGGCATACCTTATTGGTCTGTTCGAGGATACACTCTTGTGTGCTGTCCATGCCAAGCGTGTCACAATCATGCCTAAGGATATGCAGCTTGCTCGCCGTATCCGTGGGGAACGTGCCTAAAAGGGTAGTTTGAAATGAATCATATGGGTGCAGGAGATTGTAAGATTTGAGATGGATTAGTGTGGAGGTGGTTTGCATGGCGGTGTAAGAGAAAGGTGGTTTGCATGGCGGTGTAAGAGAATCAATATTTAAATAGTACTAATGCCATTGTCCAATACCATTCCATTACCATTGTCCATTGTCACTACCTCTATCTTCTTCTACTAACTACCCCAAAATATCACATCACTCTAAGATATTGATATGACTTTCTTCGGTATATAACGATACCATACCACCACCACCATTCGAAAGAGCGGTTTAATGTGATCTTAATCATATCTCATCAATGTAGAAGCTTTAATATTGGAGCAACGCTTGATATCTAAAATATCATACCACCAATAACCTCCGCCACCAATAACCACTCTAAATATTGGATATCTTAGTTAATACTAATGTTGGTATCGTACCGCCACTATCATTTGAACTATCGATAAACCCTCTATCTAAATCATATATCATGGGTATACGAAGTATTATACAGAGATAGTGCTCAATACTCGAGATATCATAGCAAATCAACTCCTCCTCATGTAGGTGGGTTAGTTGTGTGACTTTTTTGCAGCCGATACGCCGTCACGCGCTGCCATCTCCACATCCGTCGAAAGTAATAAAGGTATAGGCACCATCGAACGTGCTGGAAGTATTCTAGATGGCATATTAGGCGATGAATAGCGCCATCTAGTAGGAGGTTAATTTAGAGTCGAGAGAGCGACCGTTTAAATGAGCTAATTCCCGAATCGAAGAAAAGAAATATGGTATCCTTTCAGCTGATCCCATCGTGTGACCAGAGTCCAAGTAACTACACTCGGTATAAGGATGTGCAGTGTTAATTTAATAGTTGAATGATATGATGTTTTAAGGATCTATCCATATTGCCTGCATCTCCTACAAACAATATAGCATGGTACGTAAATGTAAAATTAAAAAGCTAACGCAACATGATGTGGTATGGGCTAGAGAAGTGTGGTATCCTTGTGGATGTTGTAGTAGACTGCTGTGAGATATCGTATCACTATGAATGCACGATTATTTGATGATAGAGGTGTCAAGAGGTGCAACTCAGTGTTTATATTGCAGAGCTCGGGCCTCGGGCTCGTTAACTGGTATATTTGATACCCATTAACAGGAACTTTGTGTTCGCCAATTAAAATGGACTCCCGAACGGTCAAAATTGCAGAATCGCCTCAAAATGAGATGACAATAGAGCCCCTAATAAGAGACGCCATATCTCTGCAAATACGATGGCCAGTAACACTCCACCGCAAGAATACGATATCGGACTTATCGCTCTATCATCCTGTATCACGAATAGTATATTGGTATCGTCCTCGGTTCGTAAATGATACATATGCAAACAAGTTGGAAAATTTTAGTTATTATGTGCCGCGGCTAATGATATACTATGCTCGTGCTGTGAGCTTCCTGATACTACTCCATTACAAGCATATGATATCGGACCTATTGATCTATTAATTTGCGGTAGGAATTTATTATCAGTACCGTCCTCGCCACGCAATCAATATATACACAACCAATTAGAAATGTAGTGTCGAGCTGCTTCGATATAACTCATCACTGGTGAGCTTCCGGTACCCTCTACGCGTGGTGAATATAGTAGAGGGGTGAATATACAATAAATGATAATGATATCATACGGTATTCCATCTGTATGTCCACCCTACCGAATGAGAGCGAACATATGGATCCTACTACCTAATCAATTAAACACAAGTAAACAACTATCTAATATCAACCTCTACACTCTGCCACAAAATAAATGAGACTGCATACGGGATACATAGACAGTCAACTTATTTGATGATATATGAATGAAAGTGCAAAGAATCATAGTATTTGCGGCAGCCGGCGTCGCACTAACTGGAGAGAGACAATCATCTGTAATGTATCTCTATAGAGACAATCTCTGTATAGAGACATATGGCATGAAGGGAAAAACAAACCGCATATTGAGCACATCATAGTATGTATGCACATATCATATGCACAAAAAATGTGTATTTTTACATATATAAAATTAAACCACTCGAATTAATCTCCTATCTTAGCCTTTATGCTAGCTAGATATGACGATGGTATTGTTGAACTTCTTCTCTTCTTTCTCTTCCTTCCCTCTCTCCTTCTCTTCCTCCTTCCTCCCCTCCTTTTCTTCTCCTTTTCTGTTAATGCTTGGGGAGAATGATTGGTTGACGGGTACTAAGTCGTCATATGTATCCAATAATTTCACACACACTCTCATAATATGTATGTTGAAGTTGAAGTTAGTTTTCCGATATTATCTGTAGGATATCGTAGGATGCCAAGAGCAAGAGGGGTAACGATTTGTTGCAATGATATTATATTGTGCTGAATATATATCTACATAGCATTGGATTACAGTATATCACCATGAAAAGGATCAATTATAGAGATCTACTACATGTGTCGTTACTGCCGCATAGCTTGATACGCAAAAGATCTATTGTATGCACATATATTCTGCAGTGTCTATGTTTGATAGCCTGTACTTTTGAACAAGGTTGTACTAAATTTAAACCACAAGAAGGGGAGGAGGATGTAGTATTACAAGACGAACTTCGTCTATCACGTGAACTTATGGGCCATCTAACCACTTCACATCATCTTTATAGTAATATTGGTCACCAAGCATTTCAAACTCAAAATGATAATAATGACAATCCCAAGAACGAATCGACTACTAGCGCTAGTGTTAATGGTGTTACTCCGTCAACTTTTACACGTGATTTACACCTACAGGACATCGTTTTACCTGGAGAACCTACTCTTACTTCACCTCCACAAAAAGAAGTAGGCAACCGTCGTGCGCCTGGTATTTTACCTCGCAAGAGATGTGATTCGAATGCTTCTGAACGACAGTGTTCACAAGAATCGCCATCGGATTTTGATGCTAACCCCTTTTCCTCTTGCTCAAGTGGTAGTGCTGATGATGATCGTCTTAGTGTTTGGTGTCAATCTGTTGCTGAACCAACGCTAGAGGCGGATTCCCGGAGTACGAACTCGAGTGTCGATAGTGAAAGTGTTGGAGCTTCTTCTCCAAGTCCATCAAGAATGGCTGTTTCCCAGAGTCTCTCAACGAACTCGAGTGTCGATGATATAAGTGTTGGATCTTCTTCTTCGGGTCTATCATCCAGCAATACCATGACTGACGATGAACAACATGACGAACAAACACAGCCGTCCTTCCTCGGTATGCTTCGCTCTGTTCTTAACAATGATTTACTTCAAACATTGTCCGAACTTGACATATCTCATCCTCTATACTTCTTGTCGGCCGCACGTGATTTGTATAGCGAGAATAAGGCAAATGATGATGACACCCCTGCCATGTTATTTCAAATGCAACGCTGTGCCTTTTCACTCCATTTTATTCCAGCCAGTGAGCGACGTGTGCTGTTGGGTATCCAAGACTTGCCTTTTGGAGTAGACAAATTCTTTCTCCTTACCTCACAAATAGTAAGGAGGCACCGATCATTATTCCTCTCCTCCTCTTATAAGGAATATAAAGAGCTCGGTGTCGGTACCGTGTTCGAGGCTATCGGCTTTGAATTTTACCTATTGAAGACATTACTCGAAACTCAATACTCTTACGAAGTGGGAGGTCAGGGCTTTCAATTTGATGATATCATTTGTTTCATGATTACAGCTTTAGTGGCAGCCGATAACATCTCTTTTCAAGAGGAGAATATCGACAAGGAGGTCAAAGATGTTGATCGTGATTTCCGACAAAATGCTTTCAAGGAGTATAACATGCTGCCACCTAATGACAAATATTCGTTCCAGTTTGTTGGCTTTGCTTTTATACAGTTTCTTATCGGTGATGTGTATGATGGGGTCGACACTTTGGAGGTAATTGAACGTGGTGTGCCGACCATTGCTGATTTGGAAATGTTTTCTACTCTTATTATTCAAGCTACTGCTGTTGATGGTGATGGTTATACAAACGGTGCTGTACAACCCCCTCCACAGACAATGATGGTACCCCAAGATCAGGGACCACAAATCCAACAGGGATATGCTGTACCTCATCATTCATATGGGACGAGTGCTGCTGCTGCTGCTGCTGCTGCTACTCAATCCTTTGCAACAACAGCCTCTCCGTCTCCACGGATGCACGCTACTACTGGTCAACCAATGTATCATCCACAGCTAAATCATCATGATTCATATGGGTCGAGTGCTGCTGCTGCTACTCCGTCACACTTTGCAACAACAGCACCTATTGCCTCTCCGTCTCCACGGATGCACGCTACTACTGGTCAACCAATGGTTCCTCATCAACCTCAAGGTATTGGGGAGTATCATCCACAGCTAAATCATCATGATTCATATGGGTCGAGTGCTGCTGCTGCTACTCCGTCACACTTTGCAACAACAGCATCTATTGCCTCTCTGTCTCCACGGATGCACGCTACTACTGGTCAACCAATGGTTCCTCATCAACCTCAAGGTATTGGGGAGTATCATCCACAGCTAAATCATCATGATTCATATGGGTCGAGTGCTGCTGCTGCTACTCCGTCACACTTTGCAACAACAGCATCTATTGCCTCTCTGTCTCCACGGATGCATGCTACTACTGGTCAGTCAATGTTTCCTCATCAACCTCAACTGCCGACGGTGTCAGGTATTGGGGAGTATCATCCACAGCTAAATTATTCCGCGTCCGCACCTCCCGATTTGCAACAAGAAGTTGGTTTGAATAATTCGGTAGGTGGTGCAACGACAATGGAAACGTCGGCCACAATGTATCCTCAAGTTACGAACGGTGTGCCAAGTGATGCATTTGGTTTACATCATCATCAACCACAAATGAATAGGCAGGCATCTCAGGGCGGCACAGCATCCGACGAGCCTGCTGTTTGGATGCGGTGGTAACTTGGCACATTATTTTGCATAAAGTGCATAAGATGTGCACAAAAAAGTTGGGGGTATCCTTTCATCAGGAGCTCCAGCCCCAAGTCACTAAGCTATCATGAGTGTTTCTCATGTTAATAAAAATCGCCTCTACTCAACTTAATAAGCTACCGACACGTCCGCTATTGGAGAGGATTGGACGATGGATAATGTAAAATAAACACAGTTATGTATTATTAAACATTGTCTAGTATGATATATACACAATTGATAAGAGAACTTTCACACACCTATTTTAGCTAGTTATACCAGCATCTCCTCCTCGTCCCACCAAACAAATATGTCCATCTTCTCCTCCAAACCTTGTATACTCCCGCTAATCACCATTTTGATTCAGCGTATAGCTCAAGAAGGCTACGTCCGTATTCCGGACACCCAAAAAACTCGGCCAAGAGGGGGTCGCATGCAATCAAATCTTCCTTTTTGTTGCTGCTGCCGTTGTAATAAATCTGCAAAAACAGATCGACGCTATCCTCGTCGATGAGGTACCTAGTGATAGGATGGCCAGTCTCTTCCTTGGGGACAACACCCTCGAATTTGAACTCCTTACGAGATCCGTTGAAGAGGTCCTTCCTCGCTTCGGTAAAGGCGGTAAAGCTCTTAGCAAGGTGAGCACCAACAGAAGAGGCATCAAACTTCGAGCCATTGTTGCCGATACTAACTAATGCATCCCAAGGGTAGCTTGTACGTGTAAGTTTGAGTATATAGAGAGATAGTTGTAACTTCTGTTAGTTGATGATGTACAACCAACATGAAAGATAAACAGTACAAACGTCATACCTCTCATCGTTCCCGGGGGTCCCTACAAGATGCGCGTTATGGCAGTTTATGATGACGATCAAAGAGAGGAGATTAAAACATGGTTAGTACATATGATATGCAAGGGCAATCAATAAAGGCAAACTAAGGTCAATAAAACAACCAAGCCGTCGAGACTTGATATTGAACACACGAATTCATATCTTACCAGGTAATCGCTTGTTCTCCATGGGATCTTCCTCGTTGAAGAGTCTCCTGAAGGTAGATATCAGAGTGAGTTATCATCACGTTTCAACAGTTTTGATTGATTACAACACCTGCATACAATGAAAAACACGAAGCACACAGAGACATACCTAGTCATAAAACCTGATACGCCCCATTTCCGGGTAAGTCCTTGACTCACTCCATGATCAATGAACTGTTGTTTGAACGGCCAGACATAACTGGACTTGCCATCGCCTCTGATAGCAAAAGAGATGACGACACAATCAACCCCAGTCTGAACTGACCAGATGGCGTTTGTGTTGATGCCGATCTTCTTCTTGTTCAAAGGAGTTCCATTGTACGAGAACTTAATGTTGGCGTAAGGATTTACAGCCCTGACAGGAGCATTTGGAGGAGCTTTTTTAGGTGATGTCTTGACCATGTTTTATACTGCTATCGTAGATGTCGATGTTATTGCAAGTTGTGGATTATGAGCAGCAAACAAGATTGGATGAGCAAGATACCAAGATTGTTTCACGATGATACCAAGAAGAAGAACGGGAAACGACGATACCAAGAACATGAGAATGGCCTGTGTACACTAGCTGCATGTAGGTCCAGTTTGATTCCCCCCATAGTTATATAGCAGAGCTCAAACCCGAATAGAAATTAGTGATACCCATAAGTTCGTGATATCATTGTTCGACCTACCGCTTCACCTCCAGCAGTATCATTAGCAGACATGGAATCTGCTTCATCATCTTCCATCATACCGAACGTGAACTTGCGTTATGTTCCTCTATTGTGGAAGTCTTTACATGAAGATCAAATGAGTGAAGATCCTACCCCTATCATTGTTTCAGTAACTAACGAAGAGTTGAACGCTTTACTGGCTTTTGATCATGGCGTTTTAGATGACATCTTAAGGGATAAGATCCGCCCTGCTTTCCTACAACAACGCATCTGTATTGCCTGTCAAACCCAACAGGCATCTTCAATGATAAATACCATTGTGTTTTATCCACAAGCACCCGAGGGGCCTACTTTTGTAGATTCTACACCATTTGCAGTTTGTGATTCTACCACTTGTATTCATCGTGCCACCAGAAGAGCTCACTCCTATCGCATTGAAACTGCAGCGGCTGATCCAGATTTCGCTGATGTGGAATCTGAGGTGTGTGATAATTGCAATGCTATTCAAAATGTAAGCGTTCATGGTAGGCTAAAGAGATGTGCTCGGTGTAAGGCGATGTCATACTGCTCTAAGAAATGTCAGATTGAACATTGGCATAAAACGCACAAGAACTTCTGTACAAGTGATGTGATCAGTAAGTAGATAAGTAATAACAATATGACAGCAAAAGGAAGGGGTAGGTTTGTATGCGTTTGAGTAGGGGGGTGAGTGCTATGATGTGATGTTCTATATGAACACAAGATATGTACGCCATCAATATCAATATAGTAATGAGTTACAATCACACAGTCTAAACTTAAGGCTTATGGCTACAATATCAAGTGCTTATTCCAACTAGTGTATCATGAAGTAAATGATTGTCTAACTGAGTAAATCATTCAACCGTCTTACCAATCATAAGTCCGAGCTCTTGCATCTTAGAAATCTTGGACTTGTTCATCCTGTTAAATTTACCTTTTATCCACTCCGACTCCAACATACATTCGATATGTGGTATTATATTGTACAGTATGGATTTTACAATTGGTACAACAGCTTCCTTGTTATATGTTGTACATTCAGCAAGAGCCTCGTTCCAAGGTGTTACTCCGTTGACCATTCTTGCAATGAATATGCTCCCAGATGCTATCTTGCTCGGTATGTAGTCAAGTAAGTCATACACTGGGAGAGTACATTCTTGAATGAATGAGGCATCTTGAGTGATATCTTTGTGTACTAAATCACCTGTGGCCTCCAAGTAGATGTAGAGAAATGTATAAGATGTCGGTACACTCACATGATATTTCAAACCTGTCAAAATAACCAGTTCTGTGTGTATCACGTCGTCTGATGTATAATATAGGCCTGTCTGAAATTGAACAAGTATCTCGTTCTGTTCATCGTAATTGGAGCCACCCAATACTTTTGACGCTATCAATAAACACGCCAAACCAGCAACTTTCATCTCCTTCTTCTCGACGTTCCTCTTTGTCAGGAAGCGATCCAGGATATTCACTGCCAGACTTGAAACCCCTGGTGCTAGTTTAAGAGCGAAGTGAAGTTTCATTAACCACAAAATAAGTTTTGATCTATAATTTGTCGTCATGTATGCTTGGTCTTCCATGTATATCGGAAGAGGAGAGGTCAACTTTTCAGTTACTAGCAAGTGGTCTAGCAGCTGCAATGTATCTGCTGATAGTCTTGAGCGATGTTTGGAATCTTTGTCCTTGTATATTGTGCTTTGTGGGACACTGCAACTGTAACTTGTATCTCCTATGTTGTTCAGGACGCCTCCTACTATAATAGGCGTATACAATATCAACTCGGTTGCTTCAACGAGTGACATTATCCCATTTCTCTCTGACATTAAATAACGAGTCATGATATACATCAATCTATGTTTGCTGCATACAAATACAGTAAATCTCCACCTCATCTGATTATGCAATATCTTCATTCACTCTCACATAGATGATGGGTATCCTGGTATTAATATTAGATTCTTGCGAGTTCTTGCTCCCGACATCTCTGAGAAGCATATCTTCATTCTCTCTTGTTAGATGGGTATCCTGGCAAGTTCTTGCTCCCGACATCTCTAAGAAGCAGAGCTGCACAACCCAAAGATAATAATTAAAGCACGCAATATTATACCTGCGTTCAACATGGAGGTTCCAACCAAACAAAGCACAGAGTGTGACGATGCATTTGGTGGCAAAACAGACGCCAACAATCACGAACCGCTATTGAAAGAAAATACAAAACGATTCGTTTTGTTCCCTATCCAGTATGACGATGTGAGTATGCGAGATTATCATTTAGCATGCTCAGCTGTATTTAATACCAATTTAGGTTGAGCTCACCTCCTCTCTGTGTCCAATTGTCTTCAGCTGTGGTCAATGTACAAACAAGCTTTGGCCTCGTTCTGGATTGCAGAGGAAGTCGACTTGGTTGAGGATACAAAGCACTGGGAAGATCGGTTGAGCCATGACGAGAGGCACTTCATTTCGCACGTTTTAGCGTTCTTTGCTGCCTCGGATGGCATTGTTAATGAGAACCTCGCAAGTAACTTTGCCACCGAGGTACAGGTAGCCGAAGCTCGATGCTTTTATTGCTTCCAAATGGCAATGGAGAGCATACACAACGAGACTTATTCTCTGTTGATTGACACCCTCATCAAGGATCAGGAGAAGAAGTTGCAACTACTCAACGCCATCAAGACTGTACCGTCTGTTCAAAGGAAGGCTGAATGGGCTTTAAACTGGTGCGACGCTAGCAATGCCTCTTTTGCTGAACGTGTGGTTGCCTTTGCGGCTGTCGAGGGCATCTTCTTCTCTGGATCATTCTGTGCCATCTTCTGGCTCAAGAAACGTGGTCTCATGCCTGGTCTTTGTTTCTCCAATGAACTCATCTCCCGTGATGAGGGATTGCATTGTGACTTTGCTTGTTTAATATACTCCAAGCTCGTGTGCAAGCCACCAGGACGTATGATTGTTGAAATTGTTACCAACGCAGTGGACATTGAAAAGGAGTTTGTTGTAGACTCACTTCCTGTTGAGCTAATTGGAATGAACTCTGGACTCATGTGTCAGTATATTGAGTTCTGTGCCGACAGATTGTTAGTTGCCCTCGGTCTTTCTAAGCACTACAACGCCATCAATCCCTTTGAGTGGATGGAAATGATTTCACTTCAAGGAAAGACCAACTTCTTCGAGAAGAGAGTTGGAGAGTATGCCAAGTCTGGAGTTGGTGTTAGCGCAGAAGAACGAATATTCAGTACTGAAGCTACCTTCTGATCCGTGAATTTAACTGAACAAAAGATAACCAATGCTTTTATTTTCAAACTATCCTTGTTCAGCCTAAATTCTGCACTCCAAGGTATCGCCTTATTTCATCTCTACTCTCACACTGACCCATTTCACAATGCCTTTATCTCAGGCCCGTCGACGGGACGTATGACCACAACTTCTATATTTATACAACCAATTATTTTGAACTTCTACACCACTACATATCCACAATATTTGGACTTGGAGTGGTAGTAACAATCATTCGGCTAATCCTACTTAAAAATAGGTCTTTCCGACCCTCCACCTTGATTTGTGCAACTGCCTCCTTGTTTCTAACTAACCCTACCTCTTTGTAAGCATCCTGCATCATACTAATTAAACTAGACCCGGCTCCGTCGATAATACTTTCTTCCATGACGTTCTCTTCTATTTCCTGTTTACAATCATTATTTGCAGATGACTTTTCCTTCTTCTTCTTCTTTGATTTCTTCTTTGTAGTATCTTCGGCCGCCGCTGAGCTAGGCTTTTTAGGAGTCTTCTCTGTTGTACCATCTTTTCCATCGTTCGCAGTATCCTTGACAATCTTTTGTTTCTTCCTTGATGTTGCTGTAATAGTTGCGGCAGCAGTTGAATTTGTATTCTCCTTACGTTTCTTCTCCGATAGTGCTCCTTTACTGCCATCAATCAACCCTCTCTGTTTGGCTACTTCATCTATTCCTTTGAACTGCTGGATGATCTCAGTACTTAAATCGTTTTCCCCAAAAAACTTAAACAATAACTTAGCCCTAATACGTATTGTCTCCTTGTTATTGCCTAACGTGTTAATATCAGTCAACGTTGTACTAAGTTCTTCACATTGATCGATTTCCTTCTGGATTATATTTTTCTTCTCTGTCTTTGCAACCTGATTGACGTGTTTCTTCTTCAAATCCCGTATAAGCTGTGACACCATTTCCCGTGCATCCACTTCTTCTAATAATCTATACGGAGTTGCCACTTCTGTATCTGGATCTTCATTAATAGTGGCAAATATTGCGCCTGCGTCCTCCATCCCTTTTTTCACGGCCTGGTATAAATGCAAAAAAGAAAAGATAAAATTATTATTATTTCTGTATACTTACTTTATATCATATTAATATTATCATGAAACCAAACAACACAACATATTTATTATGACTTACTAACGCAAAATCATTTTTTGAGATATCAATCTTCTTCACTAACCTTTTATAATCGTTCTATTTTGTGTAAGAAGGTTGAAAGTTTTTTTATGGATTGGGTGATGTGTCATAATAAATATAAGCAATCAAATAGATGCAAAAGTGGGGGTTGTCAGAGGTATTGAATATGATGCAGATCGTTATAAGCAACAAAAGTCCCGCAATAAAAATAAACGCAATGGAGGCTCCTTTAACTTACTTCAAAATAATAAGCCAATATTTTAAGCTTGCCATTCCCATGCTTAGGGTTCGGATTACCACTTCTCTTAATGATATAATTACTAACTAGTGATAAATTATTGTGCTCAGCATATTGAACTTCCTCCGTCTTCATTTTATGTTAGTTAATATATATATATATATATATATATATATATAGAAGCCAAATATAGAAGCCTATAATTGTAATATAAGGAAGGCGCGTGTATCGTTGTCTACAATGCGTTATGTGGTACCACGCATAAGTAGGTATTCAGTATTCATTTTCACAAGTAAATCCCTGAGAGTAGATGGAGTTCTTGGTATCTTTTAAACTTCAACCTTTGGGGTCATTCTTGTTCTTGTTCCCTTTGAGGTTTCAATCACCATAAGTCTCTTGTTGGGAACTCTAATGCTACTACAACCCAACCCTAACTTCTCCCAGTATACTCCAAATCCATAATTGCAACCTTTTAGCATTACTATGGTCAAAACAAAGCAAACCGTACGTATGACCACCGGAGTAAATCCCTTTGTAAGTTGCTCGGCTCTCTCGTTTTTTTCCCTCTCGGATGTCTCCTACATAAATCTCCTTCAACTACTCATATTCATATTTCCCTGGACCTTTCATAGATGAACTACAGCCCGTACAATACTACGGCCTTGACGAAAGCTGTGACAAAACGAGAGGAATGGATGAGTAGTGGTAATAAATGGGATAGCATCGTAGAAGACAGAGATCTCCCAAGTAATGTAAAGTACATGGTTGTTGATCTGGAAACACATGATTGGAAGCACACTGCCCAGAGTAGATATGATACTGGACGTATAGTCGAGATTGCTTGGAAGCTTTTCAGTGATACAGGTGACTGTCTAGAATCAAAGCAGTACCTTATTAAACCGTATGGGACATATAAACAGATTGCCAAAAAGGCCACGGAAGTTCACGGTATCACTACCGAGCGTGCATCTAAACATGGAGATGATGTGGAGTTGTTATTGATGACAGTATATCAAGTATATGTTGGAGTTTTGGGTATGTTGAGTTGAGGTGGGGATTGGTTATATAATTGACGTTTGGTAATAATATGGTGGAATCTAAGTGAAACCAATGCAATACAACAATCAACTAATACATAAGAAGGTGGAGATATGATGGTTGGACCATTGGAGACATTATATCTATCGAAATGGTCCGGTTATATTCAGTGTTTCTACTTTGAGATATCAATATTCAAGCTGGATACTGACAAATGAAACATTATGATAGTAAGTAAACAATAAAGAGTATTCTAATGTATTAATATGATACTAAACTACAGATTTGCAATGTATTTTGTGTTGCCATCAAACTTAATCCTAGTCTATTAGTTGTTGACATATCATGTGCACATTTTTCAAAATTACAAGTAGATGTGTATCGGCTAACATAGACCGCATTACCGCCCTTCTACACCGTCACCGCCGTATCTAATCGATAACCATATCATTTCACGGCTACTGGGTGATTGCTGCGGTAATAGATGGACAATAAGCCCGTCAACGAGCCGCATATCCTCGCAAGTATGTCAATATTTTATCGATGAGGGGGTAGCGGAGGAGAAGTGGAATATCGTCATCTATTGGGCGATTTGGCTAGATATTTCTTGTCAGTATTTAGTATGGGTTATATATCATTGATATATGCGCCGGGTCACGGTGATAATATCCTCTATTAGCTGTAGGAGGCGCCGATAGCTGTGATGAGTTGTTGCAACAAGTGTTTTTATATTTTATATTTTTGAGGTATCCTACGCGGTGCCAATTTTTGACTTTGCCCACAGCTATTGCAGAAGAGTATCTTTTGCCTATGAAAGAGTTAGACAAATTATGTTCATCACCTGGATATCAAGAAACAGATAGACTATCAATTGATGAGTTGAAAAAGTTACAACATACTATACCCAAAGTATTGAAGGGTGAAACACTCAGGGCATATCATAAACACCCCTTCTTCCACAATTTGTGTCTCAGCAGAGGTAGTCACAAGAATGTCACGTTAGAAATGGTTCAACTCATCCTCAGTATATGTCCAGACTTAGTTAAACAAGGCACAGTCCTTCGTGTTGGGTATGCATATCCTCTTCACTGTGTATGCAATAATGGAAACTGTCCCGACTCAGTTGTGAAGCTCATTATGGATGGTTATCCCTGTTAACGACAGTGGATTATCGTTCATTATCCGACATAGTATGCAGCGTCAATAG
>Ga0075439_15765_pt1 | contig 21999 bp, 16 predicted proteins | sample MintriSingleCell_FD_74264 | JGI IMG/M metagenome (GOLD analysis project Ga0075439, IMG submission 74264) | Marine eukaryotic communities from Monterey Bay, USA to study complex ecological interactions - Minidiscus trioculatus JGI Plate_4_G5... | ecosystem: Environmental > Aquatic > Marine >... | reverse complement strand
CTGATCAGAATGAAGCACAGAAGAGGAAGGAAGAAGCTGAAAAGATGAGCGACGACGTTGACCGTCAACAGATTGCTATTGCTGAAAGAAAGGAGAAGGCGCAGAAAGAGCTTGATGAAGCTGAGCCAGCTTTGATCAGCGCCAAGAGCAGTGTTAAAGGTATCAAGAAGCGTGATTTGGATGAAATCAGAAACCTCAAAAGTCCTCCTGCCAATGTCAAATTGACGTTAGAATGTGTTGTCATCATGTTGGGTGAGAAGAGTACTGAGTGGGTGGATATCAGAAAGGTTCTAGCAAAGAATGAATTCATTTCTAGTATTTTAGACTTTGATGTTGATAAGTTGACATCCCGACAAATCAAGATTTGTAAGGACAAGTACCTTGATGGAAATGATGACTTGTCAGTGGAGAAGGTGATGAGATCAAGTAAGGCCGTGGGCCCACTTTACCAATGGGCAGAGTCTCAAATTAAGTACTCTTCCATCTACAACAGTATTGCTCCTTTACGTGAAGAAGTTGATCAATTAGAGAAGGATGCTGCGATTGCCACTGAACAGAAGGAAACTCTCGAATCGGAAGTAGCTCAACTTGAATCTTCAATTGCTAATTACAAATCTGAGTATGCACTCCTTATCCGAGACGTTGAAGCTCTCAAACGAGAGATGGAGGTAGTAACAACCAAGGTCGATAGGGCTGAAAGTTTAATGAAGAGTCTCTCTCAAGAATCTGAACGTTGGTCCAAGAGTAGTGAAGGATTCCAATCTATATTAATGAACTTGGTGGGAGATGGGTTACAGATGGCTGCATTTTTGACTTACTCTGGTTTCTTCACATTCAATACAAGACGATCTTTACTCAAGCAATGGCGAAATGCTCTAGATCTGTTAGGTATTGAGTTCCGAGATGATTTGGGTATGGTAGAATCACTTAGTAAAGCATCAGACAGGCTTGAATGGCAATCACAAGGCCTTCCCTCTGATAGTTTGAGTCTGGAGAATGGTGTTATTTTGGATCGTTGTGTTCGGTTTCCCTTGATCATTGACCCTAGCGGTCATGCTATTGATGTAAGTCTATGTATTTCTAACTTTACTTTATCATTGATTTTCATCGTATCTAACCCGTATGCTTCCATTCTCCAGTTTGTCATGAGCAAGTATAAAGATCAAAAGATTCAAAAGACAAGCTTTTTGGATAAGGCATTCATGAAGACCCTTGCTGGAGCTGTGAGATTCGGAACTACTCTACTCGTTGAGAATGTGGAGAAGTTGGATCCTGTTCTGAATCCTATTTTGAACAAGGAGATTCAACGCACCGGTGGTCGATCATTGGTTAGAATTGGAACCGAAGACGTTGACTACAGTCCCAAGTTCAACATTATCCTCACTACCAAGAATCCGGCCGTGAAGTTAACCCCTGATATATGTTCCCGTGTGACATTGATCAACTTCACAGTCACCCCTGCTGGTTTACAGAGCCAAAGTCTTAGTCGAATATTAGAATGTGAGAAGCCAGAACTTGAGAAGCAAAGGAACGATATCCTCAAGTTGCAAGGCGAGCAAAATGTAAAGCTGAGGGGTCTGGAAGAACAAATGTTGAGGGAAATTAGTGCTGTTGAGGGTAGTATCCTTGACGATGATCGTGTGGTAGAGGGCATGGAACGTTTAATGACAGAAGGAGGTCAAGTTGAGGAACAGATTGCCAAGAGTGCTCAGGTTATGACTGAGGTTGAAGGCGCAATCTCCAAGTTTGAGCCCTTCTCTCTTATTTGCAAGCAGCTCTTTGTTTTGTTTGCAGGTATGAGGGAGATTGACTTCTTGTATGAGTTTACAGCTCAGTCCTTCATGAGTATGTTACAATGTGTACTCAAAAATACAGTCATTGATGAATCTACCGAGGAAGGCCAGCGCCTATCCTTATTGAAAACTGAACTCTACAAAGAGGTTGCCTCGAGGATTGGCCGCGGATTGAAAGTTGAGGATAAAATGGTATTTGCTCTCCTCCTTGCTAAGATTGCCACTGGACAAGATGTGCTTAGCGAGAAAGAGGTTTCTTCAACTGATGATATCACTGTCTTGATTGACGAATCCTTTGGGTCGAGCTTCCCATGGCAAGGAAGAGGTCTAAATAATCTCAAGGATGTGGCCTTCAAAGACATTACATCCATGGTGCCTTTATTACTATGCAGTGCACCTGGACACGACGTTAGTGGTCGAGTCGAGGCAATGGCCAAGTCTAATTCGAAGGAGCTACTTTCGGTTGCAATGGGCTCAGCTGAAGGATTTCAGATAGCTGAGAACTTTATTGCCACTGCATCAAAGAGAGGAACTTGGGTAATGTTGAAGAACTGTCATCTTTGTACTGATTGGTTAGAAGATACTCTTGTTCAGACTCTTCAGTCGTTAACCACAGGAACACATCGTGATTTCCGCATATTCATCACTAGTGAGATAAGCCCCAAGCTTCCCACGGCTTTACTTCAGATTAGTGATGTGATCGTAGCGGAAGCTCCAACGGGTATCAAGGCGTCTCTGTCCCGATTCTTTTCGAGTATCTCAAGTGAGAGGTTCGGCAACAGTGTTCAGAATCGTCTATATTTGATCCTCGGATGGGTACATGCAGTTGTTCAAGAACGTCTACGATTCATGCCCAATGGCTGGAGTGAACAATATCAGTTCACTGAGGCAGATGCCACTCACGCGTTAGATGTTCTTGATTCACTTGTTGATGATGCATTTGGCAAGAGGAAGCAAAATATTGATCCCGAGAAACTTCCTTGGGAAGCAATTTCAACAACTCTGCGCAAAGGAGTGTTTGGCGGAAGAATTACGAATGATTCGGATCAAGAGATTCTAGATAATCTCGTGAACAATACATTTACTCCCAAAGCGTTTGATGTGGACTTTGCTCTAGCAGATGTTGCAGGTGCGCCTGTCTTGCCAGAAGGAAGTTCAAAGGATGACATATTTGCTTGGATTGGTAGTTTACCTTCTCACAATCCCCCAACCTGGTGTGGACTTGATGAGACGGCAGAAGTTGCACGTGATAAGATGGTAGCCGAGTCGGTTGTAAAGAAGTTGGGTAAGGTTACGAATTCTCTCTCAGATGAGTGAGTGAGTAGTGTAAAGGGGTATATTTAGAATAAGATTTAATTATGTGTTGAGATTTCTATATGGATATATATAATATGACTAGTCAACTCCACTACAGAGTAGATCTGTTTGTTGTAGAATGATAGCGGATGATTTGGTGGCCGTAAAAAGTCTATATATTGGATCATCGTATCTTTAAAGGATACCAACGAAAACTCCCTCCTCCTCTCTCGATCTCAGTACGTACATACAATGATGTGAGATGTGTTCAGTTCACAAGCCAGCTCATATCTTTATCCTATTCTCTACAAGCTAGAATCACTCATACATATCTATAACATATAGTCATTTAAAACCCACATTCAGTCACATACTCTCGATTAATCCTCTCTCCGCCACTTCTTGTGTTGCACTGCATATTGAGTTCCAAGCTAACAATATAATGGAACCAGTTTGTTGGCAAATACAAGACATCACCCGGTTGCATTACAATTTCATTCACTGTTGCTTTTTCAAATGTTGGATAATTCACCAAATCCGGATTACTCCAGTCAACGGCAGAATGACGAGCCGAAGGATGTCCTCTTGGTAGTAGATTCATATTCTTACATTCTGATGGATTTGACAATATATACCGTCTCTGACCGCCAAGCAATGTAATTGCATTACGAGAAAGATCGAAGTGGTTCTCTGCTATCACACCCTTCATGCCAAATCTACAATGTATACCCTTCTGTTGCTTTGGTTCGATAATGTAAAATGGACGTTCATCACCTCGTCGGGGTTGGAAGAATGTCAACTCATCAAATAACCACTCGGATGATCCCTTATCACAACTACCATCGGCTGTATTCTCACCCATATCACCACAACCAATCAATCGGAAGTAATAATGTGGATTGTCCGGTCCTAGTTGATCATCAGTAACATTGGCATGTTCTAACCAATCAACATATGTCATCCGCATATTCTCAGTTGGTGGCTGCCAATTTTGTAACGCTCCATCTGCATTCTTCTTCTTCTTGGCTTCATTGAGCTTATGCTTTAAATGCTTCACTTCCTCTTGTGCCTCATCGTCATCTTCATGATCTTCGGCATAATCTTTCGCCGCCTGTAATTGACGTTTTAAATCATTCAATTCTTCAAGTACGCCCATTGCCTCCTTCATTTCAACTTGATCACCACGGCCGAATCCACCATGTGCATCCTCGCCTGCTTTTCTTTTAACTTTTAAATCCTTCTGTTCGGCACGTCGTTGTTCCTTCGTACGTTTATCTACCCAATACATGAAATGATTATTAGGTGAATATTCAGTACGACGCATTTGATCTTCTTTTCCCATGAGTAGTTTTTCCATATAACCGGGTGAATTCCATCGTTCAGTTGTCCGTGCTACCTGTGGATCATTCCTCATAACGAATGGTACCTCTGCATGTCTATAATTGTCTGCCTTTTCATACTCGGTGTTGTAGTCAAAGATGCAAATACCCTGATAAATTTCTTTATGTGCATCTGCATCATGATCATCTGTAGGCCAATTATGTAACACGTCAAGAACTGGCCATTGAATAGGATAATCCTCAACTGGATATTCTGGACAATTATGTATATCATAGGGAGTTTGTGCCTGTGGTAACTTTTGTACATATTGTCCTTGCTTTGCACGCTCGGCTTCTACAAAGGCTAATGATCTTTCATCATCTTTTGGTAATATTTCAGTATCGTATTCATATCGTAAATCGGCATACCATCTCTTTTTGTTACCAATTCTCTTCAATGATTCTGGTATTGTATACTTTAAACCACCTTTTGAATAAGTATAATATGTTAAAGATTGGAAATGAGTAGTTGCAATTGAAAAAAGTTGCATAAGATGTGAACAAACTTGGTATCCGACACAATAATCAAACCAATACGCAAAAAAAAACACAAACAACTCACCTCGCAATTTACTCAATAAACTACCCCCAGCATTATCACTGTTATATTCATTACTTGCCCTATTTGCTTGAAATGGTGTATGCTTTGCTGGTGCATCTAAATTATGGCTGTTACTACTATTGCCGCCATGAAACATTCTATAAATACTAATACCAAATATAGTGCATAACATAAATGTAAAGAATGTTATTTGTAAATATGGATCATTCTTCCATTTACCCAATATTATTCTATACAGTTTGCTATTATTGTTATTGGTAGTTCGAGTACGTTTCACACGACGATATTTCTTTGTGCCATAATTGTTACGTTTTTCTTTTGCTATTCTTCTTTCATTACGGCGTTGTTCACGAGTAGTAGTAGCGCCGCTGCCGTCGGGTATGGCTACGGTGGAGTGTGGTCTACGTTGTTGCATTGTTGATATTGACATACTTCCACACAGCCCGCCGAAGTAAAATTGTATCGGTACGGTAGAGAATCTTATTATTTGTATGAATGCTTACAGAGTACAATAATTAATTAGCTTGGCGACGCGAGTGTATGTACTACTCATTGGCAAGTGGCAAAGTGGCAAGTAGGCGAAATAGTTGAGGAGGTCGAGTAGAAGAAGGTATATCTATGGTGCAATAATATCTCGTCATTATACTGTAGTTTACTCGAAGAAATTATTGATATTCTCAACTCTCAAAATTTTTCAATTTGCAAGATGGCTGATCAACCTACAAAGGGACAAAAGGTCGAAGAAGAGACGACATCATACAAAGAAGAGGTACTATTCAATAGTGATACATTATCTAAGATTATATCATATCTACCTACGGTTGATGTACTGTCATTGGCGCTAACATGTAAGAAGTTGGGGGTATCTAATACTGACGAACAATCAGTCATTAAAAAGTCTACAAATATATTAGTACAGGATATTGCAACTGATGATCAATTAGCAGCACTACCACATTATGAAGGAGAGAGTTCATTGGCGGATTATCATTATCTTAAGTTACTACGAGCACCCCTTACTTTTGATCAGCTGACTGGAGCCGAGTTTGTGGATAGTTGGGATAAATCATGTGTTACAAATAGTAGAGAAGCTCAGGAATATGGTAGGTGGGAGACTGCATTTAGCAACAATATATTAAGGGCAGGAAAACATTATGCAACATTTGACGTCCGCGGTGGTTACAGGTTTGACCTAGACTTTGCATCTGTTATTCTAGGGGTGATGAGACCAGGACAGGTACATCAAAATGCGAAAGAAAGTCCCTTTTTCCCGGACTTCTTCCGATGTTTCTCTCGACACATGGTACATGGGGAAGACAACAACAACAGCATTCAATGTTGCATGTACGGTATAAACTCTGGAAATTGCATTGTAAGTAATTGGAGAGATTCGACTGCTAAAAGAGAAACATGGGAGGGATTGGAAACTATGTGGTCTGACGGTGAAATAGGAATGCTGCTAGATTTGGATGAGGGTACATTAACTGTATACAAGAATGGTCAAAGACTAGGCGTTATGAAGAAGGGATTAGCAGGCCCATATTGTTGGGTAGTGTCAATGCATAAAGGAACTCAGATTACCTTGAAACGAGGAACGATACCACCAAGCTGAAATGTAGAAGATCGTGTTCATATCATGTGTTCAAAAAAGGAGCGAAAGTAAAAGAGATGCTCATGCATTTTCTAGTCTGGATAATGTTCATGTATTAATCATATAATCTGATATTAATATTATATAATCATTTAATCGTCATCGAGTAATTCGATGACTTCCAAACCAGAATTTTGTCGTCGTGGAGGAGCAGTGGGGAGTACTTTACTAGCATGTTGTGTCGAGTTACTAATCCTACGTGGCGGAACATTCTGACCATTTGCATTACCTGGAAACTTCTTGTTAATAAATTGGGGACAAAGACTTCTAAGAACAAGTTAGTAAAGTCCTCATCCTCTGCAAAGACAACTCTGACAGGAGGGTTGTTCATCATGGCCTTCATTAATATGAGAACTTTGTTGAATGGGGCGTTGTGACTGTTGAACAAGTATATAATAGAGATGAGCTTTGGCATTAAAATATTGTACAAATAATAATGAACAAGATACAAACACTTACGGGATCATATATCCATTGCAACTAGTAATGATTGAGCCAATCTTGGGATAATGATTGGCCACTTGAGCTGCTTGATTTTGATGAGCTTTCACCACAACACGGCCATTACAAGAAACCATAATGAGACCATATTTAGGGCCAGGATATGTCACGGCAGGTTTGCAGTTTATTAGCAGGCCTAGATTTTTCCATGTATCCGGGTGAATTCCATCGTTCAGTTGTCCGTGCTACTTGTGGATCATTCCTCATAACGAATGGTACCTCTGCATGTCTGTAATTGTCTGCCTTTTCATATTCGGTATTGTAGTCGAAAATGCATATACCTTGATAAATCTCTTTGTGTGCATCTGCATTATGATCATCTGTTGGCCAATTATGCAATACATCAAGAACTGGCCATTGAATCGGGTAATTCTCAACTGGATATTCTGGACAATTATGTATATCATAGGGAGTTTGTGCCTGTGGTAACTTTTGTATATATTGTCCCTGTTTGGCACGCTCAGCTTCCACAAATGCTAATGATCTTTCATCATCTTTTGGTAATATTTCAGTATCATACTCATATCGTAAATCGGCATACCATCTCTTTTTGTTGCCAATTCTCTTCATTGATTCTGGTATTGTATACTTTAAACCACCTTTTGAAATAGGAATAATATGTTAAAGTTGAAAATAGTTGCAAATTACAAAAGTGCATAACATGTGCACAAACTTGGTATCCGACACAATAATCAAACCAAATACAAACAATATAAACAACTTACCTCGTAATTTACTCAATAAACTACCCCCAGCATTATCACTATTATATTCATTACTTGCCCTATTTGCTTGAAATAGTTTATGCTTTACTGGTGCATTATGGCTGTTGTAACTATTGCCGCCATGAAACACTCTATAAATACTAATACCAAATATAGTACATAACATAAATGTAAAGAATGTTATTTGTAAATATGGATCATTCTTCCATTTACCTAATATTATTCCATATAGTTTGTTATTATTGTTATTGGTTGTTGTACGAGTACGTTTCACACGACGATATTTCTTTGTGCCATAATTACTACGTTTTTCTTTTGCTATTCTTCTTTCATTACGGCGTTGTTCACGAGTAGTAGTAGCGCCGCTACCGTCGGGTATGGCTACGGTGGAGTGTGGTCTACGTTGTTGCATTGTTGATATTGACATAACTACTTACTACCTACAAGCAATCTATAATTTATACATAATGTTTTAGCCGCTATCATGGACTCTTTCTTGGGTAATTCGAAATTAGGTCATTATTGTTGACTTCGACTTCGGACTTCGAGCCACTTTGGAAATCGGCGATTTGCAAGCATGCGTTAGGATGCGTTGGGGCTAGGGGCGTGATATATCTATATCAGTTGCCAGATTGCAATATAATATTGCAAAGCTATCCAAACAATAGTACAATTGAATATTATCAATCGACCCCTACTAAAGAACATCTCTGTGCATCCCCATATCGATCCCATTGAATTGCAATCAATCACATCTTCACCCTATCCTATCATCTCCTATCACTATTCGATCATCAAATAATAGATCAACAATGAAGTTTATTGCAGTATATGCCGCCATTGCGGTTGCAAATGCTCAGACACATCGGCATAGTAGTATCCGTCGCGTATTGCAAGCAGATGAACCAATGTCCATGTCCCCATGTCCATGATGCTTGATCCAAACAAGAAGAAGAGTACTACTAGTACTAAAACAACTGGTACTACTAGTAAATCATCAAGTCGAAGTAAGATGGGAGGAGAAGCGTGCAACATTGACGGATTCTGGATACCCATTAAAGATATTTGCACAACAATCGTTCCTCCCAACCCCGAGGTTGTTAGCTCTTGTGATGAGGATTACATCATTAGTTTGGATAGTTCAAAAGATGGTACTCTTCAGGGAACATTTAGTTCTGGTGGCAGTGATCCTACCACATGATTGGATTCGTAACAGACAAAGATAGTAGTTGCCGTTTCAAGGCAGTGGATATCTTGTCATCATTGACCATTGAAGGTATCTTTGTAGAGGATGAAGATGAGTTGCATATTGAAGCAACTAAGCCTGGTCAACCCAATCCTACTGCCTTCAAGGGTACATTCATCAAAACTGATGAACCAGATGATCCACCGACAGTAAGTATCGTTAGTTTACATACTATGTGTACAAACTTTTACATACTATGTGTACAAACTTTGTCTTTCATTTTCATGTTCCTAATTACTTTAATATTAATATCCATTCTCTCTCAGACTACCGACGCTACAACAACAACAGGTGCTACCCAAACTACCCCTCAAACTACAACTACTAATGAGGCTACTACTAACACCACTCCTCAGACCACCACAGCGTCATGTCAAGAACCACAACTTTGTGATTGTGCAGCTGCTGAAACTATTGAATTGGGTACTGTGACACAAGGTTCCCTCAACGAAGACAGTCCAATCTTTCCTAAGCCACGGCCTGGCGTTGACGATAGGCCTGCATGTCCTATCAGTGTTAGAAATTCTCTCTTCATCAAGACCGATAGCCCAGTAGCCTGGTTCAAAGTGATTGGAACCGGAGAAGAAATCACAGCATCCACATGTAGTGAAACCTCTAACGGATAAGCCACCTTTGACACTCAAATAAGTGTGTTTACCACATGCAAAGGAGGGCTAGAATTTGGCTCAGCAGATTTTGACGATGACGTCTGTGTTGCAGGTAACAATGACTGTTCAGAGGAATCATCTGAAAGTACCGTTACTTGGCAAAGTGACCTTGGCCAAGAGTACAAAATCTTGGTTCATGCCGTTGAGGGTGATGTGGGTACCCTAGGTGGTTTATTTGATTTGGCTCTCTTCTCTACCACCCCTGAAACAACCACCACAGATGCTACGACTACAGCTATCGCAACGACCACAGATTCTACGACAACAGCTGTCACCACTACTCAGGCTTCTGTTTGTGTAGTGGCACCAAAAGAAGCGGCAGAAGGCTGTGTTACTAACAATGGTTTAAATGGTTGCAGGGACCCAGAATCCTCCTTTGGCCCTGCCAACTCTCAAGCATTTGACACCATTACTGCCGGAGAAACTTACTGCGGATCAGTTTCAACGTATCCCCGTCAGTTTGGTTTCACCTTTGATTCTGACAATTATGTTCTCACCGTACCCGTAAGAAGGGATTTCAAGTTTGAGTTGAAGTTAACTGGAGATACCTTCAATGCTAATCTTTCAGTACGTAAATTATCGGATGAAAGTCAACCTTGTGGTAGTAGTTCATCTGTATTTGAGAGAGATACTACGTCTGAAGTAGAGCAGACTGAACTTCTATCCATTGGTACATATAAAATCCGAGTAATCCCTAATGAACGGTCTGGCCTTGAATGTGGTACCGGAAAAACATATTCTTATGAGCTCAAGGTGACAGAAATTCCTCTCCCCGAGAAAAGAAAACTGAGCACGTTGCTGGATGTCCATACCAATCGTCAAAGCAAAGGCAATGGGCGTGATTGGTTGGAGAGCATTGAAGAAGATACCCCCCGTAATTAAAGGCGTTGAAGCAGTGTGATAGAGTCAATCTGCCGAAAAGTCAGTATTGAATTGAATGAGGATCTTAGCCACGAGTCATCAAGCCTCAATTTTGTTTGTTTCGTGTGCAGCCAGCCATTAGTGCTTGGTTTAGAGTGCGTTTGTACAGATGTGTTTTATGTTTGGGTTAGTGAGAGGAGGTTGATGAAAAGAGTTAAAGTAAAGAAATGAATTGTACAGAACTTACTTTTCCCTAATGACTTGCACTATTATATATTACAATTGTACCTATACAACATGTCCATTACAAACTAAAAGGAAACAAAAGTTGAATGTTGTTAGCAAACTATGTTTCACAAACAGATGGAAGACACACAATCCATCCAACACAAACTTACCTAACATAGTATGTTCCTGCGGCCCTTCATTCCTCAAGCGGAAAGCTTGAACTAACATTATCACAACCATTACTACCAATGCTCCATATACAATGAACAAAACGATATTCCACACAAGAGGTAACCGATTTGACGTACTCATATTCGGCATTACTAGTTTGTTTCCACACGGTAACACTTCATCCTCTTCTATAACAGACTGCCCACACTTGTTTCGTAGTATTGAAAACATTGCATTGCCATTTAGTGCCACATTATCCAAGGCAAAGATAGACACTGCATTGAATTCTCCATTGTATGCCATAGTAGCCATTTCTTTATTCACTTCAGATCGACGATTATCGTCAATCAAGTTGGAAGCGTGCATGATCCCTATTTGAACAGATGTTGCGTCTACCTGCCAGAATCCTTGAATTTGATTAAAGGGATAGTACGAGGTATCAGCTGGAGGTCCAAGCTCGCTGTAGTTATCAGATGCTTCATTGTTGGTACTTGCTGTTACATACTCTTGGAGGGAGTTGAGTTTAGAAACTCCCGTGCCCTTTGTGTCAGTACAGTGTATGTAGGACAGTTGTGCATTACCACCATTCTGTTCATTGTGACCTTGTTCATAAGTCTTGGAGTGACAAGTTACTAACTCATCTTGGGCCCAATTAGCCTTGCCACAGAAGGATGCTGAGTTGATGGAGTGGGAGCGTCGTGTCAGCAGGTAGAAGTAGTAGATGTAGACAGAGACAAATCACCAGACTACACAAGGAACACGATAAAAACTTACCATACATATCATGTCTATCAACAGCTAACAAATATCCCTTGCCACCATACTTACTCAAATCGGCCATATCCATTGCCTGAGATACAGTTAGACCCGCTATTTTATCACATGAACGATATGGTACACCCGCCTCTTGATATATCTCTTTAATCTTGGCAATACCATTATAATAATATGCAAATGTTTGCTCATGCTGTTGATTATCATCATCATTAACATTTTGATCATCTTCGGCTGCTTGATCTTCCAACTTTCGTCCCTCATTATCCTCTTCATTTGCATCATCTCCATCACCAGCAGCATCATCATCTGTATAGTCATACTCATAATACAGTGAATCATCAGTTTCCATGTAAACCTGTGAACTTAAACCATTATACCCAGCTTCATGTACCAATTCAGAATGAAATATCAGAACCAACTCTGTGGGGTTATCATTACACCAACGTTTCGTATCTGCCAACAAACTACTTAACGTTACCGAAGTTAATGGTATATCAATTAATGATCCATGATGAAAACCCACAGTACCATTATTAAATATCTTAGGACGTAAATCTAACGCTCTAGCACCATCATTCAATTGTTCATAGACAGTGCCCACTTGTGTCTTGCCATATAAACTTAGTAACTTTGTTGTTATTGTATTCATTACAATGTTATTGTTATTGGATTGTTGGTTATTATTTTGTTGGTTGTTATTATTCATATTATCTACCCCATCATATTCATTACTGTATGCCCCACCGCCATTATTATTTGTGTTGGAGGTAGTATCAGAATCACCTTTAATATTAAGATATCCGGTTGCAGCATCGTGTGCCATGACAAAGCTCGCCCTGAGATTATATTAAGATGATAGATAAAAGTTAGCTCACATAAGTTGTGCACTTTAACAAATCAACTCATCAACTCACTCTGTTAGATATAATTCAGGATTGAGGTTGGGTACATAACAATCTGTGAATTGAAATTGACGTCGTACTGCCACCTTTTTACAGGGTGCACGGTGATAACTATTCGTTTGTTGCAATAATAGGAGAAAGCAATATAAAATGAAGTGAAATTTTGGTTTGTGCATATCATGTGCTCGTTTTTGACGCCGTCTTTTGCAGCCAGCAGATTTCCCCGGCGGTGGCTCTAACGTCGCTCCTACTACTATTGGCGTCATCATTGGTAGTATATCAGCTGCAAGTATATACTACAAACTACAAACAACTTTGAACTTTGATAGTAGCCGTTTTCTATGTCCCACTTAGTATAAAAGACACCCAATGAAGTAAGTCAACAATATTGTTGGTTTGTTGCAAATAATATACGAATATACCATAATGCAGATATTAACTATACTGTTCGTTTTGCAAATATATACCGCAGTAGTAGCGGCTTCATTATCTCCGCCGCCGACGGATGAATGGGGTGATTATAATGGTTTAGATTTAATAGATGTACGTAAGCTATGATATTGTTGTGCTATTTATTTCGAATTGGTATATTTGCTCTGGACGGATTGGTATACGTTTTGTAATTGGAATATGTATCTAGCCTTCTTTCTTTGCAAACCTTCTAACATTATACTACTATTCTATACCAATTGCACCACTGATATGCAAACTATTTCAAATCTTCTTGAAAAACTTTGAACATTATGTTTATCTTCTCAGTGGATAAACGCACATCCAGATGGTGATATACATACATCTGTTCGTATTGGACGGGAACGTCCAGGAGATTCCACATCAATTAATGGTTTATTCGTTAAAGAACCATTTGCTATTGATAAGGGAGATGTTATTGCACAAATTCCATGGGATTAGTGAGTTTATACATATTATTGGTTCACTTTGTTTTGTTTCTGTAACTGCAGGGTTTGTAATACAATAAAATAACAGTTTCCTTCTAATTCATTTAATCAACAAATAGTATGATCCATCCTGAAGGGAAATACTCAAAACACAAGTACTTCAGTTGTCGTGCTATTTACTACCTAGCAAAGGAACTGAAGAAAGAAGATGACAGTTCACGCGCACCATATGTTAGATATTTACTCTCCATGCCTCGTGGTACAATGCCTGGAGAATGGAGTGAGACTGGTAAACAATTCTTAGCCGATATGTTAGGCAATGGAGAACTTCCACCATATGAAGAGAAATGGCGTAATAAGTTTGAGACACAATGGTTAGATGAATGTGCAGGTACTGATGATGATGAATTAGAAAAGGCAGCGTATTGGTTAGCAGCATCACGAGATGAGGATACTTTAATGGTTCCGATTTATGATATGGCCAATCACTCTAATGATCCCGACAAGCTCAATACACTATCTTACAAACCATCTAAAGCCGGAGAGACATTTCGACTTGTCGCAAATCGGAAAATCATGCCAGGCGAGCAGATATATAATTCCTACAATAGATGCAATGCATGTAGCGATGTACCAGAGAAGGATTGTGATACATATAGTTTTTCCCGCACTCCTGATTTATTTGTTAGTTTTGGATTTGTAGAAGAATACCCTCAGAGTTGGGCCCTTGATCCGGCAGAATTGGACAGTGATGATAGTTCTGATGATGAGACAGAGTTACAATTTTGTTTAGATAGAGATAGTGAGACAGGAGACTGGGATACAACCTGGGAAGATGGTGAAGATGAAATGCCAAGTGAAGAAGATGGTCAATGGTTAGAGAAACAACTAAAAAGGTTACAAAAACTACACAATGAAAAGGATGAGTTGGAGAAGAAGTTAGTACAAGAAGGAGAAATGACAAATTGGGAATGGGAATCGTCTTGGAATTATCATGATGCCTTATTTGGTGCAATCAGTGCGGCAATTACAGCCGTAGACGAAGATGATGATTCACATGATGAGCTATGATAGATCAGTTATAGATATTAGTCTCAAAACAAATTATCTTATCTGACTATATTCATCAAGTTTCTCAGTTATTCTTCGCTTTTCATATGCATTAGTTGTAGGCTGTCTCGGCATTTTCTATTTTGAAACTCTCTTCTACATTCCACCATTTTTGATATGCCCCTGATTCCACCCAACAGTACAACATCCACAGGGTTGTCATCTAACAGTTCATATCTTATTTTCTCATCCTTTCCCTTCTCAATCATCTACTCATCAAGTATCCATTTAACGGTTCATTACTTCACGCATTGGAACACAGCATCCGCATTTGGGGAAGAGACTAAGACCGGCAACTGCAAGTGTAACAGGTACTTCATCATTGCAGGGGAGTGCTGCCGATGCAACACAACAGCATAAATGTGCCTGTGCATTACATACTGAACATCCATCACACTCGATTGCAGGACCAAGGCAGCAGCAAGGTAAACAAGGAGCTCCCGGCTTGCAGCATACCTCGAGGTTAAGGCTATATTGTTATACATAAGAGGAATGGAGCGTTGAATAAGACAGCATAACATCATCGTATGGAAGTTTAAGATATGATAATTCTTACCAACAAAGGCCGACCTTGCCGGAGCATCCACAACAATCGGCGGTAGGCAAGTAACTCAAGTTAGCACAACATAAACCGCAGCATAGGATCAAGTCCTCTTCTCGAATAGCGTCGTCTCCTCCCATGGTTCTTGATTTAATAGTATGAACTAATCAGTTGCATCGATTTGATAACTAACTTTTATGTGAGTGAAGGTATCCTACAAAAATTGCAAAAGTGGTTGAAAAGCATCATTGCTATTACGAAATCAATCGCTAGAGGAAACAACCATATATCAATATATCTAACAACCTAACCACCAAAGAAGAACTCTATACAACTATATAAGTGCAATAAATCGAGTTGGATTGCTCTACTATCGATTTATCAATCAAACAATATAAAAAGTATCTTGTAATTTATTTTCGGGTATCTTATCATGAGTGGTAGTGGTAGTTTAGGAAGTGTAGCATGTGTAGTTACACTTCCATCATTTATAGCACTACTTACTCTATTCTTCTGGACAGTTACATCTAATATATTTGGTAATGATGATAATAACGATGGTAATGGTGAACAACAACGTGATTGGTGGGAGGATATGAATCGAGAAGAAAAGAGGAATGGCTTGAAATTGATTATCAATTTGTTAGGACTCTGTATAGCCTGTGGTACATTGATGGTACCTATTAGTATGGCTAGGTCGGGTGTTCAAGAAAAGTTTAATGTGGGAGTGTTGGCCGCGAGTCTCTTCATGTTTGGAAACATGTTATTTGTTAGCTTTTGGTATCAAATTGACTTAGATAAAATTGGAGAGGATGAAATGCAAGACGACAACCAGTACAATGGCAATTATAATCCATGGTGGTATAGGCAAATGGATGAAAGAGAGCTCTTAGAGTATCACCAAAAGGTGGTATCATATGTCTGTTTGGCTTTTGGTTTAGCATTCTATGCAATCAGTACATGTACCTACAGTTGGGCAAGGGCACAGCCAGGTTCTATCGTTCGATCAATGGATAACGGTCCATATGAACAGAGGAATAGAGCACACCTATCCGCACAGTTTGAGATGTTGAGTGAAATCTGGACATTCATAAGCCTTTGCACTTTGATAATCTTCATCGCCCTATCGGTAGCTTCCCTTGTACTCTTAGGATCGGAGGATGCTGATAGAATGAGAGAAAAGGCTCGGCTTATAAATATGATTATAATTAATGTTTGGATGGTAGTTGTTTCACTATTCATGATGTTCTGGGGTAATGAGGTTTTCTCTGTAAAAAGACGCGGTAATCTTGGAATGGGAATGCTGTACGGAGGCTGCAAATACTTCTCCTCTCTGTTATTGTTAGTCTGTTTCCTATTTGCATCATTTTCATTTGATCAACGTGAAAGAGAAGAATCAACTTGGGTGGGATGTAAGTGTATCTTTTGTCGTTTAGATTCTATATCTGAATATTATGATCCTCTTCTAATCAGATCTCCTTTCTGCAGCTGCAACAACATATGCTTGTTTGTTTCTATCGGTGATTCACTTCATGTTCTCGGCTAGAGCAAGGGAGTATCAGGTCTCTTTTATCGATACAACAAACTCTGGTAATAAGATTAATGATGAATATACAAGAGATCTTGGGAATAACAACGTGGTTCAATTGACTTAGAGGGAAAGAAGTAAACAACTGGATATGGATATGTGTATATTCGATGTTATAATTGTACTGTTTATCAGAAGAGGAGATCGTGTGCAGATAACTGTTGATATCTCTAGTGTAGTCATAAAAGTTTAGGAATGTGTGCTGAACATCAATACTTAACTTAATAATGCCAGGCCTGGTGCCGATTATTCAATCCACGGACACAGCTCTTCACTTATAACACATTCCCTTCTAAGAGATCTAACTTCTTGGGGATCTCACACATTAAGGAATCAGATGATCGTCTGGTCATATCTTCACCGGGTTGTTGTTGGGCATGACGCTGGTCATCATCGGGATTAGAACCTTCACTCCATGGGAAAACATACTCATCATGACTCATCTGAAGCTTTGCTATAACATTATTAAAATCATAAGCAGAAAAATCTTCAACTAAAGATGGGAGGGATGTAGCTCGTTGTTGAGCTGCTTTCTTTTCAATTTCATCCCCCAAATCAATCTGTGCCAGCCGACTGCTGAGATTGACTTTCTGGGCACCAAGATGCGATATATGGTATCGATACCAAGTCATAGCACGTTCGTACTCAGCCGAAAGACTATTGAAATCAGCCTCGGCTTTTGCCAGAGCTTTCTGAATCAAAGCTTTTCTATCGACGTAAGATAGTAGTGCTGGTGCCGTATGAGTGAGTGCTGTGTAGAGTTCACTTTGTCCGTGTCTGTTGCCGATCAGTGCAAGTATCTTTGGCAGCAGTACAGGCTCAATACCTGCAAAGATGTTCCCAGGGGAGTATTCAATGCCCTGAAAACGGCATAGCGTCTCCATCCTTTGACTATGTAGCTGATACTTGATAACTTTTTCTTTACACGAGTCCGGACTACTGACCCAGAATCTTCTACTACCGAATTCAGCATTCACCTTGCATGCATCTTCTATCAAGGAGTTTATTTCATTAGGGACCCTATAATTATTCTCGGAGATACAAAGACAGATTGATCTTAACGTGTGGTTAGAGTTGTATGTATTCTTGATTGATGATACATCAATAACCAGTTTCAAGAAGGCAAGACGACCTATATCTGTGATGCCATTATTACTATCCAAGGAGAGATGTTTCAATGTAGTGTTTTGCTTGATTGAATCGGCAAGAAATTCTGCCCCCTCGTCATCGATGCCTGTCTTATAAAGGTCAAGCTTTGTCAAACTAGATCCTTCCATTTGTAGCATATTGGATAATATCATTACACCCACGTTGCCGATTTTATTGAGATCCAAAACGAGCTCTTCCAGTTGTGAAAGTGTATTTGTGTTCAATGCTGATATGTCTGTGATACCACATGACAACAAATTCAACTCTTTAATCGGTTTTCCATCCAATGTATGAATTAACAATTCAAAACCCTCATTTCCCAAGAAGTTGACACTTAGATCAATATGCATTAATCTAGTAGACTTCAAGAACGGTACCATACACCTCAATGTTAGACGGCCATTGAGGCGATTATAACTCAGATTTATCCTTTCGATGGAACTGCTACTAGTCAACTCCCCAAATAAAACAGCCATTCTTTCATCATTAAGACTACTAGGATAGAGATAACACACGTCAACACTTTTCAAGTGTGTGTTGTTGGCAATGTACCGACCGAGCAATTGCCAGGCAAGAACTGTAGTTAATACCCCTCCCGAGAGGTATCGTAAATCTAATGATGTAGTGCTGCTATCATTATCTCTAATTAACGCAATATTACATCTGGTATGATCACTCAAAGTCGAGAAAGCTCGACGAAACTGGTTGTCTTCTCCCGGAGGATCCATATTGTGTCCGTAGTCCGTGGTAGATATTAGAATTCCTTTATTAATTAGTATAAGGTAGGAATTTTGGTTTCAGAAAGTGACTGATCCAATCGAACCAAAAACTTTTCAGGATCCTATTCTCAACCATTGCAACATTATCCGATATAAAACCCCCAAAAGCGAGACGCACCATATCTCTCAGGGGTAGCAAGTCATATATGCCTTTTTGCAGATACATATTATGAGTGTATGAAGTCTCGATATCTTGCTCATATTATGTCCGCACCATATCATCCACCATTGCCTACGCTTACTTATTCATATTAACTATACTATCTTATCTCCCACCGCAAACATCGATATCCTCATGTGTTTGCTTACTAACAATATATCATATTATTATAATTAAATTATAGATGTGCCGGATGTTGTATTGAAGGCTGCTGGCAAATCACCGCATTGGATAAACCACTTGCGGTTATTGACGACTACCCCAGCTCCATGATGACAACAACAGCATTAAGGTGAGAGTAATTTAGAAGAGATGGTAGCGCTACTCTCTACTCTCGATATAAGAATGAGATCGGCAGTTTATGGTATCTTTTCTTGCTCATATCCAATATTCCCCTCACCCAACGCTTTAACCATTGATGGATTCATTGGAATTATATTGTTAATTATACTAACCAGTATACGTACTAAAGAAATATGGTGGATAAAGTGGCAGTGAAAGCCAAGCTCTCACAAGGAGTTATTGCTGCAAAAGCAAAGCATTCTCAATTTAGTGGAGGAGATTCTGTGGCATTCAAGCTTGGGACGACTGGTGCTGTTGTTGCTTCCTTCATTGCATTGATTATTCTGTGAGTGTATCTTGATATATTGACATAGTGCATGCTCATATATATAATCATATCATATGTTCATATCATATGCTTAAAAATATGATGCTCTGCTCATATCATGGCTCAAATATCATATCTTTGCCTCATATCATATGCTCTAATTATATCTTTAGTTTCTTCTGGGTAGCTGCATCCAATGTATTTGCAACAGAAGCTCGAGATGATGGAGATAATCGATGGTGGGATATCGATTTAACAAAGGAAGAGGAGGCAGCACTCAAGATTGTATTATGTCTATTGGTATTAGTCATTGCCTGCGGTACATTGGCAAAGCCATTACTCAAAGTTTGGCATCCATCTAAAGGATCATTTGGTAGATTTGAATTGGGCGTGTTGGCAGCAAGCTTATTCATGTTTGCAAATATGTGCTTCATTAGCTTTTGGTATACAATCAATTATCGACAGGATAAAGATGATGAGAATAATAGGAGATTGAAGAATGATGATAAGAATGATTATGATGACCAGTACTATTACAATCAACAACAACAGCAACAACAGAATCAACAAATGAATGATGAAGAGCTTTTGATATATCATCAAAAGGTAGTATGCACAACGAGCTTCTTTCTTGGGATGATCCTCTCATTGCTATCAGTGTTAATCTATGCAGAGGGGAAGAAACTGCCGGATACTCGATGCACGGACACTGACAAAGAAGCACAGATTAAGAGTGTTGCTCGGATGGAGTTGATCCTGGATCTATGGAAACTACTTTCTATCAGCACACTTACTATCTTCAGTGCTCTATGCGTTACTGCTTGGGTAGTATCGGTTGGAGGAGAGGCGGAGAGGATTCGTGAGGAAGGAGAGGTCTTTAATCTTGTCTCAGTACTAATGTGGATGTTATGTTTAACTGTTGGAATCATGTTTATGGGGAAGAAGATACTAAAACAAAAACTCGATGGAGTTCTTGGTGTTGGAATGCTCTCAGGAGGAAGTATGTACTATGCCTTGATGCTGTTCATGGTATTCATTCTCTATGCCAATGCTGCTTTCAGAGATGACAGGAAAGACGAAGGCATGGGGCCTGCTCAGGCAACCAGTTTTAGTTCATTGGGCCTAGCTTTAGTGTACCTTGCCTTTAGCTTGATGACATACAAATATCAGTCTTCAATTATGATTGCAATTTTCTATGATGGAGACGATCAAGTTGGAGTAAGTGATTCAGTGAAAAGTCACTCTCAAGACGAGGTCGGAGAGTTTAGGCGTATGCAAGACGATGAGTATGAAATGGCCTCGGCAAGGAACGAGAATGCTCCGGGTGAATTTAAGCTCATGGAAGAGGAAAAGGGAAGTGACTCCGACTTTGAGTATGTTGATGAGGATCAGGCAGTCGTTTGATCTTAGTATGTCGAAAGGATATTGTGGATTATATGTTTGTGTTGTGAGATGTAGAAGTGTATATTAGATAATATTTTAGCGGTGTCAAGAAGAGAGGTTAAGCTAAAGTTATGTATGTTTATATCAACTAGAACTAGAGAGTGACTATATCTCCGCTCTTTACAATATTCTTCAACTCTTGAAATCGTCGTTTCATATCCTCTTTTGTACTCGTTGTCTTCGTATCATTCTGGTTGAATATGTCGTCCAACTCTCCAGGATCGTTGACTAAATCAAATAGTTGCTCATACTTATAATCTGGCCAGTACATATATTTATAATCTTTCCGCACAAGAGCCTCTGATGAAGGTATATAATCCTTCCGGGATATGATAGGATGTTCATAGAAAAACTCGTTTCTCCATTTAGATGATGTTTCAGGATTGAGATATAGTGTTGACATGTCTCTTCCCATAAACTTTTCTGGTGCTTGTATCCCGGCTGCGGCCAATATCGTTGGAGCCAAATCTATATTAAGGGTGAAGTCATCGTTTGTACTTCCCTTCTTCTCATCCTTCATCCTAGGATCTCGTATTATGAGCGGTACTCTTATCGACTCTTGATGTGGATACCTAAAAGTGCGAAGTAGAACAAGATATTGTTAGCAACGGTGTATCATGATTACATCATATCGAACACTATGACATCATTTAAGACCTACCATTTGTCAGCGAGCCCATGCTCTGCATGAAAGTTGCCATTATCTGTGGTGAAGATTATCATCGTATTATCTAATTCACCCTGCCGTCTTAGCTCCTCTAATATCGCTCCACATGCAGTGTCTACTTCCGTTGCTTAAAGACACAAGAGACAGGGATGTGAAGTGAGTTGAAAAGGCATATCCAAGCAATCAAGAAATCATATCCACAAAACCAATATTACATCACTTACCCATACGATAATAGTTCTTCATCATAGTTTGATGTAACGTATGATTCTCATATCTCCAATGCCATCGTG
>Ga0075439_12593_pt1 | contig 22157 bp, 16 predicted proteins | sample MintriSingleCell_FD_74264 | JGI IMG/M metagenome (GOLD analysis project Ga0075439, IMG submission 74264) | Marine eukaryotic communities from Monterey Bay, USA to study complex ecological interactions - Minidiscus trioculatus JGI Plate_4_G5... | ecosystem: Environmental > Aquatic > Marine >... | reverse complement strand
GCATAAGATATAAGCATAAGATATGAGCATTTATAAATTGAGATGATATGCACATATATGACATATATACTTACCAGGATGTTTACCCAAATCACTAACACGATCATCCAATCCTAAACTTTTGACAGTTTCATCAATGCTACCCACACTTGTTGCCACACTTCCAGCAGATGTAGTCGAATCTCCCTCAATACCCTTATCTGTTTTAGTAGCCTTGTATAACACTTGTGATGCCTTAATCTTAGTACCGACGACACCATTTGCAATGGCATCTCCGGCAGCAAAGCCCATTAAACCGACACCTATGACGGGTGTTAATGTTAACTTGCCTAATGCTTTACCAAGTCCACAGGCTGTGGATGAGAAGGCATGCTCTTCTCCTTTGGTGGGAGCGGGCGGGGCCTCAATTGTTAGTGTTGAGATAGGCTGTTCTTCTTTCTTTGTTAGGGATGGTATTTTCACCATTATTGTTTTGTTATTGTTGTTGTATGAGGGGGAGGGGGACAGAGTATATGATTGCAATACGTTTCAATGGAGATAGAGACACCTTCAATAATAGGTAGTTGCAAAAGTTCAACCGTTTAGTTCGGGCGATATTTTGTAGCCCAGGGGCTCGAGCCAAATCCCAAATTTTGTGAAAAGAAAGCAAGTAATGACATTACTAACAATGATATGAACAGCTATACCATATTGTATGTGCATTGGAACCAAACTACCCAAATATTTGATCAACGAATACTCTAAATTTTGTTTTGAGGCCTTCATCAACCGCTATTCAGTGTGCTCAAACTAAAGAATAGCTAGAGGCATCTACTTGGGTGTCATAAAAATCTCGTATCACTATCACTACATTGCAATAGAAGTCGACGCTGGCGTATATATATCATCCATCGCCGTCAATCAAAAGTATATCTCTACTCCCTCTCCCCTCGTTAGTATAACATAATAACAAACAATATCAAATCATGGTCTCCTACTCAGTAGGCGCATCGATCTTACTTGCATTACATTCCACAATCGTTAATGCCGAAGCCACAGCTGCTACTACTACCAAACGTCTACGTCCATCTACCACCGACAAGAAGAAGAATGTAGCCAGCAATGGCCGCACCGGTCCATCCAAACACGCACGCACTCTATACACTGACGGTATGAATATGAAAGTTGATACCGATGAAAAGTGTGAAAACTTCGTCGAGGGTACTCCTGCGGTTTGTGTACATGTCTGTGTCATCACCACATCTAAATGGATTGGTGATAAGTTAATGGATGAATATTCCAATGTAGAAAAGAGTAAGTGTAAGGATGGTTGGGATGGTGATCATTCGTACGATGATTCACATTCGTCTGGAGATGGATGGCATGGATATACGGAATGGCCGACATTTTCTCCTGTATCACATAAGCGTGATTCATGGAGTGGTGATGGTCATGACGGATGGAAGTGTGAGGAGAAGCCTCATAAGGTAAGTCTGTTATTTGTTGTGTTGTGTTGTGTTGTGTTGTGTTGTGCGAAGCCATCATATGCATGTCTTGTGTGTTTGTTCACATCCTTGTGTTCAATTGTGTTTGTTCACATCTTGTGTTTCATATCTTGTGTTTCACATCTTGTGTTCGTTCTTGATACAATCTCAATACTGACCCCCGCATCTTCTTCTCTTCGTCTCCTTCTATCTCAACTCTTCATTCAATCATCTACCTAACAAACTAAACAGCCAAGCTGGTCAAGTCCCTCCTACAAGTCATTACATTCCATCGATAATGAATGGTCGTCACATTCCACTGATCATGATCGTTCATGGTATTCAAGTTCCTCGGGTAAGAGTGGCAAGTCTGGCTCCGCAAGTTGGGGTTCAGGCAAGTCTGGAAAGTCAGGAGGCGACTCATCGTGGTCATCTAGCGGCAAGAGTGGCAAGTCAGGTGGATACCATTCTTACGATCATAGTGGATATGATGATTGGGTGTCTTCAGGTGATAAGCTTGAATGGTATGCCTCAGATGGTAAGAGTGGGAAGAGCAATAGTCACCGTCAGCTCAGGATGGGCACTTTAAAGAAGATTCATGGTGAGTGGGGTGAGCATAGCTCCTCTTCAAGTGACGACGACTGGCATTCCTCGGGTAAATCTGGAAAGTCTGGCTCATATCATGACGACGACGATTGGGCTGGCTCGGGGGGTAAATCTGGAAAATCTGGGTCAGGAGGAAGTTCATGGGGCAAGTCTGGAAAGTCTGGATCGTATGGCTCTTCAGGGTGGGGTTCCGGCAAGTCTGGAAAGTCGGGAGCTGGCTCTGGCTCATGGAAGGCGTCAGGGAAGAAGCCATCATCGTCATGGAAGGCAATTACAAGCATTGACAAGTGGACTGCTTCTCCTACCATTTGTGATACACCAACACCGACCATCATCACTGCCGAGCCTAGCTCAGCCCCCACAACTTGTGAACAGCGTGATGACTACGATGTATGGTATTGGCACCCATTTGGCAATACATGCAACAATGGTCCCGACCAAGGTGGCGCAATTACAGGAGTACCTCCATTTACAAGTAGTCAAGCTTGTTGTGGATGTATTGCAGCTATTTTTAATAATGAAACAGACATTGCTATGGATCTGTGTCCTAGTGGATTAATTCCTGGGGATAATACACCTTATAATCTCGGACCCGGAGAAAACAAAGGTTGCCGCCGCGATGATTTCTGTAACCCCACTCCAAGGCCCACGCATTCACCTACCTCATCGCCTACGTCAGCTCCTACTGGAAGCCCTATGGTCCCTGCCATTGTAGAGACTCCTCAGCCTACTACCTGCCTTGAACGTGAATGGTGAGTATTGTTTTGTTTGTACTGTATATTTGACATTATGTAATCACAATCACATCATTCTCAACACATGCCATCCTTCTTTCTCTTTCTACCAAACTTAGGTTCTTCGACGGACAAATCTGTACCAACGGATTCCTCGATTCATCCAACGATGGTGGCACTCTATACACAACCCTAAAGGATTGTTGTGAGGATGTCTTCCCCCAAGGCACATGTGAATTTAACGACATTTGTTTCACCGACTCGCCTACGCCATCGCCTACATATAGTTCAACTAATGGTAGTACACCAACAGTTTCTAAGGAAACTACTGGACCACCTACCACTGCTATTGTGCCACGACGTGGTACTGGGGCTCATAAAGTTTCACACTAAGTCAAGAACAAGTAGAAGATAGAGTTTGTTTGTATCCCTCAAGAAGAAGTCAAGCAAGAAGAGGGAAGGAGAAGAGAACGTGATAGAGATAGAAGTGAAGAAAGAACAGAAGTATATTGTGATTTTAGTTTGTTGTACTATTAGCAAAAGTTAGAAGCAAGTGGACAGTACACATCCATAAGGATTCGTGTATGTTGTTTACCCCTTGAGAACTTATTATTATTCGGCTAGTCCCAAAGAAGGGAAGTGATCAAAGTTTAGAGAGAGAGAAACGTAATAAACATTCAGTAACTTAATAAAGTACGTGGTTGAATATATGTGTTGCCTGTGTTGTAATGTTTAGTATGAGTACCTTCATTTGTTAACAGAATTGTAGGGGCTCTCCTCGAGATAGGCCGTTGGTCAATCATGTGGAAATGGCTGATGGTATCCTTGAAAAATTTGCATTTCAATTTTTCATGTCAGTTCAGCAGTGATTTGCAACACTCCTCAATAAACCTTGGGGGTGGTGACGGCATAACACATCATCCAATACTCTCTAGATAGCTAGAGCGTCAATCCAATATTATCAAAGCACATAGTAGCAACTGACGGCCGCTATCAAGGACTGACTATCATAATAAGCAAAGTATCTTAGCAAGTATCTTGAGTCTATCCTCCTCCGATCTTCAGACATACTATACAACTCCCCAACAAATATATAAACAAATAAGATGGTCAACTATTCAATCAGTGCTACGTCATTGTTGGCAATCACTAGTGGTATTGCAACAGTCAATGCTGCTAAGCAAGAGCAACAATATAATTTACGTCAATCGAAACAACAAGATACTTCTACTCAAGAGCAGCAGCAGCGTAAGCTAATCACACTTAGATATGGTGATACCGAAGAAGAAGAATATCATGGTCCTTCCGCTGGTAATTCATATCTACCCGTTGGATACGGCTACGAACCCTCGGCACCACACTCTAATCATGACAAAATTGATTTTGTAAAACCGGTTGCAGATGCTGGACATGATCAATGGACGTCTGATGGATGGGAGAAGAAACATTCTGGTAGTAGCTCAAAGTGGTCAAGTGACGGATGGGGTAAGAAGGAGCATCATGATGGTAGTTGGAAGTGTAATTCGAATCTGCTCAAACGCTGGAGCTCACCGAGTTGGGATTCTCACAAATCGATTCATTCTGTCGACGAATGGAGTACATCATCTTGGAGTACAGGTAAATCTGGCAAGAGTAATTCACACGGTGGCAAATCTGGCAAGAGTGGATCACACAGCGGTAAATCAGGCAAGAGTGGGTGGTCTTCATCAAGCAGTGATGGTAAGTGAGGTCTTTGCAATATTATAAGTTTTTTCTTCCTAGAGTGGTATCCTTTGCTCACATCATATGTCACCCCTACAATCTATCTCTTATCTACTATATGAAGATTGGTCATCGTCTTCAGGAAAGAGTGGAATGTCAGGCTCATACTCCTCAAGCTCGGGAAAGAGCGGAAAGAGCGGTGGTAAGTCTATCCTTTAGCTTTCATCTCTTTTTATTATCCGGTATAAATGTTCAACTCGCTAAATAAAAACTCTCGTCTCGTATCGTATCTTACTCTCTCCTCATAAAGGGTTACGTTTAGGCAATAACTTAGGTCGTAAACTATACCAATACGAGGTTGTTGAAGTTGGGGATAAATCACACAACGAATGGACGAGCTATGGATGGGGCGTCGAACACAAATCATGGTCGTCGTCTTCATCGACTTCGTCTTGGTCATCCTCGGGTAAGAGTGGGAAGTCAGGAAGCTGGAGTACAGGCAAGAGCGGTAAATCTGGAGGCTTGTGGTCATCAGAGGGTAAGAGCGGCAAGTCAGGAGCTGGCGGTTCTCATGGTAAAAGAAAGTCCGTTTTGTCGTATGCTATAGTTTGAATTCGTTTGACCTGCATTTGCCTTGTTTGATTGCCTTGCAAACCACATATACTAACAGAAGTTACTCTTACCTCTTCATAAACGGTAAAATGCATATCTTTCAGGTGGCAAGTCTGGTTCTGGCTATCATCACTCATCCGACGGATGGACTAGTGGTAGTAAGAAGAGGGATGTATGGGGTTCAAGCTGGTCAAGTTCTCCTACTATCTGTGATACACCAACACCTTCCAACGAGCCCAGTGCCAATCCAACAAAATCACCCTCAGATGTCCCAACTTCTTCCCCAATTCATGGGCCAACAATTACTCCAACTTCTCAACCCACGGAGGAGATCTGTACTTGTGCACCAAAGAGGTTTGATATTACGATTGATCTCATGACGACCATTTGTAATGTGGGTACACCCGAAACTTTGACGAATAACCCAGGAATTGATCCACCCGTAGCCTGTGGTGTAATTCTAATGGGAGATGACATTGATTTGAGTGACGCCCAGGATATGATGATAAATCCTCCCCAAGCACTCTTTGATTCACAAGCTATAAAAGATTTTGAACTAACCTCTATCTTTACCCTCGGATTCTTTGAATCTAGGCTAGATTCAACCATTAACCGAGCTTTTGTTCCAGTTCGTGATGGAGGCTACCCTACTGGAGAAACCTTCTCCTTCATATCAATTGCCGATTCAATCGTCGAGAGTACACCCATTGCTCAGCAACTAGAATTTGTTCCTGTTAGTCAGGACATACTTTGGATAGGTGAAACAAATGGTGGTAGTTTTGTTTTGGGCTTTTATAGGTGGTCCTTTGATACCAGTTGTGATGCACAAGATCTAACTGCAATTCTGGATGGTGACGTGTTTGGATTCAATAACTTCAATCAAGTGGTTGAGCAGCCTTTTGACCGCTGTCTTGTCCCGACTAGCAGTCCAAGTACATCATCAATGCCGTCAAGCATGCCAAGTAACCAGCCCTCAAGTCAACCAAGCACTGATATCCCTCTCATTGTAGAGACTCCTCAACCTACTGTCTCACCAGAGACTCCTCAACCAACCAATGAGCCGACAGGTGGATCAACTCCAACGGTAGGTAAGGATATTAGCACTCCTCCCACCATGATTAAACGAACAAGTGAAACAGATGTAGAACAAGAAGCATCAAATGATTTAGCCAACTTAACACTAACCGAGAAGGTAACGAAAGATTGTGTCCAACATTACGATGAGGCATGGTCGACTAAACGGAATGCTGTAGTTACCGGATGTGTGAATGTTTGTGAAATTACTACCACTGTTTATCAGGGTGATGTAGAAAAGAGTAGTGAAGTTGAGACTACCAAGGAGATTTGTGACAACTGAGCGTGTGATAGAGTGATTTTCTAGCTATGAAAGGAGAGCGAGACGTGTCTGTGTCTATACATACTGTGTTGTGTACAATGGAAATATAGCTATTTGGAAAGAGATCTTAAATTTGGCTGTATGCTTTGAATAGTATACTATTAGCTTTACATACAGTTTAAAGATAGAAACATTTGTAAAGGAAATAGACAAAGTACGTGAAATGAGATTCCATAGTATGAGATATCAGAAAGAATGTGTAATGACCGGGGCATTGTGACAGTCACAGCAAATAGACACAAGCCCTCCCAATCAACAGTGCATTAGCATACTAGGTACTTGCAATTGCAATCTGATATTGATATTAGAGGACCTTGCCAACATATCACAACAATCGATATAGAGTTGATATAATAATGCGTCGTCACAAGTCACTAACAACACCCAACAAAAATACAAATCATAAACAAAGCAGACGACATTCAAGTCAAGTTATCATATCAACTAATTATGAACTACGTGATGCTATATTAACTAAACCACCGCCTCCGGTTGATAGTAACAGCAGCGGTAGTGATAACAATGTTGATGATATAAAGAAGGCTAGAAGAGAGAGACGACGTCGACGATCTCGTAGTAGACGAAGGAGAAAAAGTTTCGAATCGTCTGTTAATAGTAAGAAGAGGTTGCAATCCAATCATGATGATATGAACCCTACCAATTGCAATAATGATAGTAGTATAGATATACTAAATGGTAATCACGATCAAGTACTAAAAGATAGTCTCCTACTAGCCAAGCAACACTTACATCATCAGCCATCGAGTTCCTCACTACGACGATCATTATCACACAATGAAATATACAATTGTTCAACTATATCACTACTCGATGATATACCAACCTTTGAACCACAATCTAGTGAGCATACAAATCGAATGAAATCAAACTTATTAGCATGTTCAATAACTACTGATAGCAGTGCATCATTTGTGGGTACCGAAAATAAGATGTTGCACATATCAGATGATGAGCAGCATTCGATAGTGCAGTCATCTGTGGATGATTCATTTGATAATACTACTACACAACAACAAAAGCAGAGTCAAGGTATTAATAATGATAACAATAACAACAGCAGCCGTACATTAAACACATCGGCAACAACCACATCCAATCCACAACCCTCATCTCCTCCCACCAACAACTCCAAATCATCTCAACCACTATCACAATCAATAATAATGGAAGAACATATAGCCCTCAAACTAAACGTAGCACAACTTCATACTGAATTACAAACATCTCAAATACAATTGAACAAGTATACTATGGGATTACAACAGGCTACTTCAGGTTTAAAGAGTGCCCAATTGGCTATAGGTAAATTACAATCTAAAAATAATCAATTAGTAGAAAGGAATGAAGAATTGGAAAGTGAGAATTATTATTTATTAATATTGTTGAAGAATTTAATTGATGAGGGTGGTAATGGTGTTGGTGGTAATGGCGGTAAGGGTAGTTTGGAGGAGATGTTGGCACCGTTGAAGAAGAATAAGGGTGGGGTATCGTCGGGAAAGGGGAAGCATATCGTCAAGGATAGCAAGAAGGGAAAGGAAGTAGTAGGGGAAGATAAACAACCAAAAGGATGGAAGATGGCATCAACTTGGTGGAAAGATCGTAGTAATCGATCATCTGACGACAACAAGGATGATAATGATAATGAGGTACTAGTAGTACAAGGCTTACCCCTCATTGATAATAGTGACCGAGGGGGGGCCGCCGGTTGTGGAGAGGGATCAAAAGCATCAGGTCAATCGAACAAATCATCTTATAAGCCTGGAGCATCGGTACGTAGTCTCAAATCATCGAATAGGTCATCCAGTGGTGCATCAGGTTGGTGGGGAGGCAATAATAATAGACATCGTCGATCGAAAAGTGGTGGGGAGGCATCGGAAGGATGTGGATCAAGTTGGCATACAAGTGCTAGTGGAAAGGGTGTAAGAGAAGGAGAAACAGAATTGTTGGACGAGGTACCAAGTACTTTAATTGATAAGATACGCAACCTGTCAGTGACATTATCTCGAGGGTCAAACATGGCTGTTGATTCGTCAAAACAGAAGAGGGGTAAATGTCAAGTCGAAGGACAAGATAATATTGATGATCATCCACCGGTACCAGAGTATGTGCAGTGGAATGATGATAGAAAGATAGACTACTGTTCAGATGTATCATTTGATAGTATTATAGATGACGATCAGCAAGTCAATACTAATATTGGTAAGGCCAATGAGAAAGAAGAAGGAGAGAAGAAGGAAAAAGAGGAGTATAAGAACAATACCAATCTCATCACCTATTTGAAGAAGAATAGTGGGACGTCACAACAATCACAACAACAGCATGAGACTACTGATACTAATATGGAGGAACGACAGCATGCAAATAGTGCTCAGTATAGTTTAAACCCTGGGGATGATGATACCTATGATCCGTCTGAGTATGAATTCAGTGATTGCTAATATCAACTGTCTCTGTCCCTGCCTCTTAGTTAGTTAAAAGGTTACTAAGCAAACAATTACGAATTATGTTAGATGTTTAATTTAGATAGATTTAGCAAAATTGGAGGTAAAGCATCTAATTATACAGTTTAGGTCTACTCCATGCCTTACTACTCCTTTTGTAAAGAAATGTGATAGTGACCTATCCGTGCCGTGCCCCGCAGGTGAGACTGATTTCTTTCCCAACTGATTTCTATACATATCATATGTTCATTATGCACTGTGTTCCTTGAGAAGGGCAATCATTGACTCCCTAGACCCATCCACATCCAATCCCTTCTCGTCAAGCATCTTCCTTAAAACACATACTCTCATTGTATTGTAATCTGTACTATTCCATTCACCATATTCTATATCCTCTCCTCTTGCCATGGCAGCTAAGACGTCTGTAATCATTGAACTAGGAACATTATCAAAAGATACTTTTCCCATAATATCCCTTTTATTTGCAACGATATAATCCATTACCGCCTCTTTGAGTAGAGCAAGGTTCTTGGAATCAGCGTAGAGCAAGTTGTCCATCATGTTGTCCATTGTAATTACAGTGGATTCGACATATGTTGCTTCGGCCTCAAGCTTTAGATTGACTACTCCATACTTATCACAGGCATTAATGATATCTTTTGCATTGTCTTTTAAATCCTCATCAGAAAGTTTACCCCCGTATGTATAGTAAATCATGTGATTGAATATCCCGGGCTTGATATCAGTAATTGATACCGTAGTAATCCCTTCTTCGGCTGGTTTGCATAGTTCAGCCAACATTGTTGATATATCTTGTAGAATGAAGCGGTGGGCATAGAAGGGTGTTGTATTCTTTGACTTTTTGTTTGAATGTTCATCATTCTGGCAGCTTTCATTATCAACCTCAAACACTATATCGGCAGATTCCTCATCCATAAACTTTTGCAAAACATTTTTGCAAAGGGGATTTGTTGGTATAAACCGAATGATTGAATCGGTAGACGACGGGAGCTTCATTCGAACCTCAATAATAAATGATCCATCAACTAATGATTCCATAATTTTTGATCTCTTGGTAAAGTCTGCATAACCTTCTGAACCGAAAGCACCAAACGCACTCGTATCCGATACATGACGACGAACCACGTCATCTGAATCTCTAACACTGTAACCATATCGGATTTCGATACTCGTATTTGAAAAATTGGAAAGATTTACGCCAACATACCCTTCACGTGAATCCTCCTCACCTCCAGGATAAATGCCCAACCTCCACTGATGTCCTAAGCATGAAAATTGGGGTGAGTAAACCCTTTCTCCTACTGTCGTAGGAAGATCAGCAAACCCATGAAATCGAACCAGAACAGTTGTCCAATCATTGAATCCATTCTGAGGCGTACCTACATCCAATTCAATACTCATGCTGCACTCTATGGATATTCCTTATGAGTATATCAAAGGTAGATCAAAGGTGTACCTTCTTCAAAAATTATCTTTTTTCTAATCGATTTCTCTTGCACTATATATCAAGCTTTTTAGCAGGATAATACCACCAAACGAAATATCATTAAACCAGCTTGAAGAATCCTATACTATATTGGCATATGAGAATCAGGGCAGAGAACTCGGTACCTACTACTTCTTTGATCTCTAATCTCGCTAAAACATACAATTAATGAGGCCAGCTTTACGGGAATAAACTCAGCAACCTCCTCTATTTAGTATCGCAATGCTACTATTATCCCTCGCGTCCTCCTATTGATATATCATGGTGGCTACCCGTAGTAACAAACGTCAAAGACAAATCAATACCGTCGCACAAATTACCGATTTCCCCGATGCTGTATTATCGAACATATCATCATATCTCACACAAACATCAAGTCTGAAATTATGCTTGGCAATTTCTCAACAACCGGATTCCTTGGTTAGTAAAGCAATCATGACACAACATTATCATCTATGGGATAGTATAGATTTGAATGATATGAAAGAATTATTTGGTGGTGATATTACAGATGATAATGTACGTTGGGTATTGATATGTACCGATGCAGTACATCATTTGAGGACATTAAAGTTAACAAATTGTGTTGGTATTACTGGAGTGGGATTACAGCCTCTTGTTGGTTCGCTGGTATAAGAGAGTATTGATTTGAGTTTAGTTGGTGCTAATAAAAGTCCTACTATTGATCCGGTACCTCCGATATCTGCTGAGATAGTTGTGCCGATTCTAGAAAGTATAATTGATGCAGAAGAGAATGAATTGGTAAATGTAACTTCCCAAGAAGTGGCGTATTGAAAAGAGTGATATACTTACCAACTTTTTAAGAAAGTTTGGCAGGGTTTTGGTTGAAAGGGAGATCGATTGTTCAGGTTATAATTGTGATAAGATTTGTGGAGAAGCAAGAACAAGAAGTGGGGCTGGCAGTGCATTAGTTTGTTCTGATGTTGCAAATGTGAATAAGTATGGCCTTGTCACATTTGCTTGTTCCAGATGTGATAGAAAGTATTGTACCGAGTGTCATGATTACCAATTATATAATTTCTGTGAAGTGTGTGAGAAGTTCATCTGTGAACATTGTGCTGATATGAATTGGTGTGATGGGGTAGATTGCAATACGCGTCTTCGTACTTGCAGAGACTGTGCTCCTAACGCACTGGAAGCGTGGTGAGTATCAACTGAGGTCTTTTGGATTTGATATTTATATCAATGAATTCTGATATGAAAACTTTTCTTCATTCTAAACAGTGATTGGTGCGATGAGGAATTCTGCTCAGAGTGTGAGCCGGAGTGGATCACTTGCCAGTATTGTGATGATATGAAATGCTGTTGTCATGAATGTGCCTACAATTCAAATGTCTTGGTAGTGTGCGAGGGTGAGGGATGCAGCAGAGTAAATTGCAGGCATGGGGAATGTACGGATAACAATGTTGAAAAAGCAGAATGTGTCACGAGATGTTCGGGGTCTGAGTTCATGGAAGGCTGCTATGATGACTACTGTACTGATTGTCGAGTGAAGATGTTGGAGAAGAAGAATTGGAAAAACTGTTGCTCTTACTGCAAGGGAGATGTTGCCCCGGTACTAGCAGCACAAAACAAGAGGTTACGAGAAGAAATTGAGAAGTTGCGAGAGGAGTAAGAAGATAGAGGAAAGGGAACGCTACTCAATGTCTATTTTCATTTTCTGCTATATCTAGTAATCTGCATTAGAACAGACTAGTTAGAACAGTTTATAACTTTATCTCATGTACATTTACTATATCAGTTTATATCTGCTTTATCAAATCATCATGGTAGCACCTTGCTCACATCTTATGTTCTCAATAGATTGAGCCATGTCTTCATGGTTTAATGATTCCGAGTCTCAGTCAACCAATCATTTCATTTCCTACATCATATGCAACCATGCATTTCTTAACTATGTCATCTCAGCACTTTCACTATATAACAAACGACAACTACCACTTTTAAATTCATGTTTTGGACTACTATCACTAATTCGTAAACTACTTTTAGGCACCGGTTGTACTGTTCTTGGATCAACTATACATGTTTCTTTGGTGTATGTATATTGTATAGGGCCGGCTGGTGATGAGGGTGATCGATTACTACCAGGTGAATTACTTAGTGAATGACGTGCTCCGGGAGATTGAGTTGGTGATCTATATTGTTCATATGATGATTGACGACGAGGAGACTTGGGAGATCTAGGAGACTTTGGAGAACGATCACCTACACGTAAACTAGACTTCGGTACGGCACCATTTACTGATACTACTTCATCAACTTGCGGCTTCTGTTGTTGATGTTCATATCGATCATAGAAACTACCAATTTTACTTAAACTCTTCTTGAGCGATCGAGGAGGAGTTACGAGCATTGTCTCATATGCTTTTCGGATACGTGTATGGTGAAGCTGTGCTTTGTGTGTTACTAATTGTACCTCTGCCATTTGATAGATATAGTATGTTGTTTTGCACCTACTAATAACTCTATGCAATCTTGAAAAGAGACTATCTAGCAAGCAGAGATCTTAAGATCACTCATTCAGGATTTTTTGGTTCGCCGGTATCCTACGAAAATGCGCGTTATTGAAAAATTGACACTCGACAGGCAATGAAGAATGAACGGCTATGTTGACTAAAGGTTAACTCTTGGCAAATGCAATATGTTGGCAAATATTTGATGGTACGAACTAAATCGCTCACGGTTGAAAAATTGAAGACTGCCTAGAGTAAACGTATGTCGAGCAGTGCCACACCATCACAACACAACATAATAAACAAGGAGAGGAGTTGTTGATAACATCATTCATCTTCTATAGAGAGCTAGCATTGCAATCGATATAGCAATAGTATACAGTATCGCTTATATAGCTGAGCAATATAAAGCATATAGACAACAAACAATTTACAAACAAAACATACAAAACAATGGTACAACCAAAGGTAATCAAAACAGCAGTAATAACTACATCAGTAGTAGCAATCGGCCTCGGTGTCGGGTTAACAGTCGGTCGCTCCAAATCCTCCCCACCCGATAACTCCTCAGTACAATCCGATGGTGGAACACCCGAAGTAGAATATGTAGATCCATCTCCCAAAGTCTCTAAAGACTTTATGCCAGCAGTTGTGGAAGAAACACGAAATGGTGATATTGTTGACACAGTTGATACAATAGAGGCGGCTCAGCGTTATGCCGATATGACAGGTCCTGAGGGTGGGTATGCAGCGTATGATGTTACCGATCGTCAGTCTGCAGGTAGTAAGGCTAACAAGGGAGCAAGTGGAAGTGCCGATGGTAAAAGTGGTAAGAGTAATAGTGGAAGTAGTAAGGGAAGTAGTCATCATGGAGGCGTAGTAAAGTGTATTGGCTCGGGAAAGAGTGGTAAGAGTAACTCAGACGGGAAGAGTGGCAAGTCTAATAGTACTGGCGGCGGTGCAGGAAAGAGTGGTAAGAGTAATAGTCGTATGTTACGCGGAAATCGTGAACTTCCATCTGATGGTGGTAAGAGCGGTAAGAGTGGCGGTTATGAATCACATGACGAATGGGAGGGTGAATGGGAAGAACACAAGTCTTGGTCAAGTTCTTCTTCTACCAAGTGGTCATCCGAGTCAACCAAGTGGTCATCATCATCAAGTTCAGGTGATTGGAAGGGCGAGATTGTTTGGGTTGAGAATGATTGGTCTGGGAAGAGTGTAAGTTTGTTGTATCCTTATTTGTGTTGTTCTTGTTTGGTTTTTTTCGTTGTCTTTGATGGATAAATGAATCTTACTAACTCATCTTCTTCTGCTTTTCTTTAAAATTACAATAGGGTAAATCTGGACACTCTGATTGGGGTGAGCCTTCTTGGTCATCAAGTTCAAGTGGTGATTGGGGATCTGTCCACGTCTGGGTTGCATCTGGTAAATCTGGCAAGTCAGGCCACGTCTCCTCAGCTGGAGGTAAATCTGGCAAGTCGGGACATCACGACCCTGCGTCTTGGGGCTCTCATTCATGGTCTGAACCTTCATGGTCGGAGCCTTCATGGTCACATTCATCATGGTCAGTTGATTGGGTAGACTGTGACCCTCCTGCTGCCAAGAGTTCCAAGAGTAAGAGTTCCAAGTCGAAGAGTGGTAAGGCATTTGCATCCAAGTCATCTCAGGCACCTACAGGTGCACCCACACCGTTCTGTCCTATTGAGGATAACACTGTCCCTCTCGGTGGAGAATGCTGTGAGACTGTGGATTGTGTCGATAGTTTATCATTCGATAATTTATCAGGGTTAGGAAGTGAGTATAATTGTTTCGTATTCTCGTTCATTTTCTCTGCAAATAAAACTGACTCATATACTCCCTCTTCCTTTAAGATTATTGTGCCTCAGTAGGAGTATGTGGTCCTCCAGTTGAAGACCTTCTTGATACAACTCTTGGTACTGTTGATTGTTCAGCATGTACTTCTAATGATGACTGCAGTGCCGGCCTATTCTGCCTAGGCCAACTTGCGGTAGAATTTTGCAGTGCGGCAACCCGTCCAAGTGTTGGCACTTGCTTTGCACTTACGGTTCCTCCGCAGACAACAGTGGCGCCCCCACTTGTTGTACCTGATCCAACTTCGTCACCCACGCCTGCTCCTACTCAATGCAAAACAACCGGTAACACTTGTGGTGGTGGAAATGGTGAATGCTGTGGAGGATTAACTTGTAATGGAAAGATCTGTGTTGAACCTAAAGTGTTCATCTCTACTCCAGAACCCACCTCATCCCCTACCGAGGGATGTGAGATTATTCCCGAATCTGTAAAGTTTTGTGGTACCGATGACTTTACAGGCTGCTCAGTCGAAGGAATCTTTGGTGATGAATGTGACGCGGCCTCTGATGCTGATAAGGGATATGATTGTGAAACCAAGAGTTTCTATGCTCCCAACTCGGCCGGTAGTGAGACTGATGGTGATTGTTTGAAGTATACTTGTGATGGTAGTGGCAACTTGAGCTTCATGAAGAATGCCTTCTTTGATATCGTATCCAGGCAATGCTCTTGTTGTCCTCCACCACCCGAGCCACCTCTTGTTATTGTGGAGACTGATGAGCCTACTATGACTCCAACTACTCCTTCACCCACGGCCTGTTCTGAAGATCGTGTATGGTATGACAATGGATCGGTATGTAGCAACGATGGAGAATTCGATGAGCAGTCGGATACTACATTTGCAAGTATGAAACTCTGTTGTGAAAATACATTTGGTACAAATGGAGAATGTAGATTTGAGGATGTATGCTTCACACCAGCACCAACCGATGAGGTAAGTTTTAATTTGTGTTCCCGTGTCATTCTGTTTTTTCAACTTGATCATCATCTAACACTCTGTTCTTCCTTTCTAATAGCCCACGCCCAACCCAACTCCGGAGCCTACACTCAATCCAGTGACTCCTTCCCCTATCGAGGTTGTTGTTGTTGAAACCCCTCGTCCATCTCCCTCGCCCACGACATGTGAGGGTCGTCAGTGGTACATCAAGACCGATAAGGTAACACAACTTCAATGTTCCAACGGATATGATATTCCCGAAGCAGCCCAAGATAGCATGACATTCTTTGCTAGTGCCGCCGAGTGTTGTGACGAGGCATTTGGTGTAGGATCTGCCCAAGCTGGTACTTGTGAATGGGTTGATGTATGCGTCCCCACGAGTAGTCCAGTTACGTTTAGACCCACTTTGATGCCTACATTCGGTAGTACCCCTACTGTATCTAAAGAAACTACAGGACCACCGACCATGACTGTCGTGCCCCGTAATGGGAAGAAGTAAAAAGGAGATGAGATTGTAACCGTGAACATGAAGCAATAGAGTGCAAGAAGTACAAAGGAAATAGAATATAGTTGTTTAGAAAAGATGTGTGTGTTTAAAGTCATGGCCTTTTCATAGTATAAGTTCTTAAAGATAGACGTAATAAGTTGTGTTACTTTAGAGTCGTATACTAGAGGTGTTTCACATTGATACGTGATTCACCTCTTGGGCGACACTTCCTAAAATTTGTGTTTAGTGACCCCGTGATTCGTTAGGGTCCGTGATCTGTGACGTGATTTATTTAAAGGGAATTCATCTGATCTCTATCTTTGCGAGAGAGCAAGAAGAGCTTTGTTTGACATATACACAGGTGAGTAGCGAAGCATATTAGATTAGTAGTGATATGTACTTGAATGCATGGTTTTGTATCTGTTTTTTGTATGTGTGTGAATGGGCTCACAGTTCTTCTGATATTATGGGGTACAATATGTTACTTTTTGAGGTGAACCCTTCATTTATGCCAATTCCCTATCAAACACAGTACATTTTGGCTATTATACCGACGTTATGTACATCTTATATACTTTATATATTGGCATAACCTAATCACTTATACATACCACAAACAGATATAGATACAAATAATTTTGGGGAGAAATTAATAACACAATCAATATGAACACTATGCAGTATGAAGCACAAGCCAGCACTATCAGAATTGAGGATATAGCATCGAATGATAATAATAGACTTATACTTCATCGTTTAAAAAGAAACAGTGGTGATGACGAGTATAATCAAATACTATACATCCAAAAACTAAATGATAGCCGCATAACAATTCAGGAAGTGGAATGCGAAGAAGATGATTATACTCCAGAGGGTGCCTATGATATGGGATGGCTGGGGTATTTTATTGGTAAAAACAATCATTTAAAAGAATTAGATCTTTCATCTTTTACACGTGCTGACACGGAATTGATTGAGCCGCTACTTAGAGGGGTCAACAACAACAAATCAATTGACAAATTAAATTTTTATGGTACAGATCTATTGGGTGGCAGAGTATTCACAATGTTAGTTCCATTCTTCACAAACAACGACAATTTTGTTACAATCTCTACGGAAGAGTGTGTCTTAGGGGAAGAAGAAGCGCGTCTACTCGCGTTGGCTATTGGGAGTTTCAATTCCTTGACAGATCTGACTATAATTAATGCCGATATTGCCGATGAGGGGTTAGTTGAAATCATTACAGCATTAAGCATGCATCCTAATATGAAAGGTCTTTGCTTGAATGGTAACCAGCTGCAGAAGAATGGATGTAAGGCACTCTCAAATCTGCTAAAATATTCATGTACCGAGTTTGAACATCTTAATCTTGATAATAATGAAATGGATGACGAAGGTATCGATGCTTTAGTCCCTGCCTTGAAGAAATCTAGTAATTTACGGAAATTGATGATGAATGACAATCCTTCCATTACAACCAAAGGATGGAGACATCTTGCGTCTATATTAGAGGCTCCTAACTCCAAATTGAATGAACTTTATATTATGGGGAATAATATTGGTATGGCAAGTAACAATATTAAAGATGAAGTAGTTGCATCATTTGCAAGTTCTCTTGTGAACAATCGCTCTTTTCTTTCAATGGGTATTTATGATAATAATGAGACAATCACAGAAAAGGGTTGGCGATCCTTGTTGAATCTTCTTTGCGATACCTCGAGTGTCAACTCGACCTTTCTATCCAACCACAAACTTGCATATGTTACCGGTAGTACAGACGCCTCATTAAAACCATTATTAATATTGAACTGTAGACGTGATAAGAAAGAAGTTGCAATGATCAAGATCCTAAAGCATCATAATGATTTTGATATGACGCCATTCTTTGAATGGGAATTCAAAGTTTTGCCTCTTATGATTGGTTGGTTTGAGAGAGCATCTACTATTGAAATGCCAAGGGATTATGAAGCCAAAGCTTCTTTGGAAGCCAATATTGGTCGAAAGAAGCTCTCTTCAATCTATCAATTCGTCAGGGGTATGCCAGATATGTATGTGGAGACCCGTCTAAGGCAGGAATTAGAGGAAATCAAGGCGGCACGATTACAAATGGAAGAGCGTGAGAGAGGCATTTTAGAAAGGCTTGGACGTAAATAATGCCTGTAGATAGTTGATTTGCTCTGTTGAGATGAATAGATTGTCGTATATATAACCTAGTTTATACTACTATCCCATCAAGATACCAGTGGCTCTTTACCTGTGGCACAGTTGACAAATAGCATTTGTCAAAGTTCAGTTACTCACTTACATTCATGAGCCCACCAGAACAGAATGTTATGCTTTAATTCTATCGGATAATAGATTATATTTGACAATAGCACCTCTATGTGTTATACTATCGACATTCATTCTACTTCTACCTCTCTCCGGCACTGTCTTGAATTTGAACATATGATGTGCACATTTATCTTGCAAGCTTTTCCAAAAGACTCTCCTTATGCTCCTTCACTGACTGCTTGCGCTGTTGAAACTGTTGCAATTCCACGTCCAAGACTAATTGTTGATGACGTAACTGCAGTTGTTTCCTTTCCATCTCTAACTGCTTCTTTCTCATTTGATTTTGTTCCTCTTCCAATGACAATTCTTCAGACTTAATTACTTCCAATTCTCTTCTCAATTGAGTCTCCACATACAGGAGAGGCATACCCCTGACGAATTGATAGATAGATGATAGTTTTCTTGATTCGATATTAGGCTCAAAGCCCTCTGGCATATGAGTTGAAGATGCTCTTTCAAACCAATCAATCATGAGAGGCAAGACTTTGAATTCCCATTCGAAGAGGGGCATCATAACAAAATCATTATGATTCTGTAGAATCTTAATCATTGCAACTCCTTTCTTATTCTTTTGTTTGTTCAATGTAAGTAAAGATCTCATTGGATTATCATCTGGTAAACTCATCATCACTGTCTGAAGAGTATGGTTCGATAGGAAGGTTGCATTAATACTTGATGTGTTGCAAAGCAATTTCGACAAGACTTCCCACCCTGTTACAGTAATGAGTCGATTATTATCTAAGTGTAACGTCTTCAAAGATCTGTTGTTCAGAAGGGCTCTTGCAAATGCGGTAACAGCTTTGTCATCAATATTGTTACTTCGGATACTAAGAGTTGTCAACTTGGAGTTTGGAGCTGCCAATATAGATGCAAGCTGCTGCCACCCTTTGGATGTAATGGGTAGGTTGTAGTCTAGACTTACACTCTTCAAGTGACTGCAATTGTTCAGTGAAGGTACCAAAGCTTCTAAACCCTCATCATTGATTTCATTACTATAAAGATAAAGATTTTTCAACTTGGTCGCTGAACATCGTAACAGTGTTGCCAAAGCCGTACAACCTTTGGTATTGATGCGATTTCCAGTCCACCAAATATTATCTAGATGTGGATGCATGCTCAATGATGTAATAATGTCCACTGATGCCTCATCAGAGATATTATTATGTGATAGTGTCACATTTTGCAATGTTTGGTGTTTACTACTCCCAATTGCCAAGGCCAACAAACGCCACCCCTCATCTCCCAAGTGGCAGTCACCTACCGTTAGATTAACAAGGGTGGGACAATTTTCAAAGAATGGACCCAACATTGAGAATACCCTGCCGTCCAAAAGATCCATATGTTCGAAGTTTAATTCTCTAATTGATTTGTTGTTATTTACACCCTTGAAAAACGGGGCAAGAACATCACTAATATTTGCACCGGAGGGAGGATCAAATTCTCTAAGGTGTAATTCCTTCAAATGATCATTTTTACCAACAAAATATCCCAACCAGCCCATATCATTAGTGCCCTCGGGTACATAGTCGACCCAATCTTCCCAGTCCTCATCGTGTTCACGTTGTATATATAAATAAGTTACAGAGCCATCATTTCCTTTGATACTATCCAATGCAATCCTATTGTTTTCGTTTATTGCAATCTCTTCTGCATTAATACTATCAGCTTGTACATCATACATTTGTATAGTATTCATTGTGTTTATTGTTGTCTATTCTGGCTGTCGGTGCATGTTAAAGTTCATACAAAAAGACGAAAAAGTTAGGTACACATGAATAGATATATAATATGAAACACAATAAGATAAATACGAACATTAAATCTCTGAATAATCGGGTGCAATATATATTAGTACAGTGCAGCTTACAGCCACACCCATACCCATACCATTGTAACCCTACGTTAGCTGCTCTACTCACCAAAACAAAACATAAAACCTATAACACATATAATGTTTTTTAGACCATATAAAATAAGCCAACTGCTCCACACGAAAGCAAACAATTAACCATACCATATAAATACTACAAACACTCACCTTTTCTTCTTTAATCACCACAGTCTACTAAGCACGGCATAGACAATAGACAACACTATCAAAAGACCACTGAATGAGTTGGGTCACCAAAATAAAAATATTCATTCCCGCTCCTCAACTCCATCAATCTATTGATCTGACCGTCGATCAACTACTTTCATCTGAGCTCAAGCGTGCTGTAATGTAGCTCATAATATTCTAAATCTGTATATATTCCGATATAAGTATCAGTGTAGCGTAACATTAACATCTTTGCAACAAATGACAGACAAACCAATAGAATATCGTATACTAGCACTCTACCGCTTCACACCACTAACTACATCACTAGAATCACTAAAAGAAGAATTATTAATAACATTACGAAGGTATGAAGTGAAGGGTACATTACTTATTGCACCGGAGGGTATTAATGGTACGGTTTGTTATCCGCATCCCCCTCCATCACACTATGAAAAAGAAGGAGATATTGATGGGGAGAAGAAGGTTAGTAATGCAGATGGCAACAAGGACGAGCAGATGGATGTTGATCCGGTGGCAAATTATCTTAAGAATCATCCACTATTTGGTGGATCTGAGTTGCGTACTCGATTATCAATTTGGAAAGATGAAGAAGGTACCAATACAACTAATAATGAAGTAGATAAAGAAGGGAAAGAACTAATAGCAAAGCCACAACAGGCATTTCACAGATTAAAGATTAAAATCAAGGAAGAGATTGTAACATTGGGCTTAGGCAGACCGTTAATTGATCGTAAACCCATCAATATTACAGATACAGATCAAGATGAAGATAGACGAACATATAATGAAAAATCAAACCCAAACAAAACAAAAGGACGATATCTCAATCCAAAACAATGGGATGAGGCATGTCACAATCCAAATATATTAGTCATTGATACAAGAAACACGTATGAAATTGATATTGGCACGTTTGAAAGTGCAATTAATCCACATACTGATAACTTTAGTGACTTTCCAAAGTATTTAGAAAAGTTGGCTGATGAGTTTGATTGGAATCAGGAGGAGAATTGTGATAAGAAGAAGGATACTCTAGAACCTGATCAAATGAAGAAGAAGAAACCACCACCAGAAGGTATTGCCATGTTCTGTACGGGAGGTATCAGGTGTGAGAAAGCCACGTCCTATGCTTTACAAACAAATCTATTCAAGGATGTACCAATTTATCATTTAGAGGGTGGGATATTGGGTTATTTAGATGATGTTGCAAAACGAGATGAAGATGACAAGAGTGAAGATAAGAAGGAAGGGGGTTTAGAGGGGAGTGAAACATCTTCAAAGAAGTCTAAAAAGTCTTCATCTAGCACCTTTCACGGAGAATGTTTTGTATTTGATAAGCGAGTTGCCGTCAAGGAAGGATTGAAACCAACATCGAATTATATACAGTGCCATGGATGTAGAGGACCAATGGATCAACGTCTACTATCCGCATCTAAGGATACCATTGGTACTAACATCAACGATGATGACAACAGAGAGGAAGTGGAAAGGTATAATCAGCTAGCTCAAG
>Ga0075439_16002_pt1 | contig 22166 bp, 18 predicted proteins | sample MintriSingleCell_FD_74264 | JGI IMG/M metagenome (GOLD analysis project Ga0075439, IMG submission 74264) | Marine eukaryotic communities from Monterey Bay, USA to study complex ecological interactions - Minidiscus trioculatus JGI Plate_4_G5... | ecosystem: Environmental > Aquatic > Marine >... | reverse complement strand
TAAGCAAGCTTTCAACTGGTTCGATCATCTACCTTTGTTGAAAGATTACTTCCAAGGGAGAGAGGAGAAGCTTGATGTAGGCCAGACTTCAGCCATTCCTTTTGCATCATGCCCTTACACATATGATGCCCCATCAGTGGCGACTCATGTTGCAGGTGAGTAGTAGAATAGATCTTCTATTCTTGTTGTTTTTGATATAGACCTCGTCATTAGTTTGTCAAGGATACCTGATCAAGCAATCTTACTAAAACTCCATGTATCTCTCTCTCTTCGTTCTTATCACAGACTTGGTATTCGATGGCTTGAAGGAGAGCAACCCTGATACCGATCACTTTGGAATGCTCCATATCCGTAGGGGTGATGCAAAGGATGAGTGTGATACCTCTCTCATCAAGATTAGCAACTATCTAAGCTGTTCATTGGAGAACCTCGAAGTGTACGGCAAAGTCTCGGTGCTCTTCACTAGTGACGAACAGAATGTTTGCTACCGTAATGCCATCCAAGACATGGTAGAATCACTCGGGTTTCACTTCATCGACCTTGATAGTTATGTCATGACTACTGTGTCTCAATACACGAAGACCCTTCCAAGTGATACCTCCCCAAGTAGGCTTGAGAACAACATGTTCGTCTTCAAGGTTGAGAAGGAGATGGAATGGCATGTTGACATGACGTTCCGTATGAATCAACGACGAAGTATGGAGTGTTCGAGCTGTGATAAACTGGCCTCGAGTTGGCAATTCGAGGACACACCGGTTATTGCATCCAATTCCAACCTCAAGGCAGTAATTGACTTTCCAAATGTATTACAGTCTTATAATACTTGTGCCACTACCACCGCAAAACAATTGTAATGATTTTAATTTGATTCCAATCAGATATTTTGGTTTCAATGAAGATTTCTGTTTGAGAGTGGTGGTTAAGTGCCGTGTGTATATATTTTGGCACGTTGACTTGTTTGAAATGTTTGTTAGGAGATTGTAGTGTTATCGAATTAGTTTAACTTCGTATATAGTTGATAATTCGTTGTACCATCTCTTTTTAAATTATTATACCTAATAGATGAAGTGATTCGATGTAGTTTGAGTGTTAGAGTATAGTTCATTTCTTGTTCATAAGTACTTAATGTTTGTATGTGTGGTGTTGGTATGCCTCGCTCGGTTGATGTTGCTTTTCATACCGGATAACCTGCTATCGTCAATACTATCCGTGGTTGTGTTACGATCGTATTATTAAATCACCAATATATAATCTCATCAGCCTACTACTACTACTAAATTAGATTCTCTTCATCCATTCTCTTCATATCTTCTACCTCATGAACGAGGACTCGATGATTTTGTTTTCAAATTGAGGCATCATCAGACAGATGGTCATCGTCGTGTTGTTCATCGTACACATATAGCTCGGTGTGCATAAAGTTGTATATCAATCTTCATTCTTTTGGAAGTGCTAATGCTAATAGCTGATAACATCAGGAATAGTCTGTATCAGTTGTAGTATCCAATACTTCATTCCTCTTCTTCCCATCTTCTACCTCCTCCTCCTCCTCTGCCGGTGTACTACTATTAGGTATCAAGCACTTGACATCCTCTTCCTCCACACACTCATCCTTATTACCACTACTTTGTATCATTCTTCTTCTATATCGTCGTACCCTTCGTTTATTCTTCATAACTCTTTTCATCATAAACAACATTAATAATCCACAAACTATCCAAAGTACACATGAAACAAGTAACATATGCGCTCCACTTGATAATGTACAGACTTGTTCACGACATATATTACTATCCAAGAAGAGTAATGTTAAACTTTGTAATAGGTAAGATAATAGAAATAGTATTGATATTGGTCTGTACCCTGTTGTGTTTGTATCTAGTTTGAGTAGATTGTTGGCTTTGAATGGGGTTGTTTGTTGATAATGATGTTGTTCAGAAGCAGAAGACGATCTTCTATCAAGTATACACTCGTCACTTGATCTTATCTTCATTCTAGATGATATACAGTTGTGCCATCTCCTTCCATCTACTTGATTATTAAAACCACTTCTTCTAATAATCAACAGACCTAATAATAAAGTAGCACAACTACCAAATAATATACCCAACATTTCAAACATTCGTGCTATATTCCACATAGTATCCAATTGATTTGATTTACTTGTAAAGTGTAATGTATGACAATTCCAATATATTTCTTCATTTGATATAGTAGATGATTCATATAGATAATCATCATCATGGTAGGGATAATCACCTGATACTAGTATGTCGTCATGATTTGGTTCCGAGTACCAATCTCCTTCTTGCTGTTGTTGTATGGAGTTACTATTATGATAAGTAGTTTGAACTGTAGAAGTTACATTCCTGACAATATCATGAGCTGTTCGTATAAATGATATTGAGGGCGGCAGTTCTAATCTTTGACCACTTCCATCTTGCATTATCTTTTCTTTATTTGATACATCGTCATCTTGATTGATCTCTATATACGGACCTCTTGGCCCTTCTTTTATTATATCACTACTTTCTACCACTTCGTAATCTTCATCTCCCGAAGATATAATCTTCTCATGATCTAATATAAAATCTAATCCATTCTGTTTAATACTACAAAGTTTCCAATAATTCAATCCAACTTCGTTAATACTTTTGAAGAATGGTCCTGCATTTAATGGATCTGTCAATGTAACGAAAGTTGTTGAGTTATGTGTTATTATTGATAGTAGTAGTGCAGTTATGGCACATAGGAATGAGGTGTAGAGTGGTATATGTTGATTTGATGATGATTTATTTTTGGAGATTTTGCATTGCTTTGCTTTTTGTGTATAGCCGCCGTCGTCTATAACTTGTGTGTTGTCTTCGTATTCTATATCATTGCAAGAGATATTCTGGCAATGCTCTTCAGCTGATGATGACGACGACGATGAAGTAGCATCATCTTTATGAGCAGTAAGCTCCCGAACTTGATCTACGCCTATCATAATATTTTGCTCATATCATATGCACAATATAGTTCGTAGTATTACAACGCTACGTGAATATTCAACCTCCACAACAAACTCCCAGCTCAAGATATTGAGATGAACAACAACCATTAGATGAATACTGCCCCCCACTTTGCAATAGCCTCCTCGATGGCCGCCACCTATGAGTAATAGTAAGACTCACCTGGCTACTGGAGGGCTTTTGTGTTTGAGCTAGGAGGACTCGTGTTGTATTTGAGCGATCAAACGGACTTTGGTGAATAATCTGTCATACATACCTATGCAACCTTGTTGCCAAGAGTTTGTAGTTGTTGTATCGGATTAGCAGCCATCATAATCGAGTAGTATTACATTAGTTATCATTAGATTTGATAGTGATAGTGTTGGTATTTTTGTGGCATTATTAAGTAAAAGAAGTGCTGCAAAACTTCGATTCGTTTACCAACAAATTTGTAATACAATACAGACGACAACAATAGACAACCACTCGTTTTGATTCAACCAACTTTACAATAAAACTGTGTGAACAATGTCAACAAATCCTTCCGTACCTAAACCAACTCGGCAGGAGATAGCAGGATTATTGAATCGGCAACGACTGGAACCAGATATTATTAAAGATGCAGCTACTGAAGCAAGGAAGGTATAAAAGCAAAAAATGTTGGTGTATGTGAGGTGAACAATATATATTACAAAATTTGAGTACTACGGACGATAGCAATATGTCAGTATGTGCAAACTGTGGTAAAGAAGGTAGCTATGTCAACAACACTTGCAACAAATGTAAGATGGTTAAATATTGTACATGTAAAAAGAAGCACAGACACAAACATAAGAAAGAGTGCGAGGAATTTCTCAAGCTTGCCGCTGAACATGCTGCTAAGTTACACGATGAAAAGCTATTTAAACAGCCCCCAGCAGCAGAAGATTGTCAATTATGCTTCATACGGTTGCCAACACTTTGTACAGGGAGGAAATATTACGAATGCTGTGGAAAGGAGATTTGCAGTGGATGTATTCATGCGCCTGTTTATGATAATCAAGGTAATGTTGTCGATAATCAAAAGTGTGCTTTTTGCAGAGTTCCGACGTCTATTGGGAAAAACGAGGAATTAGAAAGATACAAGTTAAGAGTGGAGAAGGATGATCCCATGGCAATATACGAAATAGGAATTTGCTATCGAGATGGGACACACGGATATCCACAAAATAATACAAAAGCATTAGAATTATGGCATCGGGCAGCTGATCTTGGGCATGCTGGATCTTATAGCTGTATCGGTTATGCATATAGCAATGGTCAGGGTGTAGAAGTTGATCGAAAGAAGGCAGTTTATTACTATGAACTAGGAGCTATTGGGGGAGATTCAGAAGCAAGGCACAATCTTGGTAGTATGGAGGGGCGTGCAGGTAATATAGGAAGAGCTTTGAGGCATTACTTGATTGCCGTACACGGAGGTCATAATCCACCTTTGAAGATTATTAAAGATTTGTACTCAAATGGACAAGCAACGAAAGACGATTATACCACGGCCTTACGATCATATCAAGAATACTTGGGTGAGATAAAGAGTAAACAGAGAGATGAAGCCGCTGCATTTAGCGATAGATATCGTTATTATGAATCCGGGGTATGATAACTTTTGTGAATTGATTAAATAATAGTGCATAGGGTAGTTAGATTTAAGCTCTTCAAGATACATAAGTTATTAAGGTAGAAGAATGTGCACACATCATATATCTTCTGAGAAAATGTCAAGCATTCACTCTACTACTAAGATGAGGATTAATCACTGCCTTAAGTTACCAAGCTCTCTCGCCTTGTATGAGGTACTAGGTAGGGATAAAAGAAGCCAGTCAATATACAAAACAGTTTATTTGGTATAAAGAGTTGTTATGTCTGCCTAGAGTGTATCTTTCTATTATGTATCTATGTCATCTCTGTCTTGTACTCAGTGCTTGCTTGTCTCATACTTACAGGCTTGGATAATACTATGACTGCTTCGGAAAGTACTCGCCACAACATCTATACACAAGGTATACATGACACCAAAATCAGATACCCTCCGACATGAACAGTTAGCATCACAACAAACCACATCCATCATACCGCTCATTTCAACTGTCTATTCTTCTTACTTGCCAGATACCTTGGATAGGAATCTCTACTCATTACTGAAAAGATCTCCTTCTGTGCAGCATCAAACGTTTCTCGTACCAATTCTCCCGAGTCAATGGCAGACTTTACATCCGTCCTCTGCTTTGATGATAGATTAACTTGTGCACCACCCCTAGGATCTATGAATGTATTATATATCTCTTGAGCCTCGAGTTTCAAATGAATCTTGTCATCCTTTGTCTTGGCAGCGTTGGTAGGAGGCTGTGGTGTAGGAGGAGCCACACTATCATCATTATCATCAGTACTGACTTCCGTTGATGTAGGCACGCCCGGCTTGGATTCTATATCATCAAACTGAGCCTTGTAATCATTAACTGCGCACCAGAATCGTACATTCTCACTACTAAACTCTCTAGCACAATGTTGAGAGAAGGAGTTGATACCATCACTTGACGAAAGCAAGATTGCTAAGCCGGCATCCCACGATACCGTCATCTCACGATTACGACCAGACACCGTACTCTGACGTCTCATCACGACTTGTTGTATACTAGCTCGAGTAAAGTGTCGTTCCTTAGGCAGTGGTCTGCCGTACCCCGGGGCGGCACTCTTGGTAGCTGGATTAACACGCAGTGTGTCAACCCACGATACCATACTACTCAAGGGAGTCGAGGGTAAGAATGGCATGATGCCCATTGAGAATGAAAGCATCATCTGTTGTACCGTTTGTAATAATGGTTGCCATTCCTCATACCCTGCCAATCGAACAAAGACTATAATTACATACGTCACTCCAAGTAATATAGCATCTCGTCGTAACTCCGTGGCAATATGTAATTCATCGTCCAATGGTTTAACAAACATGGATAAGAAGAAGGCAAGTATACTAAATGTAACACAGAATATTGGATTTGTGTATTGAAATGATGTAGGTTCTGGATCTTGACATTCTTCTGTTGCTGATAATTGACTCTTGTCTGACGTGAGTACTAATGCCAAAATAATTGCAATTGTTGGAATGATTGATAATGCCAACTTTGTTATTAATGCAAGACGCTTCGTCTTTTCAACAATCAGATTTGCCTCGTCGGATACTGCCATTAATACCGTTAGAGATCGACCTCCCTCGGTCTGTTCTGAACCACTTGGAATTGTGGATAGACGAGGAACACCACCCGTGTCACCGCTCTTCCTCTGTTGCATCCGTGAGTTTCTAGATGAAATCTCATCCTCAACGACAAGTTGTGAGAATTGCATTGTTCCTCGTAATGTAAAGGCACGAACAATTTGAGGACCAACCGACAAAGGTGCCACGAGAAGAGATGCAACATAAAAGACACCACACGGCACTCCTCCAAATAAACTAACAATGACATTTAAGTATGCCAACCATCCCGCAGCCGATGCTACGTATATAGCACTCTTATTACGTTTTCGTATTAGTATATCGTTACGTTTGCAATACAAATGAATGTAACAAAATGCCTCAAATAGTGGGAAGAGAACTAAGAAGATGAATGAAATTGTTTGTATTGCCGTCATTTTCTCTTCAGAAGGGTGAATCTCCACACTAATGCTTTAATAACCAAGGGTAAATGTTAAGTTGTTGACCTGAACATAACACATTGGACAATCATACAAAGCTCTCGTCTAAAGCTTTCGTTTGGTTGTTGTTGTTGTTGTTGTTGTTGTTGTTGTTGTTGTTGTTGGTAATTGTGGTGTGTTTTTAATGGGAGCCAAAAAAATCTCGGGCTGTTGACGTAAACTAAAGATCTTTGACGTATACGAATTACTAAAACTAATATACATTACCAAGGTACTCAATATAAGTTAGTTGGGTTCTCTTCCTTCTGTAGGTCTTTAACTTTATGCTCAATTATACTTCATATAAATCTATAACACCCCCAAAATCTAATTAACTCTTATTTGTGGGTTTCATCTTTTGTCACGTTGGAAGAAGTGGATGGTTGTATAGGCTGTGATGCAGCCTCTAATGCTTTTCTACGAGCCAAACGTAACCTATCCGCGGCTACGGCACCACTACTTGTACCATCATTACTCCTAACTGGATTCTCAATACTTGAATAAATGTCAAATTTTGATGTTGAGGGTTGTGGTACAATAGATTTGTCAGCAGCGTTGTCGTTGGAGGAAGAAGGTTTTATAACAGGTTGAGATGCATTTTCTAATGCTTTCCGACGTGCCAACCGTAGTCGATCTTCGATTAGGGCACCAGAGGATGTACCGTCATTTGAACGTATTTTATTTTCAATAACTATTGGTGTTGTGTTGTTGTGTGTATCTTTTATGGTCGGTGTATCACCACTTATACCGCCATTGTTAGCCAGTCTTGCCTTTGCCTGCTTTAATCTATAATCAGGATGGTTATTAATTTGACATAGTTTAGATGGAGCTTCTTTTGTGGCTGATGCTACACCTTCCTCATTCAATTTTCTAACATACTTTGCAATACTCTCTAAGACTTTGGTATCTTTATCATTGTTTGTAGAAAAGAGTCGTCGGATAGGACTGAATTCAGTTAGAGATGTAGATCGAGAATATAGATGTGTTCTTTGTACCATTGGTACGCTTTTGATCGTTTGTTTAAGCATAGTATCACGCCGTATTTGCCATTGAGAGAGAGCCAATAATTGAAGGGAATAAACACCAAACCTCTTTTTTGTGTTGCTACTTTTTGTTATTGCGGCGGCGCTCTTTCTATCCTCCTCTTGTCTACCATTGGATCTATATATTGTTGTTAATTAGTATTAGTTTTGCGTTGGTTTTAAATTGTATTTTGGGTACGAGTAAGTGATAGTAACTAAACTTTCAACACAACAAAAGACAAGTAAACTATCAACCTCCTCACTCACTCAACAGTTTAGTACCCAATAATACCAGCATATTGAATAGGCACATATACATATAGATACACAAATCGGCAAAGGGCGTATTGCAATATCCACATCAATAACATACCAAGATACCGTTTACAATATAAACAATATACCGATTACTGAACACATCACGTGCACAACATACACACCACACAATATTATGTCTAAGAAAAGAAAAACTCCCGAAACGTCTGAAGTAGTATCTGAGTATACGGGGATAGAGAAGAAGGACGATTTACCGGAGGATGTGACAATTGTTCGGTTTCATTCAAGTGTTACGGAAGTTGATGATTATATGTTTGACGAATGTAGACAATTGAAGAAAGTAGTATTGAACGAGGGTTTAAAAAAGATTGGAAAGCACTCTTTTGAGAAATGCAGTGAATTGAAAAGTATAACTTTCCCATCCACTCTACTAGAAGTTGATGACTATGCATTTCATGAGTGTAAACAATTGAAGAAATTGGTACTAAACGAGGGGCTGAGGAAGATTTGCAAAACGGCATTTAAAGACTGCGAGTCATTGGAGAGCATTACATTTCCTTCTACTGTTACCGATATTGGTTTTGGTTCATTTTGTGCTTGCATTAGGTTAAAGAAAGTCATACTCAACCAATCGTTGCAATTAATCGGGAGGTCGGCATTTGCTAGTTGTACATCATTAGAAAGTATCACCATCCCTCCGGCTGTCACTGATCTTCGGGGTAATACATTCTACCATTGTTCAAGATTGAGAGAGTAGGGCTTCATGAGGGGATTCAAATAATTGCATCAAATGCATTTGACACTGCATCCTTAGAGACATTCAAGTTTCCCAATCTTTCATATCGCTTGAACAATATCATTGAGGCTGGAAAGTATGTAGATGTTAAGAACAAGATTGATATAATCCGAGGAACTTTAGATAGGAGGGGTAGTGAGGTGTTCATCTCTACCGCATCGCCTTTATTTAGCATAATAACTCGTGATGGACATTGGGAGAGAATAAGAGGCCGTCTCGATAAGATTGATCAATTACTCACTTACTATGAACTAAGAGAGGCCACGACGCTGTTTGAATTGGCAATTTGGAAATCAAAGATTGATCAAACTGAGGTGAGACCCCCTATCAACCGAGACGTATATCGAATTGATATTCCCGGACCAGTGAAGAATAATATTTTACAGTACTTGAATTTCAGAGTATAGCTTGGTCGATACATTCCGAGCTATTGGCAGAATAGGTTTAGTTAAACTTCTTAGTAGTAGAGATGTTACTCTATCAACCCTTGAACTATCTACTTGGTGTCATCCTCAACCTTTTGTTCTTGTGCACATCTTGTGTTAACTTTAGTTGTTACTCTATAAATCTTTTAGTATACCATACTTGATACTGCAATTGGTCAATCCTTATTCTAATGCTAAGTAATACTATAAATCGTTGTGCACATCTTGTGTATCATTTTAATTTTCATGTTAATTAGAAACTCCGTTTTGGGAAGGAATAGAAATAGACTCCTCTATTAACTATTACTATGTTAGAGTACATAGCTGCCGCGGAATGATTAGATAGCACAGTAAATCGACAGGTGTATACCCAGAAATAGCAGTATGCGCTTATATGGCACTTCATCTATAGTGCAGCAGTATTAGCATTTCTCTCGGCGGCGTATTCAATAGCTTTTCAACCATCAACTTCAATATATTGCAATCATCACCTCCATCAATAATACCTCACAGAACATATAGTTGTCTATCGTATGCATCAAAGTCTAAAGAAGAAGAAGGCGATAACAATTCATCAGAAACAGACGTACCAATAACTATATCAATACATTCACTAATCGAAGAGAAACGTATAGATAATTATTGTAACACCCAACCTCGCAACAGTATAGTACCCCATAACATACAGCGCGTGAATATATAGTATACATAAACAAATCGGCAAAGGGCGTATTGCAATATACATATCATAACATACCAAGATACCGTATGCATATAACAATCTTTCAGTTTTTACTATACTGAACACATCACGTGCACAACATATACATAAATTATGTCTAAGAAAAGAAAAACTGCCGAGACACATGAAGTAGAATTTGAGTATACGGGGACGGAGGAGAAGGACGATGTACCAGAGGATGTGACAATTGTTCGGTTTCATTCAAGTGTTACGGAAGTTAGTAATGGTATGTTTAAAAACTGTGAGAAATTAAAGGAAGTGGTATTGAATGAGGGGCTGCAAAAGATTGGAAAATACTCTTTTAATAGCTGCAGTGAATTAGAATGTATCAACTTTCCATCTACTTTGATTGAGATCGATGACCATGCATTTAGTCATTGTCATAATTTGAGGGAGGTAGTGTTTAATGAAGGACTACAGAGTATTGGTGATCACTCATTTGATCGTTGTCATAAATTGGAACATATCAATCTTCCATCTACTTTGATTGAGCTTGGCCCTCATGCTTTTTGCGAGTGCAATAATCTGGAGACAGCTATACTCAACGAAGCGCTACAAACAATCAGGAAGGGCGCATTTGCTAGTTGTACATCGTTGAGATGTATTACCCTCCCTCCCATCACCGAGATTGATGCTTTCACATTTTCCAATTGCCTAAGTTTCAAAGAGATAAAACTTCATGAGGGAATTCAAACAATTGGCAGAATGGCATTCAAGAGTTGTACATCACTGGAACATATTGTGTTACCTTCCACTATCTATGAGGTTGAAGATTGTGCATTCGAACATTGCACTAGCTTGAAGAAAGTAGTACTTCATGAGGGAATCCAAAAGATTGAAAAAAGGGCATTTCATGGATGCACGTCACTGGATAGCATCACATTCCCTTCTACTGTCACTGAGATTAATGAACGTACATTCTTCAATTGTCCAAATTTAAGGGAGGCAGGACTTCATGAGGGGATTCAAAAGATTGATGTAGATGCGTTTGAAGATGACTCGTCCTTGGAAAGATTCACGTTTCCCAACCTCTCATCTCGTCTGAATACTATCACACGAGCCGGTCAAAGAGAAGTGGAGGAAAAGATTGATAATATCCGAGGTAATTTAGTAGAAAGAAGAGACAGTGAGTTGTTTGTATCTGCTGTATCTGTGGTAATGTTTTGTTATAATTGGAAAATAAGACGAAGAGTCTTCGATCGGATTGGTCGATTAATTACATACTATGAACTAAGAGAAGCCACGACTCTACTTGAACTGGCAATTTGGAAATCAAAGATAGATCAAGCAAAGATGAAACCAACTATCGATAGAGATGTATATCGACTTGATATCCCGGGCCAGTCAAGGATACAATTCTACAATATCTACAATCGCCTGATGATAGTGAAGTTGATAGTAGTAGTAGTAGTAGTAGTAGCAGTAGTAGCAGTGATGGTGAAATTAGTGACAGTGACAGTAGCTAAAGTATAGAACCAAGTTCCTTTCATGACGATTTGATAAAATCCATGGGGAAGGATATCCCATGCCCAGTTAAGAATACTATTTTGCAGTACTTGAATTTTAGAGTTATTGGAGATAGCTTCTTGCTTGGTCGGACAGGTTTAGTTAGTACATCTCAGGTAGAGATTAATGAGTGCAGGTTGAGTAGCATATGGTAAACTTAGCCATTATTTAGCAGTAGCAGCTGTTTGTGTTTTACCGAATGCCTTCCGAAGTACTAACCATCTTCTAGACAGTGCTATCGCCACAGCTGTAAAGACACATGACGAGGCAACCTTAAAGCAAGCACCTGGACCCTTTACTCTATGAATCTCACCAAATATCAGCGGTGATACTACTCTTGCCAATGTATTCACTGCTCCATCAAAACCCATAACAGCACCTCGTTTATGAGATGGCACACATTGTAATAACATTGTGGGTATACTAGGTCCATATAACGGTACTCCAGTGTAATATAAAGCACTTGCTCCAAGTATAAATGCAGCTGTAATTCCCATACCAACACTTGCCGGTAATGAGGCTGCATAGCCTAATGTTAACAGCCCCGTACCGACTGCACCAAGACCAGTTGTACAAGCCGCCACTGGACCAAATCGTTTTAGGAATCGTGAACTAACAAATGCCGACATACTAAAACTAATGAATGCGAATGATGTGAATGCCATCCCTACCATGCTTGTATCAAAGTTTAATCGGTTTTGTAATAATGATGGAAAGAAGGCAAAGAAGGTTGAATCGGCAGCATGGTAGAGTGCCGAGACTATTGCCACACTAACAACTCCCGTCCATAGCTTGGAACCTAAAGGACATGCTATTATCTCTATACTACTGTCATTTGATGATGTTTTGCTCTTGTTATTATTGGTTGTGTCTTTGTCTTTAATGGAGTTATCATTTGCAGTTCCATTGTTCACCTTGTCTTCAGATTCCGCCGATGCTAATACTACTCTACTTTCCTTTGCTTGTTGTTTCCCCAACATCTCATTATCCTTATCAGTATTCTTCACAAACAACATGACAGAAAGTGAAGCAACTAATGATGCAATCGCCGAACATAATATAACAAATGATATTTGTTTTGATATAACACTACTACTACTATCCGTTGATACACCCAATGCTGTGGCACCTTTACCAAATAAACTATATATCAAACCACCCAATACAGGTCCAACGATAAATGCTAATGTAGACGCTGCATCCTTCCATGCTAAATATTTTGCTAAATTACCCTTATTTTCACCTTCACTACCCCGATCAGCCAAGTATGCCTTACTAATTGGTGAATTACCAGCAAAACATCCCGTTAATACCCGTGCCACTAGGAATGATTCCAATGTCCAACATTGTTTAATACCATAACTTTGTAATATTAATCCAATACCACTCCCTAGTAATGTTATACTCATTACTAACTTTCGTCCAATAATGTCCGATAATGTTGGCCAGAGGAAGACACCGGCAAACATACCCAATGGGTATGCACTTGATAATGAACCGAATGATGCACCTAATGGTAAATTGAAATGTGATCCCAATGCTGGTTGGATGGGTGACGCCATTGTAAACCCTAGTAGGTTTAGGAAGGATGCGAATAGTATTGCTGGTATTGATAAATCATTATTGGAAAGTTTGGATAGTATGTTGTTTGATAGCTTGGATGATGATGATGTGGTGTCATCATTTTTAGATTTTGTAGTAGTATATAATTGTGTAGAGTAGCGTGTAGTAGTAGCAGCATATGATTGGTGTTGTCTATAAAGATGAGTAGATTGTGTCTTTGGCAAAGTGCATTGTCGAGTTTCGATAGGATTGCAATTAAGTGATAAAGAGTTGCAACGTGTGACGGTACATGACAGCAGCACAACCAACACGAATATATGACCTCCTATAAGTATACACATTGTTATTGGGTCGTCTACAGCATAATGTAGACGATTAGGCAAGCCGCCGTACAGCAATCTTACTTCAGTTCAACTCACATCCTCATGTCGTTGACTCGCCATTCTAATGATTTTTTTCAGAGAGCATTTTTTTCTACAAGCATTATTGGATTGCCTACCTACACTACACTGCATGGTTATTTGCTGCGGCGGTATTGATTGCAAATAGATGCGGATTATTATGTACAATACGATGTTAAAACACTAGTTCGAAGGGTCTATTGTTATCAGTAGAGAATTGGATCTATATCTCTCAAAAAGTATTCTTCTGCATATACTTCTTTACTTTTTATACTAAATTTTAGTGTGGTTGAGAAGATTAGCACATTGAACTTATCAATATATCATACATGAGATACAACTTATCTCATTAAACAAGAGTATTAGTTATCATTTACTTTTACCATATAACAGAATACCAAAATAAGTGAACATTGTACACAATAGTACGCGAACATACACACCGCAATATAATAACAATCAATACACCAACATGAACAATCGATATTATGAAGAAGATGAAGATGAATGCGATGACTGTTCATCAGACGCAAGTGGTCAAACAATTGTACATAATGATTGTCCGATACCACCAGTAAATGCTACACAAGAGGAAATAAATAAGTTTTATTGGGAGTGGTGTTATGGTAATGATGATAGTGATGATATTAGGGGTAGTAATGTATTTAGGACTGCCCCTGTCAAGTCGTGGTAAGTTGTGTGTACGGTTGATGTGTGTGTAATCCCGGAAATATCTAACATGTCATTTCTTGTACCTATTTCAAACACATGAAATAGTCTATCAACCAAGAAGAAAGACAGCAACGTTGACAGTCCAGAACAAGAAGATTTAACATCCAAAAATAATACCACAAGTCCTGGGGCATTAAATACGGACTTGGTAAATGAATGTAGATCACAATTGGTAGTCAAGTTTGGTACCAATACTGCAGTCGAGTTTGAACCGAAATGACCCCCATTACAAAAATGTACAAATGTAACCATTGCGGTATATATGAGTCATTATATGAGAGAGATGAGAAACGTATGCAAAAATGTACCGGCTGTAATAGTAGTAAGGTACTCTACTGTTCAAGATAGTGTCAAAAGTTAGCATGGTCATCTCATAAACACCGCTGCCGTAGGAAATCAAACAAGGCCAGTAAACTGATCATAAATGAACAGGTACAAAACTTTGACTCGGTATTAAGTTATGCATCGAGGTATATGAAGAGTGTGAAGTATGTCAATTTGTCAATTAGGAATTCTGAATACAGTGCCTATGATATCACGTTATCAGCAGACGCACTCCAATCTTTCTTTCAAACAAAACAGGGTCAAATCGAGAAGTTTGTTTGGAGTATGGATACAAACAGTAGCCGTTATGTATCGGCAGGTAATACCGATGACGGTCTACTCTGGACAGAACTACACGATCTCAAAGTTATGCAAATCTTGCAACCAGTATTTGGTAAGTGTCAGCACTTAGTTAAAGTTATTAATCAACAAGAAGATAGTATACTTTCGTTAGGCTTAATGAGCATGCTAGTTGGGAAAGAAGCATATCGGCATGGACAAAATCAGTGGACACGGAATGATTGTGAGGCCATAGTAACGTCTATTGGCAAATGCAAAAACCTTGTTCAATTGAACTTGAATCAACATTATCTTCGAGATTCTGATATAGAAATTCTACTGCGACGCCTTCCCAAACTTCAAATACTGAACTTGTGTGGATCTAAGAAGGGACTATTGACTGATAAGTGCTGCAAGACAATATCAAGAGCATGTACAGAGCTTAGGGAACTTGACCTTGCTTACCACAATAGAATCACTGTTGCTGGTTTAAAGAGGGTATTCAAAAGCTGCCAACAACTCAGAATGTTTCAAACTTCCCTCTACTTGTCGTCAAAAGATGCCGTGAGCTTAGTATGCATGGCACCTAATTTGTTATCTCTCCATACAACGAAATTACTTGATGAGGTGACAAATTATGACGTGATTATGGCTTCGAGTGGAAGAACTGTGCTAGTTAACAATATAGGCGGCAGTACCGGGTTTCCAAATGCAACGTCATTGACTTCCAAGTCACTGCCTCATGATGTCGTGGCTGAGTATGAGCGTAACCGACAGGTTCTTGGATGTAGGTTGAATTTGGATATTACTCGTCCAGATCTTGTCAATGGATGGGATGAAGTACATCTATGGCAGAACCCTAACGGGGTAAACTTTACATAAGCATACCATTTACTTTATCTACCTTGCTCATTGATATAGTTCTGTACCATCTTTTTCTTAACAAGTAACGTACCCTGTTCCAACTTTGGCACTACACAGTATATTGATGGCTTTAACTCGTCACGTAATATACACCGTACATGTTCTCTCATTCGTGATGCTCCTGTGATTAGTGATAGGTCCTTCACGTCGTCGTCGTCCTCTTCTTCTTCATCAGTAATATCAGAAGCAGTATGCCACTGAGCTATTTGACTGAAAATATACCGACATGCCGCCCTGGCAATTGGCTGTGACATGTTTGATAAGTCAAATTCCCAATTGGTATCTAACGAGTCTTTTCTTAGGATGAGTCCGCGGTTAACAGCCTCGATGAATACCTCATCGACACGTTCTCTATTAACTTTACCCGAGGCATTGTCTAATGTTGCAATCACCTCGGTTAGTGTTACTATATCAGGGGATACATCTCTTTTCTTAATCTTCTTGTCACTACCTTCTTGATTCGATAATTGACACATTTCTTTCCATATGTCAAACACTTCAGATGGCTTGTCGGCAGTCATGCCCGCACCAATCAATGCATTGTAGGCAACGAGATCAGGCTGGACTCCATCATTCTTCATTTTAGTGAATAGCTCGTATGCTGGTTCCCATTGTCTGGTTGTTGGAGAGGTCATGGAGATTGTGAACACATGATGTGAGCACTTTCTCAATTGACTAAAAACATTGAACCAAAACAAACACACATATATCATATATCTCACCTTGAATTGGCACAAGCCGATATAGCCGAGGTATAAGCAACTCGATTAGGTTTCGTACCACTACTACTACTATTCATATCATTAATCAAACTAACAGCCTCCTCCCACCGTCCCGCGGCACCACAAGTACTAATAGCACTCGAAAAAGTAAATGAATCTCTCTTAACACCATCATCTTCCATATCTTTAATTAACAACAATGCCTTTTCCCATAATAAGGATGTTATATCACCCTCTGCATTACGAGCTGCCTTTGACAATGCCGCGATTGCTGAATTGTATGTTATAGTATTAATCTTCAATCCATTGATCTTCATTTGTTCTAATAATTCTAGAGCATGTTCCCATTGTCCACCATTACCACAGGCTGTCACGGCAACACCATAGGTAACTTCATTCGGTATTATACCTTGAGTTTTCATTTCATCTAATAATGATAATGCCTTCTTCCATCGTCCACCCTTGGCACATGCATCCATTGCCGTAGTATAGATGTATACATCTAATTCTAAATTCATATCTTTAACTACACGAAATAATTCCATTGCTTTTGATGTTTGTTTCCCTCGTGCACATGCTCTCATTGCTGTGGTATAGGTTATTAAATCAGGCGTTACGCCAGGCTCACGTTGACATTGACTTAAGAGTGATAAACATTCTTTCCATTTGGGAATCTTTGAGGATGCAAATTCTTTTAGTAATGAATTATATGTGTAGACTGTTGGACGGATGTTATGTCGTCTCATTTTTGTTAATAGGGTATTCATTTGAGAAGTTTGATTTGCTTTTGCATATGCTAGTAAGACTGTTTGATATATGTTCAATGATATCGGACTACTGGTACCGCTTTCATTATGGTTGACAAACAATTCTTCCATGGTTGATAGTAGTTGAGATGCATCCTGCCAATTATCACGACGTGCATATCCCGATATTAAAATCTCATGTGCATGAGGCGTTATAACAATATCAGTTGGCATGACATTTTGCAATAAGTCTAAAGCTAAATCAATCCTATCAGTCTCATCCTTTTTACTACTCTTCTTACTACTATTCTTTGCAGGTCGTCTCTTTCTGTCATTCTTATCATATCCACCAGCACAACATGCCTCAATAACTTCATGATATGTCGACGCAGGCACTTCAAACGAATATTGTTTCAATGCAACTATTGCATCATCGATACGTTTCTGTTCTAACAAGGAATGAATTGAGATAGTTATTTGTACATCAGTTGCTGCTGAGTTATCGTCTTCTTCTTTAGACTTTGATGCATATGATAGACTGCTATATGTGCTTCTGGGTATTGTTGATGGATGATGATGTGGTGATGATTGAAATATTGAAGTTGATGGTTGAAAAGCTATTGATGGATACGCCGCCGAGAGAAGTATTGTGGCGGCGGATAGAAGTAATGTAAATGAATAATAGAGGCACATAGGTTAGGGCTTTGTCTACCGACTGGTCAGTTGTCACTGATATGAAATATTAGATAGTAAACTTCCTTCAATAATGATGAAGTTGTTTCAACATTCATCACTATTAATTCATCACTCTCATGGTAGTTCCACCCAAAAAGGAGTTTCTACTTAACATGAAAATTAAAATGAACACATCTTGTGCACAAATGCTATTTATAAGATGACCAAGTGCAGTATCAAGTATGGTATACTAAAAGATGATAGAGTAACATCTCTATTATTAATAAGAAGTGTAACTATGCCTATCCCTCACCATATCGACCAAGCACTATACTCTGAAATTCAAGTACTGTAAAATAGTATTCTTCACTGGTCCGGGGATATCAATTCGATATACGTCTCGGTTGATAGGGGTTCTCACCTCTGCTTTATCAATATTTGATTTCCAAATTGCCAGTTCAAACAGTGTCGTAGCCTCTCTCAGTTCATAGTATGTGAGTAATCGATCAATCCGACCGAAGACTTCTCGTCTTGTTTTCCAATTACGACAAAACATTTCTACAGATACAGCAGATACAAACAACTCGCTACCTCTTCTTTCCACTGAATCACCTCGGATATTATCAATCTTATCCTCCACTTCTGTTTGACCAAGTTGAATGATAGTTTCCAATCGAGTTGAAAGTTTGGGAAACGTGAATCTTTCCAATGATGAACACTCTACAAATGGATTCGATGAAAACCTTTCGAGGGAATCTCCTGTATCTATTGCAATCTTTTGAATCCCCTCATGAAGTCCTGCCTCTCTCAAACTTCGACAATTATAAAATGCACTATCACTAATCTCGGTGACAGTGGAAGGGATCGTAATACATTCCAGTGATTCACAACCAGCAAATAATGAGTCCTCTATCTTCTTCAAACCCTCATTTAGTATAATTGTCTCCAACCCACTGCAAGAACAAAATGCAGCATCACCAATAGCGGTGACAGTGGAAGGGATTTTAATATATTCCAATGATGTGCAAGTAGAAAATGCCGCCAACCCGATAGTTCGCAGTGTCTCATTAAGCACCACCTCCTCCAAATTGCTACAACCAGCAAATGCAGCATTACCTATCTCGGTGACAGTAGATGGAAGTTTGATACTCTCCAATGATTTGCAATGGTAAAATGCTTGTTTGCCAATCTTCTGTAATCCCTCATTTAGTACTACTTCTTTTAACTGACTACATTCTTTAAACATTCTATCATCGACTTCTTTAACACTTGAATGAAACCGTACAATTGTCACGTCCTTCGGGATGTCTTCTCTCTCCTCCGTCCCCGTATACTCAAATACCACTTCAGACATTTTTCTTTTCTTATTAGACAGAACACGATGTAACGATGTTGTATAATAAGTGTGCACGTGATGTGTTCAGTAACCAGTATATTGTTTATATTGTAAACAGTATCTTGGTATGATATTGATGTGGGTATTGCAACACGCCCTTTGCCAATTTGTGTACCTATACTGTATGTTCCTATTCAATATATAATGCTGATACTATTGCCTACTACTATTGTTGAGCGAGTGAGTGGTTACTTGTCTTTTGTTGTGGATACGCCGCTGAGAGAACTGCTACGGCGGCTAGAAGCAATATAGATGAAGAGCAATAGAAGCACATATAGAGTTTAGGAGCTTTGTCTACTGGTCGATAATGTATACATTCCGACGCGCTGAATTTTGCTACCACTCATTATTATTATCACTAGCCGCGCAAGCGCGCTAGCCCTCCGGGGGCACCTGCGGTGGGCTTAAGTTAGGGCCCCAAATAGTGTTTTCCCCGGTTAGGGTGTTAGGGAGTAAAATAGTCACAAATCCCTAAGGGACGACGATAGATAGAAGTCCTCGCCAAATAGTTTAATTAGATCTCTGTTCAACTCTCATGGTAGTAGTGAGACGGTTACGCCCAAGCCTTTCATTTTTCTTTTCAGTTAGTATTTATTATGTATGTTGCAATGGCATAACTAAGCCAATATAGCAGATCGTATACATCCAGCACATCAACTTGATCAGTTTTTAATGCTCTTTCGAATGATGTGTGTTTGGTGATAGTATTACAAGCAGTTATCGAGTAAGAAGCAAAGGTATCCTCTACTATTTTTTGGTTCCTTTGTCTTTGTGTGGTGGTGTAGCATCAGTGGTTACATCATATATACTTGGCAACAAAGATAAATAGAGAAGAGAATCATCAAAATCAGGCCTTAACAGTATGAGTGAGTTTGCCTCAATGTTAGCATCATTCAAAAAGAATGCCGAATCATCAAAACAACAAAGTAAATCAAAATCATCTACATCCAATCAACAAAAGCAAAGTACAGATCGTAAAAGACCTCATCCAACTACTACCACAAGTGCTTACAATACAAACTACTCATATATACCTTCATTTCCATCAATACATGCAAATGTACGAAAAAGTAATAGCTTTGAGTTATCATTCCTAGTTGTTGGTGCACAAAAAGCTGGTACGTCATGGTTGCATACCTTGTTGCAACAGTGTAAGGATGTTTCATTACCCCGTGATCAGAAGGAAGGTGAGTGATTAGTATAGGTTGATGTGTATTGGATGCATCATGTACCGTGCATATCGTTCTGTACTATATCAAACTCTTAACATTAAGTATCTCCTTCTTCTCTTCTACTTCTGTATACTTTGGCAGTTCATTTCTGGGATTGGCATTATCGAAAGGGTATCAATTGGTACATCAATCAGTTTAACTGTCCAATCAAAAAGTCATCATCAAACAACACAAGTCCATTCTATGGTGAATTAACACCAGATTATATAGTCCTTCCACCACAAACTATATTAGAAATATCAAAATGTTATCCACAATTAAAGTTAATATTCATAGCACGGAACTTACTTGATAGAGTATGGAGTGCAATGATTATGGAATTAAGAGATCAATCATTTGGATTGAATGCTGGTGAGTTTCATAAGGGTGTTATTACTGGCGGAGATAATAATAAGAAAGCAAGGCATAGTAGCATGTCAGTGGCACAACAACGGAGGATACAACAACAATCATCACCATCGGCACAATCAGATGAGTATTATCTAGAACGGTTACATAGTGAGACACATACGTCACGATCAGATTATGCTAAACATTTGAAACATTGGTATACACACTTTCCATCGGAGAATATACTCTTAGTTGACTTTTCTGATATAGAAAGTAAACCTCGTGAGGTACTACTCAAGATTGTTATGCATATTGGTGTTGCAGAAAGTGAAGCAAGGTCATATATTGATCAATTGAATGATGATGATGTTCAACAACGAGTTAATGCTGCCATGAACACAAGTAGTACAGACAAGACTGGGGGATCGTCACAACATTCACTATCCGAGAGGCCACGTCTTAAGAGACAGATTGAACAGTATCTACATCCGTTTGCAGTGAACTTTAATGCACTGCTAAAGGAAAAGGGATACACATGGCAGTTGGATGGGTAGTTAATGCAATAGATATGGTGAAAGACTATTCTCTTATCAGATTTTACTTTAAATGTACATTCTATTCATATCTCTATATTTCCTTTCGATTCATATCTCTATTTCCTATTTCATATCCTAATCCTATGTACTTATATACATTCCACAAGCTCCTCTACCAGTCGAGGTATTTAAAAGTTAGACCCTCTAGGAAAGGTGAACCTTTGCAATAAGTTGTGCACGCTCCCTTGAAACTAGAGACTCGTGCTCTGATCTCTCCGCCATTGCACAAGGACATGATATGCCAAGAGATTGCTGTCGAAGCTGCTCAAAAAGAACTGCCGATTGCATATCTTGTCGGCGTTGCTGTGTACTGCAACAGGAAAGAGCCGTATCGATGCATCCTTCTAATCCTAAGACTAAGAAGACAACTGAATCCATGGAGATAAGGTCGATGCTCGTGACCGATGCCAGGTGCTGGACATTGTAATAATCTAACTTGAAACGCCTTGTATCTTCGCTAGAATACCACAGGACCTGCTTGTCTTTATCCGTATATTTCGAGTCTTCTTTCGGATTATCGGAGCAAACATAGAGGAAATTAAGACTAACACTAATCCTGACTAGCTGTGTTAGAAATACATCTCTCTACTTCTACTGTTCTTTGAAACTCCAGTCATTGAATCTCGTCTTTGGCTCTTCTTCATAACAGTTGGTGTGGTGGTGGTTGTAATCGAAGATTGTACTACTTGTGATGTTGCAAAGTCCATTTCACCTGTATTCATTCTATCAATAACTGTATCTCTACTGTGTCCTGTTCGTTCGGCAATTGCTCGTACTGTTGTGTTTA
>Ga0075439_12388_pt1 | contig 22200 bp, 14 predicted proteins | sample MintriSingleCell_FD_74264 | JGI IMG/M metagenome (GOLD analysis project Ga0075439, IMG submission 74264) | Marine eukaryotic communities from Monterey Bay, USA to study complex ecological interactions - Minidiscus trioculatus JGI Plate_4_G5... | ecosystem: Environmental > Aquatic > Marine >... | reverse complement strand
GGATGCGGGCCCTCCTGATGCCGTAGAGGCACAAGAAGAAGAAGTAGAAGGAGATAATGAATTGGTCAATAATGAAGAAGTTCAACTCACCGTACAACATGTTGTTAGCACCATCGTGAATGCAATTATTATTAGTTATGCAATGGCTCAAGCACTCCTACTGGGGCATTTCAATACCATCAGATTCGTATTACTTACAATAAAGGCTATTGAGTTATTCCAAAGAGATCCTGATGGTAGACGTGCGAGAAGGGGCGGCGAGACACTTGCTCAAAGACGACTTCGATGGATTAAGCAATTTATTAGTCAGTGTACATTTTATACACCGGATGAACAATCGAGTAATGCTTTATTGGGGGAAGTAGACGGTACAGAAATTGATGCTGCTATTCTAACATTTCATGATAATTGTCTAATTCCAGCTAGACGAGACGCTCATATGGAAAAGATTAGAGCGTCTGCAAGAAGGGAAGAGGAAAACGGCAATACCCGGATAAGAGATCTCATGAACGAGATTAATAACGATTTGACAGAGCACAGTACATCCCTTCCTTCTGAGAATGGTGAAGGAGGCGGCGGCGGCGGAGGTGGTAATGGGGACGAAACACCACCGCCATCTCCCAATGGAGGGGCCGAATTCCATGTCGAAGAGGATAACATTATCGGGGATAAGAAGAAGGGATTGTGGAAGAAGTTATTATACCTTGCTAAGATTATTGGTATTGTTGCATTATTATATTCTGTATATTCTGCATGTAACCAAGAGGGTGCATCATGTGGCACGATGGATGGATTAAGGAAGTCTTTATTTGACGGTAATAGTAGTAACATCTCAATCCCCACCGGGGGCAGCAATGTCTCTTCTTCTCCGCCAAGTATCAAAGGTTATAATGATACGGCACAACAAGTTAGTGAGGCTGGGATAGTAGTATCGAGCAGTAGTAAGAGGGCTGACGAGGACGTCATGCCTCAGCTTCTTTATTTTACATTGGGTATTCTTCATCGAACTAAAACAGTAGCCTCCGATAAAGATGATCGTATCAAATCATTGGAAAGTACGTTACAGATCACGACGGAGTCGGAAACATCATTAGAGGGGGAAGTTAATGGTTTGAAACAGTCCGTGGAAGCGGGGAATGTATTAGAGATTGAACTAAGGCGTGAGATTACAGACTTGAAAGATCAACTCAATGGAACGGAGAAGAAGTTGAACGATACAAAGGTTGAGAACGAGCAGTTGAAAGGGGACCTCACCGATACACAGGACGAACTCCTTAGGTTCAAGAAGAAGGCGGAACAACAACAGCATGTCATTCAAGGAGCGGAGGCCGAGAAGGATGAGATGGAGAAGACGAACCGGGAACTTCAAGATACTGTTACAAGATATGAGACCGAAGCTGCACGGCAACGTGAACGTATAGCAACATTGGAGACTGAGAATGATGAGATAGAGAAGACGAATACAGACACTGTGGCAAGATATGAGACTGAAGCGTCACAGCAACTTGAACGTATAGAACATCAACAAGCAACAATTGAATCATTAGGAGTGGACAAGTGGATGCTTCAATGTGCATGTCCGGTTTGTTTGTTATTGGGCATGCTTGCACTCTATAGCTATCAGAGATTTGTACCCGGTGGTGAACGTTCATCGGATAATACTATCTCGCCTATCAAGGGAGTCGGAGATGTATCAACTGATTCGGATGTTACTAATCCGTCTCCTCTCGAGGATTCAAGTGACGTGGTTGATCATCCATCTCCTCCTGATGAGAGTAAATCATTAGTGGATAAGGATGTTGCCAAGGTATCTACAACTTCGGCTGCCGAGGGATTAGTTGATAGTAGTGAGGGAGTAACCGATGCGGATGCCGCCGCGGCTGACGTATCAGGATCAGAGGGAGTATCATCTAGTAATAATGAATCATTATCGGCTATCCAGTCCCAAGTTGATAGTGTATCGGATAGTAGTAGTGAGAAGACCGAGGACGAATCAGGATTGGTGAGTAGTGTTTCAGGTAGTGATAATGAGCCTAAACCAGCAAAGGGTACTACAGATACGTCTTCAATTGAGGAGTCGGTAGAGGAAGATGGATCTAGTAGTGCTGCTGCCGAGGGTGCCGGCGTATTGGCAGAGAGGGTATTTAGTAGCGATAATGTGCCGATATTGGATTCTAATTCATCATCTACTATCGGACATTCGTCTTCTGCCAGTTTGTTGTTTGGTGGGGATGCATCTCAAGGATCTAGTAGTGATGTTGTGCCTGCATTGAATGGTGGCACATCAAATAGTAGCTGCTCAGCTAACACGGAAACTCATACTGCATCAGACGAGGACAAAAAGGAGAATGTCCCACCCCGACGACAGGTATTACCAGACGGATGCGATGTATACAAGGGGTGGGAGTATCGTAAGGATGTATTGGGGGACAGCCAGAAGTAGAGTTTATGCAATCTTGATTGACTTATCGTTACTCGAGGTGTAGTTATATGTGATACTTGACTTTGTTATGTAAATGTAGAAGAAACATTGTGTTTGAACATATCATATGCTTATCTTTTATAGTTCTTATTTGTCAGTAACGTATCTACTACTTCTACATAACACACCCTCGCTCTGGCTAAACACTATCGGCCGCCGTATCCAATCGTTTACTCGTACCTCATGGATATGAATGGTATCATCTACTAAGACTATGACAGACTGCCGTTCCTTCACTGCTTTGCTGGGTTCTATACTACATTGTTGGTTGACAGAGCATGTTCCCGGTCAGAAGTTAGACGTCTACTTGATCATATATGCTTGTATAGTGACGGTTGTTAATCGGACAGTCGAAGGAATAGAGTTATCATTTCTCCCCCTCGCCGCCGTTCATCCTCCCCTCTCTTCTACGATACCTGGCCATCTGTTTGTTGCTGGATCATAAGATAATGTGCAGCAGAAGAGTGCATAAGATGTGAGCATATTCAGTTGATAGACTCTCGGCCCTAAAAGGAGTTTTCTAATCTGAAATCTTACAACAACTAAACAACTAACACTAATGGGGAATGATGGTATATGTAGTGCAGCGCTCTCTAATTCCAATAAACAATCCTAGAAATACACCCAAATAGCTCATATTCCATCCTTATTATTAGAAGAATCATCACCTATATCCAACTCTTATCACTTAAGTTCAAATATCTCAATAAGGTAAGTCGAATATAATCGCGTATCTTTTAGTGTTGTTATTAAGCATGATAACTCTCATATACTCTTCTATCTAATTACAATTCATTTGGTTAATGTATTAGAAATTGTAAGTGTTAATCTATTCAATCTATTCGTCTCCGGTATACTACTAGTATACTAAACTCACGTAATCAAAATTTGTACACATCTTATGCACGTTTAACATCACTGACTTTTCTATACCATATCTCTTATATTACGATGTGATTGAATACCACTAATATCAAATAAACATTTTAAACAATGATATATTCGATTGTTGGATTGGTTTGGTGGGTGTTAGGGTGTCAACAATATACAACACACCTCAGAAAAATTGTGTAAGTCTTATATGTTTTTTCAAAAGATACGCCAAATCATAATACAATATATATGTAAACTATTCATTATTGTACCTTACCAATATGTTATCGTGCCTTTCTCTTTACTATCAACAATCTATATATCTACATACCCACCGCATCATAATTGGTGTACCGTATGAACTAAATATTAATCCCCACAAAACTCAATATCATATATACCCTCGCATGTGTACTAATTATTACTAATTATTACAGATCATTACCAAGATTTACAACATTGAATAGTAAAGAAGTGTTACATATTAGAAAAAGAATCAAATAGCTATACGATGATGGACCAACTGGATGAAGCATTTGAGAATCTTTCCCAACATTCGTCGGCAGATGAGGAAGGAGATCTAGATAACACTAGTGTAGATTCACCTGAACCATCGGAAGAGGAGCCTCAATTATCAGAGGAAGATGAAGACCCTCAATCATCCGAGGAAGGGGAGCAACAAGAAGATGATAATGCTAATAATAATGACGCTGCCAATAATAATGATGCTGCCAATAATAATGCCTATACGATTGAGTTAGAAGTTGTTAAAGCCAACCCTAATGCAATGGCCACCGGTTACGTAGATCGATTAATTGATTTAGATGATCCACATCTCAATACTATACTATTGAAATTGCTTGGAATAAGGGCTAACAAAATGTTTCATACTCCCGGCATAAAGAAAACGGGAGGAACTACGCACGTTGTTAAATGTAAAAGGTGGATTACACCATTGATTGAGCCCTTTACACTGTTCAAACAACGAGGACAATCCCATACTGCTAGATTTAGACAGCTACGAGATACAGAGCGTGAAGGTGCAATTGAAAATTTGATTAGTGCTACTGTTAAGCCGGGTACACAAGCGAACTTTACGACAAGGATTAACGGATTAGCAGCCAATAATGATCAGCTGAGAGCCCTCGTGAATATGGTAGGAGGATTGACAGAGCACAGTATATCACTTCCTCCTCCTTATGGCCACACTACAGCGCCTCAGTCACCCAATGGCGATGGTGGTGACGCTGACGATGAAGAAGAAGCTACCACCGAAGAAGATTCATCAGCTGCATCCCTTATTCCTGAAACTCCCATCTCACCACCACCCACAGATAATGAGGGAGGGGGTAATTTGGATTCAGATTCATCAGACTTTGGCGGTAGAGATGGTGGTGGAGCAGAATTGGAATCGGATTTCGATGGGAGACGTTCTAGTGGATCCAATAGTGCAGTGCATCCCCAACACATCATGTTCTCACCTCTCGTAGAGAATGGGGAAGAAAAAAGAGATGACAGTAGTGTGGTATCCACCCCTCGACGTCGTCATCTCCCGTACTCTCCTCCCGCAGACGAAACAAAGGAAAATTTGGAGGAAGAAGAAGAGGATCATCAGAATGATAATACGGAAGGGGATGAGAATGATGATGAAACCCGATATGATGCAGTTCGTCTAGCTGAATCTCTTGCCAAGAAGGGATCGCAGGGAAATCAATTCAACTGGCGTGGTTTCGGTTTACAAGTTGGTTTATGCTTTAATGCACTACCCGACCACTGTTCATTTTTATATGGACCACTTGATGCAGAGTGTACACCTCCTGGTGAGGGTGGCGAGGTAGACTTTGGCGGTAGAGATGGTGGAGGGGCGGCAGAACGTCAACGTATCCTACTCGAAGAAGGAGGAGATGATAGGTAAGTAGTTTGTCTTGTGTGGTTATAGTGTACGCATCTTTCTAACAAGATTCCACCTCTTATATATGAAGGAATGAGAACTCAAATTCCAATCAAGAGCCTCAGTCTCGTAGATGGGGAGCAGCTGCTGGTTCAGGAGGTCATGGAGATCCAAATGATGATGACGAATCTAATAATAATGATGACGATGATGTACGCGACGAGAGGAACGATGATTCTCGTGGAGGATGTAGAGGATCAGGAGCTGGAGGTGCACCTGATGGAAATGGGGGAGGGCCTGGTGGCGGAGGAGATGATGGAGGATGGGGATCAGGCGGAGGTTCGCTTCAATGCAAGAATCGTCGAGATCAAAGAAAAGTCGATGCTATCATTCTTCTTCTAAATGAAAAAGGAGATAAAGTTGGATTATTGGAGAGTCAGATGAAAGAGATGGAAGAATCAAGAAAGAAGGAAACAACCAAACTACAAAATGAAATCAAGTCGTTACAGACTTGAAAGATCAGCTCGAGATGAAAGATGAAGAGTTGGATATCACTGGTGATACTGATACGCGTGTGGAAGAGTTGCTAAGGGGAAGGATCACATCGCTGGAGAATGAGAGGGCACAGGTCATCATGGAGAACGATGTACTGAGAATCAAATTGAATAAGAAGGAAAAGTTGTTGCAAGCAGCAAAGAAGTCCCGACGAAGGAGCCGAAGTCTGCCTGGCCGTGATTACGGGGATTGAAATAGTAGTGATACACTCGATCAGTTGGGGGTGAAACGTCGGGGTGAAACGTCGGGGTAGAATCTGGTTGACTTAGATTATTGGTATAGGGGGATATCTTATATGTAAACGTAGAAGCCTTATTCTACGAGACTTTGATGTTCTATTCAAATATAAAGATGAACTAGTCTAAGTATCTATTAGCAAAATCCATAGCCCGAAGTATAATTAATGTCTTTCTGTCTATAGCGTCTGATATGGCAGCAGTACGTATTACCCTCCATACTTAGACACGTACAGTATCTACTTCCCCCTCCTCTTAAGTCCGACCTTGAACCAGTATAAGTTGCACGTTGCTCATGGTATCATATCTTCTACCTTATATAATGATCCACTATTAGAAGTTGACTAATGTCCTGTACAATATAATGTAATGTATACTCCCTTCTTCTCTTCTACGATATGCAACTCTACTACTACTCTCAGCTATTATTATAATACCGTTCTAACTGAACCATTTGCCATACTGAACACTATCTCCAACAGATAATGTGAAAGAATGTGAAGCAGAAACATAAAGTGCTAAGATGTGAGCATATAAACGACGAACTCAATCTTCTGATGATGTTGTGTGTATTGAGCCATACGACAGAAGTTATTTATTAATGTAGATTATTTAATAGAATGTTGATAATGATATAGCCGCCAATGCTAGATGATTTGATATTGTTAGTACTGCCGGAACTCTGCTGATATAGAAGATGAACTATCATTGACAAATCTTTAATGTTGGTGATCTTGAGTCTCGGAATAGCATGGCGATGCCGAACGACGGAAGTAAATGCCAATACACTTTATTGATATTATCGACAATATATCATGACATTATTCTCCTAATGTGTATATTGTTCCATATAAGATACATTCCCCATATCAAACTTCAATGACAACTCATCTATTTTACCTTTTAATGTTGATTCTCCAAGCGTTGTCTAACGTTGTTACGCTTCTGCCACAAAGTACTGGCATTTACGGCAGCATATATTTAAATGTTGGTTACTGATGATTCTAAACATATTGTATGACAAAACGATGCAAACATCATCCATAAACCGCCGCCTCAATCGATAAATTTTAAAGTCATATGTGGTATCCTAAAAGGATACCAGAGATAATGTATGATGCATGAATGAAGTTGATTTATCCTTTTGATATAAGAGATATATATTGCAATATCAAACCAACAATGATGCTCAAGGGAGTACGTAATGCATCACCATAATCTTTGATATAGCATATAGTTTATATCTAGTACGGCTCGTCATTTGCAAAGCAAAGCAATATCACTTGACACTGACACACATCACATATCTTCCTCTTCCCTTCTTCTCTATAAAGAGCTAAGGAGATATATATTGCAACAACAGTATAACTAGTGTATATACTAGTACTATTAGGGGGATCGGATTGTGGCCATAATCGTCGAGATATAAAGAGCAAGTTACATGTATATCAATTTGTTGCAATATATAGATAAGAACACACATGATATGTACACATCACATACCCATCACACGAGATTGCTCTAGTTAAGGATGCCAAAGAGTACACGGCGTAGTCCTCGTAAGTCTACCAAAGAAGCATCAAGTCCAAACAACAACAAGAAGAATAAGCACGGTTGTAAGGATGGTGCGAATTGCAAACATCTAAAGAATAATCTCTTCGATCCGGATAGTATACCAAAGTGTAGTAAAGAAGGATGTAAGAATAAGGCAGAGAAAGACGGTATATGCAGGAAACATGGTGGAAAACGGATTTATTCAAATTGTACCGAAGAAGGATGTACCAGCTATGCCCAGGATGGAAGAGTTTGTAAGCGACATGGAGCAAAAGTTAAGAAATGCAGCCATGAAGGATGTACCAACAATGCTGTGAGAGAAGGAGTTTGCAGAAGTCATGGTGCAACAGCTAAGAAATGCAGCCATGAAGGCTGTACCAATAATGCCAGGGGTAGAGATGGAGTTTGCTTTAGACATGGGGCGGTAGTTCAGAAATGTAAAGAAGAAGGATGTACCAACTATGCTCAGAAAGATGGAGTTTGTGTTCGACATGGTGCAAAAGTTAAGAAATGCAAAGAAGAAGGATGTACCAATGTTGTCTATCAGGCAGGAGTTTGCGTTAGACATGGCGGAAAGGTGAAGAAATGCAAAGAAGAAGGATGTACCAATAATGCCAAGAAAGGAGGAGTTTGTATAAGTCACGGGGCAAAAGTAGTTCCTCGTAAGCCCTGCACTATCGAAGGATGTACCAATAATGCCAAGAAAGGAGGTCTGTGCCAAGGTCATGGTGCTGTGGTAAAGAAATATACGTGTACCGTAGAAGGATGCACCAAGTTGGCAGTGAAAGAAAGACGATGCACAATGCACTACAAAGCTATGGTGAATGAAGATGAGGTTACCATGGGCAATACCCAGAGAAGGAAGCCAAGCGTAAGTATATTGTAATATGTATGAATTGTTCTAGATTACTCATATGACCAACATACTGATCTCAAACCAAAGAGACAGGGACTGGCCGCCGCCGCACAAGCGAAAGCAAACAAAAAGAAAAGAGAGGAGAAGAAGAAAGCAGTTTTAGCATCTCCTCCAAAACGAGTATTACCAAGCCGAGGAGCGAAACCCAAAAGTGGTACATCGTTGATCACCAGAGGAACAAGGTTGAAAGTCCGATTTGATAATTCTAGATGGTATGGCGGTGTTATTACCAGTGTACTCAAGGGAGGAAGTCGAATCAAAATTAGATATGGTGATGGTGATGTTGAAGAGACAGGTTACCCTGATAAAGATATTATTATTGATGACGGCAAGGCCAAGTCGTATCTTAGTTCTGGAGAAGATAGTGATAATGATGAGCTGTATTCTGCTGACATGGATATCGATGATGAATCAACATCTATGGACTTTCAAGATGATGCTGGCACTGCTGATTGGAATGTAGAAGAGGGCAAGGCGGACGAAGAAGAAGTTGCCACTTCCGATGAAAGGTCAGCTGAGAAACGACTATCAGTATCATCTCCTCAACGATTAGTGCCACTTGACTCATTGGTATCAACAACAAACGGAAGGGATTGGGTCGAGGGCGAAACTAGCCAAGATATCTTCACACAAGATGATGACGCGGTAGATTGGTCATTTGATGATATGTCTGCCCATTCAAGCGTCAATAGGAGAGATAAACTACAAGAGGATCAAAGCTCAGATGATGATATCTCTGCCAACTCAAGTATTGTTAGTGGAGAAAAGCAGAGCATACTACTAGAGGAGGCGGCAATTGACAAGGCGCTTACTAATAAGGATACAGCTGATGATGATGACTTTGGATACACCTCGTTTGAGGTAGATGATAACTCTGGAGACAATCGGCTAATGGATTCATCTGATGATTTGGGAGCAGGAGACTCTGACTATTCACCAATCGAAGGGGATAATAACACAGACAAGTCAGCCTTAGACAATAGAAACGAAGCGGCACTTCTTCTACAATCTTCCCGCACCGTTCAAGAGATTTCAACATCACAACAAGCGATACCAGAATACCTAAAGATTCTACGCAGAAGAGTTGGGGGAAAGAAGAAAGCTAATGTGCAGACAGATAATGGTGGTTCTTTGTCAGCGACGGTCACCCACGATAATATAGAAACTGAGAGAGTATACAATCAGCAGAAGGATACGGGAGATGAAAGTAATGCTATTGGCATACTTGCATCTCTAAGTGCATCCCCAAGTGAGAAGCTCTCCTCTCAAAATGATCATCAAGGTATAGAGTCGGCTTTGATAGCGTCATCTCATTTGGGTAAAGAAGATATGGGTAGCAAGGATACACTTGCATCTACCCGCAAGAGACCCTCCATTTCTGAGCAACTTCCATCTCCAAAGCGGCCAAGGCTTGCTTCTGATGCAGCCACTACTCTTTTGGCATTTGCAAAACAACCTATTCGATTCGTAGTAAGTGTAGAGGCTAGATATTGTATTGTTTACATTGCACGGTATCTCTTAACTAATACTTACTTATCATCATTCACAACAAAAGGACAAAGAAATAGAACCCAATGAAGGGGAAGATACTAGCCAATCAAGTATTGACTTTAAAAGCTTGGCCGGTGTGCCCTTGATCATGGTGTCTGAATACTTGCAGGTAGATGAAACCAAAGCGCTTCGATTAGCGTTTCCCCAGCTAAGTGATGCCATGATGATGAAACGAGCTAAGGTTACATTTCCTCCAATGTCATATCGAAAGTGCAGCAGATTCTTGAACTTGAAGAGGTATACTGCAACTCAATTACAAGCTTGGTTCCGTCGACCAATCCTAAACTTTGATTCAAGCAGCTTTATTCAGGCCATCAATGGTATCAAAAACAAGTTCTTTCAATCAACAAATTGCACAAGTCAAGCACATAAACTGAGTGTATCTAACCCATTGAATTACAGTTTCTTGTATACACTTGGCTCCATGGACTCGCTTGAAACATTGAAAGTTTATAAGGGTCCTGTTCAGTACGGTCGGAATGGCGGAAGATATCCCGACTTTATCAAGAACATCAAGTCCATGGAGCTGACAAAATGCGTCATACTTACTCCTCAGACTCATCTTCTTGGTAGAATGGAAAGTCTTCGAGCATTAAAGCTGAGAAGATGCAACGACCCCAATATCAACCACTTCTTTGTTATGCTCTCTAATTTGAATATGCTTGAATCATTCAAGTTTGTCCCAGACCATCCGTTATCGCCTTTAGATGCATCTGACTTCTGGGAAGAAGAGGATGATGATAGGAACGAAGCCGTCATCAATAATAATATCTTTATCAGGGTAACCTGTCTCTTCAGCATCACCATCATCATATCTAATTTTGATTCGACTTCCTCCCTTGAGTACACTCGTTATAACACCGCCATACCATCTAGAATTATCAAATCGGACTTTCAACCTTGTTCCTTTGGTGACACTCTTGAGTGTTTTTGATTCTTCCTCCTCAACCGTTGTAGACTGTTTGGCTTTGGATATGCGACGAGATTCAAGCCTCTTGGCACGAGCCTCTGAACTAGACGGGGGCGGAGCAACATTGCTTTCTTGTACTTCAGCCTTGCCCCTACTTCTATTACTAATCAACAAAGCTTCCTCCCCCCTGACATCTTTAACCTGCTTGGCTTTTGCTCCCCGGCTTGGTAGTACTCGTTTTGGGGAGGATATTACTACTGCAGCTTTCTTCTTCTCGTTCCTCTTCTTTTTGTTTGCTTTTGCTTGTGCAGCGACTGCTGATACTCGTCTCTTTGAGATATAAGGGTATGTCAGTATTAGTTTAGAATTGTAAATGCATAGCATATTGTATTACACTTACACTTGGCTTTCTTCCCCGGGTGGTAACGTCATCGTCATACGCTCCGTGTCTTTTGCACAATCCTCTTCTCACAACAATATTGGTGCAATCTTTGTGACTGCATTTCTTCTTTTTGTACTTCTTAACTTTCGCTCCATGTCTTATGCATAATCCTCTTCTCACAACAATATTGGTACATCCTTTATAACTGCAAGTCTTAACTTTTGCCCCATGACTCATGCATAATCCTCCTTGCACAACAATATTGTTACATCCTTCCATTGTGCATAGGTACTTCTTAACTGTTGCCCCATGTCTTTTGCATAATCCATCTTTCTGTGCATCATTGAGGCAGTCATTTGCACTGCATTTCGATTTAATCTGTTTTCCACCATGTTTGTAGCATATTCCTCCCTTTTGTGCCTTATACTTACATCCTTCTACACTACATTTTGGTATACTATCCGGATCGAAGAGATTATTCTTTAGATGTTTGCAATTGGCACCATCCTTACAACTGTGCTTCTTGTTGTTGTTGTTGTTGTTGTTGTTGTTGTATGGTCTCGATGCTTCTTTAGTAGACTTACGACTGCGTCGTGTATTCTTTGGCATCTTATACTAGCTCTTTGCTGATAGCGAAGGTGATGTGAACATATGATGTGTGCATATCATGTGTTCGTATCTATTGCAAATGATATATGTGCAATTTATGCTTCAATATGACGACAACCCGATCCTCCCCTGATAGTACTAGTATATACGCTAGTCGAATTGTTGTAATGACCCTTCGAGAGATAAGAAGGAGAGATAAGAAGAAGGAGGAGAAGATATATGTGATGGGTGTGTCGAATAGTTCTTTTTGCTTTGCTTTGCAATATGACAGCCGTCGGACTAGATATAAAGTATGCTATATCAAATACAGATTATTATGATGATGCACTGCGTACTCCCTTGAGCATTATTGTTGGTTTGATATTGCAATACAATCATCCTCAAGTAGGGAGAATTAAGATATCGTTTGTTCGCCAAATAAATGATTTCATTCTCTTCTGACAGACCACCACCAATTGACAATTGAGACGATAGACACTCACTCTCGGTTAGGGTATATAGTACCTAAGTATACTAAGATGGCAATATATTGTTCATTGGTTCTCCTCTATCTAAACAGTAACACTAAGTAGATAGAAGGAGAGTGTTTGATTAGATTTATTACAAAATTCTTGTCGGGGCGTGTGGGTGAATAGTTGGGGCACACAGGATAGACCCTCCGTAATATCAATATTGCAATGATCTCGTTAGATATTGGGTTATTAACATGTACGGTATGTTTGCTGGTAGCTATTGAGGTATGCCGTCGATCATTGCAAAAATTGTACACATCTTATGTTGGAAGTGACGATGAGAAGAAGGTTGACGATGATATGGAAGGAGAATTAGTTTGTGAACCTCCCCCAAAGGAAGAGTGTCCGATCTGTATGCAACCAATGCCCTACTACAATTCTGCTGAATGTGGAATAGGGAAGACGTATATGCCATGCTGTGGCAAGTATGTATGTGGTGGATGTGCTTTTGCGTCAGTTGATGAGATGAAGAAGGGTAATATGAAAAGATGGTGTGTCCTTTGTAGGGTGCCTCTGCATAATACAGACGAAGAATACATTGCAAAATGCAGAAAAAGAATCGAACTAAATGACGCCGAGGCATTTCATGTTTTGGGAGCACTATATCTCTCAGGGGACAGAGGCTTACCGAAGAATAGCAAGAAGGCGTTAGAATTATGGATTCGGGCATCAGAACTTGGGTCCGTCGAGGCTGATTATCTCCTGGCTTGTTCATATTTAGCTGGTACAGGGATTGAGAAAGATATTCAAAAGGCATGGCACTATTGTGAGCTTGCCGCAAATGGAGGGCATGAAATGGCAAGGTATAATCTGGGCATTGAAATGAAAGATTCTAGTAGTATGAATGTTGCAATGGCACATTTAATGATTGCAGCAAGATGTGGATTGGAAGAGGCATTGAAGGAGGTAGGAGAAGGATATAAAGAAGGATACATAACAAAAGATAAATATGCAAGTACATTACGTGCATATCAAGATTCTCGTGAAGCCATGAAGAGTGAGCCGAGGGCAAGATGTATCAAGTTTCTCGAGATGAAATGAAGAATAAACAGAGAACCGAAATAATACACCTTTTCAAATGTGGTAGCGCTGTGGCCTCTTGATTCTTCAAAGATAGAGTTTACATTGTGGGGGGGGGGGGGAGATAGTAAGGCTCGACACTAAAAAAGATATTGTAGTATAGTTAAGCAGTAGTTGATTGATCCTACTTCGAATTAAGTCTACCCATTTCTAATGATGAAGCATGATCACTACTATCTTCTGTACATTCTGTAATGTTCGATAGCAATCTTTTACTTTCCTCTTGCTCTGTCACGTCCTTAAATGCCGCATCATCCACCGGTCTTGATTCTTCTCCTCCTCCATGACCGTGTCCACCACCACCATGTCCGTGTCCTCCACCCTTCTTACCCTTCTTGCCGAAAAAGTCCTGAGCCATTGCACCAATGGCTACGAAAAGACCCAAAGCCTGAACTTTATTCAATGTATGTCCATAAAAGTAAATACTAGCAACTAACGTCGTCACCTTCCGTGCCAATCCGATAATTGAACAAGTTAATGCACCAAACTTGGCAATGGTTACGAAAATAAACACTTGTCCAATGGCACCACTTAATCCCAATGCTACCAATAGGAATCCCATCTCTTGACACATTGCCGCAAAGACGTGTACCTGATTTAAAACGATAAGGCCAATGCCTGCTAATATCGTCTTGCCCAGTTGAATGTTATACATTAAATCGAATGGACCAACGGAATGGACAGACATGAGCTTATCCTCATAGGCACCCGTTCCTCCATCGAAGCAGAGGGATATGAATAGGAGTGTGACACCGATAAGTTGAGATGATGCATCCTTCTCTTCATCATCATCTGACTTCTTGCTGGAACTGCCTCCTCCCATGAATAATCCCACACCGGCCACAATCAATACGACTTTAACGTATTTCTTTGGCGGGTATTTCTTCCCCATTAGAGCTCCCATGAGCATGACGGGTACGGGTTTACAGCTCTTGGCCAAGACCTGATGAATCATTGGTGGGTGGGGTGGATATTCGATTGGATATGAGAAATGAACACATGAGATACGTCACGCCACACTACCGCCCACAGACTCCAACAACTCACCTGAATAGGATAAATAACATACCGTAATGCCCTAACACTAAAGAAAGTACTACCCATACTAGTCATACCCAATACAGCAAACTGTGCGGGTGGTATCGTACTTGGTTTCTCTGCCCTAATATACCGTCCACTCCAACCTACCATACTATATAATAAACTAGTTACAAACAAGAAGCTCAATTCATGTAAATGCTTCCCACCACTGGTTGCATATTCCAATAGTAGGCCATAACATACGAAGGATCCCATAATACCAAAGAAACAGAATGCTAACCAAAAATATTCTGATTTGAATGATGATGACGAGTTACTTATATTTTTGTTATTGGATTCGGATAATGCTTGTTCTTCGTCGTGTATTACCGGCGGTGCTGAGTATAAATCATCTAATTTAACAGAGGCGTGTTGGATTTTAAGTAATCGTCGTTTATCTAATTCATGATCGTCTATATTTGTTGTATCTTTATTTGGGGCTGATGTTGTTTAGAGAGGGAAATTGAGATGATATATAAAGTGGTTAGCTATGATCTGATTCTGATAATACAATACAGCAAATCCACAGGGCAAAGCACACAGTCCGAGAGACAATCCCGATATAGAACAGAAAATAATACACATCAAATAAAGGCTGCCACTCAATTCCCATTTAGAACACACATCTTGTGCGCTTTCCCCCGTATATCTTCCAAACGAGTATACAACTTGCTCCCCCAAACTACACCCACAAGAGTATCTGTACTGTATATCTATAATGCCAAGCGTAATATATATCCGCTTTTGTCGAAGCTTCATATATTACTCTCGGAAATTTGAAAATTTTAATTGGCCCTTACTTCATATATCAAATGATACATATCCTGCAAAACTACCCCCGTACCAACCCCTACTCAACCACCTCGAACAACCATAATACATAAAAACACATAATGCGTCTATATCTCTCTCTCTCCAGCGTCATTCCTAGAAGCCTGGTTCTGTAGAACACACACACACACAAAAAGCCAAACATTATAAAAAAACTTACCAACAATAGAATGACCACCATTTATATTATCATTATTCGGGGTAGTATTAAGACGATTGTCAACCATAGTATTAGTAGTAGACGAATCCACCGCTGCTGCTGCTGACTCTATATCAATATCATTATTATTGGCTGTATCAAGAGAAGTAGAATGACTCTGCTGCTGTTGCTTAGTATTATTGGATGACTTCTTCTTTTTAGACTTTTTGTTACTAGAAGATTTAACCCCTGCTGTTAATACCTTCATTTTATTTACCATTATTACTTGTTGTTGTTAATATATTAGAGGGTATTTGAGTAGTTTATATTTGTATACCATATGGTTTGGAGGTTTAATTGCTATGGATTAATTCAGGCAAAAATTTTTAGAGAGTAAAAGGATACCGTATCCTTGAGCTAGACTACAGCGCGCGAACGCTCGACTCACCTGTCCTTTCCTCTGCTTATCCTGCTCACATATCTCATAATAAGCTACACTGCCCTTGTATTGATGTAATGTATTAGTATACCGTCTCTCTATTTCATATATCATGCCCGTAAGAGTCGCTAATCTGGGTGGTATCCTAGAGGATACCAACGAAGAGAAGTAAGAGGGAGAGAGATACTTGTCATTGGTATTGAATCATAGCAAAGCAACGTGTCCTCTAGAATCTATAGGTTCAAGATTGAATGTTGGATTATCTTATTAATACGATAATCTACTACATATCAAAATCTCGTATCTCTCATTGCAACAAGGTGCGAGGAAAGAGTCTCTGCAGAAACTCACACTTATTCAAGTATAAACATGATCATATCTCGATCAAGATACACTTGGACAACCTCTGGATGGTCTTCTGACCCATATTATGAATTACAAAGTATCACACTCGCTTGTGTAAATGATGGGGGTGCCTAGTTGGGGCTAGAGTGCGAGTGTGTTGAACAAAACAAACAATGTATATCCCTCTTGGGCTCGTAATTGATATTCTTGAGGAGCCACACAAAACTCTTGAGGGGATATAGTCATCCTTTAATGGCCATAGCCAGACCACTTTGTGGGTGCATGAGTAGGCTTGTATGTAGGCTTCCATTCACGAGTAGCTGTTTGTTATTTTAGAGAGAGAGAGAGAGAGAGAGATACGATATGTTAGATTGGAATATGACAATGAGCACATGATATGCACAATCTAAACTTACGCTTCTCGGTAGGTGCGTGAGTCACGGGGTGATCAGTCGGTGCATGAGTCACAGGATGATCAGTCGGTGCGTGAGTCACGGGGTGATCAGTCGGTGCGTGAGTGCTTGGAGCTTTCATATGAAAAACGAGTGTTAGATTTGAACATCATAATGAGCATATGATATGCACAACTATCTAGTATTTACCTTTCCAAGGGGTTGGAGCGTGAGTGCTGGGAGCTTTCCATTCAGTCGGGTGATCCGTGGCTACCCACTTGGTTGGGGGAGGAGAAGGACGACGCCACTTACCACCCTATATTATAAAAAAAAGAGTAGAGGGGTTAGTAGTGCAACAAACCTCTTTCTATCAAAGTATTCAAGTGTTTTTCTTACCTTCTTCTTCATCTTGCCTGACTTGCTGTCAGACTTCTTACCACCAGTCTTGCCAGACTTGCCGGGCCACTTGGGGCCTTCAGATTTATCAGTCTTGCCCTTACCTGATTTGCCCCAAGGTAACGGCCACTTTCCTCCCTTTGCCTTGCTATTCTTACCACGCTTCTTCTTCTTTTTCTTCATCATCTTCTTCCTCCAGCCTGCAGGCCACTTCATGGTTGGCTTGTGGGTGGGCGGTGCAACTGGATGAGGAGGTGGAGTAGGCTTCTTAACTGGAGCTTTCGTGGGGGTCGGCTTCTTGTAAGGTGTGGGAGAATGGGTAGCTGTTTTAAATAAGGTTACATAGAATAAAGAGATGATAATATGTGCGTGAGACGGGGAATACTTTCTTGAATACATATGATATGCACATGTCTCTAAAGGAAACCTTACGAGAACCTGTTGGTGATCCGGTAGGTGATCCGGTTGCTGTTATGTAGAGATTGATATGAGTAAGGATTTAGTTTTGTGAATGACTTTACACAAGACAAGCAATACATGTCTAGAGAACTTACGAGAACCTGTTGGTGATCCGGTAGGTGATCCGGTTGCTATGTAGAGATTGATATGAGTAAGGATTTAGGTTTTTGGAATGACTTTACACGACAAGACAAGCATGAACATGTCTGAGATCTAACTTACGAGAACCTGTTGGTGATCCGGTAGGTGATCCGGTTGCTATGTAGAGATTGATTAAGAAAGGATTTAGTTTTGTGAATGACTTTACACGACGACAAGCATATATATGTCTCTATCTCTAATCAAACTTACGAGAACCGGTAGGTGATCCAGTCGGTGATCCAGTAGGTGGATTAGTTGCTGTTGAAAGAAGAACAGGACGTGTGAGAAGAGGAGGATTGGCTTTTGAACACAAGATGTGCACGACGCGAATCTAACTTACGATGAGGTGTAGGATGAGGTGTGGGATGAGGTGTGGGATGAGGTGTGGGGTGCTTGGTGATTGCTATTGTGATGTACATTGTGAGATGTGTGAGATGTGAGATCGGTAGAATGATTCGAACACATGATATGATACACATGTATCAATGACTTACGTTTCTTGGTTGCTATTGTGATGATGAACATAAGATGTACGAGATGTGAGATCGGTAGAATACGAACACATGATATGCACACACACATACGATATAATAGCTTACGTTTCTTTGTGGGCGTGGGTTTCTTGGTTGCTATTGTGATGATGAACATAAGATATACGAGATGTGAGATCGGTAGAATACGAACACATGATATGCACAAACATGTAACGATGTAACTTACGCTTCTTTACGGGTTTCTTGGTGGGTTCGTAACTTGAGGGCCAGGGTGTACTGGGTCCATAGGAACTGGGGATGTAGGAAGTGGCTATTGTGATGTACATGAGATGTAATAGATGTGAGATTGGTAGAACGGTTTGAACACACATGGTATAAAACGCATCGAAAGAACTTACGATAGGGTGTGGCTGGGCAGAAAGTTGATATTCGATGTAAGAGTTGTAAGATCGGTAGACCGACGGTTTGAACAAATGATTGCACATACACGCTATGACTTACTCGGCTTTTTTCCACCTTCTTCCTGGGCATGAGAGGTACCTCCCATGGCCGCGACGAAGAGTAGAAAGCTTGTAAATTTCATCTTGAGAGAGAGAGAGAGAGGATTGATTGATATACCTTGAAGGGTTCGTCGTGTAGACGTAGATGTAGATTGACAATACGAAGAGTTGAGACGAAGAACAAGAAAGGATGAAGGGTTAGTCTGATTGTTATGATATGAAAGCAAGCAAGCAGATATGATGACATCATCTCCATATCCCTATCAAGGTACTAGATCACAGACGATATATACAGCACACTCCTCATATTGAACAAACAAAGGCACTTACCACTTAGTCGAGAGATGGTTTAACAACTCAATAAATGAAATTATGAGCTCCTCCATTGCAGTTATGCCATTGCAATTGTTGCAAAGTAGGCAGAGATAGGCAGAGATGATGACAGTAATAGTAATTCAGTCGGCCGGCGGCGTAGTATCAAAGCAACCCCCTCGCTCATTTGTGAAGGTAAATGCCGTGTAAAGTTCACATATTACATGTGTGAGAAGAGTTTATCCAAGCAACTATTGTTGTTGTGGTTGATGGCTGTATCTAAACTCGGCTGTAGATATTAAAGCCGACCAATCATCTCTCGATTATTTATGTGCTAAAAAAAAAGTGAGCGAATGTAATCGAGCTGTACGAGATGATGGCTGTATTAAACTCGGCCGTAGAGTTGTTCATCAATTGCAAAGGAAAACAGCCATCAAGTGGCAAAACAACATCAATATAGTAGGGCAGAGATGGTGAGTTGATGGCTGTTAGTTGTTGTGTTGAAGTGTCAATTATGCTAATATTGAGGAACTTTAACCGGTACTGAATGAGACAGATGAGAGTGGTAGTTCATTCCCTCATGATAAGACTAAATAGTTATGTTGTATCTAGCTTTAATCGATATTATAACTAGATAACATCTATTCATACTGTATCCAATGTAATAAGATTCGATAAGCCTCTGACAAGTCTTTAATGGCATCTTTTCCACCAAAAGCGTCAGTGAGATAAGGATACAACTGACTGGTTAACAAGGAAGTCTTGGTACTCCGCATGGATGTTACATTATTACTTTTAGTCGTATTCGTCGATAATAGTAGTGATGATGGCAGTTGGAATATTTGAGCACATCGTTGACTTGTAACAAGTGGTACAATCAACTCTTGGATAAAGGTACGATTTTGAATCCGTTCAACATCTTCTCTAATTGGTATGCGATTCGGAATAGGAAACTTTCCTGATGGTCTATGATGATGTTCAGGATTATTATCGTCACATACATTGGCTAGTAGTGCTAACAATTGGTAGAATTGTACCCGTTGTTGTAATAAGTTTCTTATCTTGGACATGATGATTGTGTAAAAAAGCATGTCGGTCAAAATCAATGAATTGTGTTTGTATTCCATCCTTCTTGGATTCTTCAATCATGACATGAGACAAACTAATATCTTGATGTATAAACTCCGTATGATACATATGTTCATAACTTAATATCAAATCTTTGATAAGTTTGTGCCATTCATTCGTTGTGTATATATCTTTGTCCACTGCCTTAACACCATTAGCTTTCTCCACCAACATTGCCGTTACAACCTCACTACTAGTGCTTGTTCTATTCATACCTTGTACCCCAATACGACAATAGGGCGGATGCTTATCATTCCGAGACGTTAGAATTGCAGAATATACTTCATACAATGGTATTTTGATAGTACCAAATGGTAGTTTGAAGTAATTTCGTAATGTATGTTTCGAGTTTGACGTCTGAGATGTTGCTAGAGTAGATGATTCTCTTTCACCATATTTTGACATTAATAATGTTTTGTAAACTTTTGACATTTCCTCTCGTTTAGAATCCTCTATGGAAATGAACTTATAATATCCCAATTGCTCTCTTGGCTTACCTGATGTTGATACTTTTATAACTACTTCATAGAATTGTTTCTGTGTTGGTTGATATTGATGTGTACTAGTACTACATCCCAAGAGAACAGTGAATGCATGTCCATCAGAACCGCATCCAATCCAATTCAGTAAGTTTTTCGTAGGATGAGTCGATGTCGAGTTATAGTTGTAATCTTTGAACATTATTGGTTGATGATTAGATCCAGATGTCGTAGTAGATTGCTGCAAACGGCAAAGATAATGCTCTGCTGCTGATGGTGATGATGACTCATCAGTACTCGTCGCCACATCGAAATGATAACCATCAAAGAATTCAACATCTTGTGGTACTTCTATGAAAGGAACATCCTCCTCCTCTTCAATAGATGAATGTATACCATCGATATCATTCATATAATAGGACTTGTATTCATTTGTAGAAGAGAATAGATCCATCATCTTATACAAGTTCCAGCAGTAGAAGAGGATTAGATATCTCACATATTTATTTATATGATTACCAAGAGATTTTGATGTTGATTTCTTCCTCTTCATCATTCCAGCCATGTGTGATTATAATAGTTATATCGCAATATATATATTTGTCAGTGTGTACTGTTAAAAGAATTGCAGTATAGATAGTATGTCGATATATCTAATCTGTAAAGCTCCGTATACAATCATCTGTAGATGTCCACAGTTATGGTCTGATTGTGTATCATCAGCTCGGCCATAAAAGAGTGGCAGTTCTTCATTTTTAGCCATCCATCCCTACTGCCTTACTTACTAACTGCCTAAACCACCAAACTCGCCCTATTACAGACGATTAAATTGCCATCTCTGCCTTACTGCCTAAAGCCCAACAAACTCGCCCTACTCCAGACGACGATTAAATTGCCATCAATGAGATTACATATCGACATACCGAAATGTTGCAATGAATATAATAACAATGAAATGACAAAATGATGACAAAATGACACAGCTCGAGAGTGAGAGAGTTGCACATATCATAATTGCAATTGCTTGCTGATATACTGATAAAAATACATGATATACAACATATCAAATATGTTCAACCTAAAGAAGAAAAACTCGTCATCAGTGTCGTCAGTACTGCCTATCAAAGCAACGATCCTTCTGATAAACTCTATCATCATCTTAATATACATTTGTATTGTGCACAACTTTTTCACATTCAATGAACATGAGAATCAATCAGCACTAGAACCTATTTATACTGGCTATTATAATATCAATAATAATAGATACATGATCAGCAACAAAGAAGAGTTGAAGAATAATACATCGATAATGGTCAATTGTATCCAGAAAAAGAGTGGTAAAGAAAAGCAATTATCAGTACAACAATTTTATAAGCAACGACGCAAATGTTTGCACAGTATGGATCATAAAGTTACATTCTTTCACGCCGGGAAAGCGGGTGGGGGAACTATATTGAGTGAATTACGGAATAATAAAATTGGTTTCCTATCAATGAGTCATCCATATCCAT
>Ga0075439_14372_pt1 | contig 22214 bp, 15 predicted proteins | sample MintriSingleCell_FD_74264 | JGI IMG/M metagenome (GOLD analysis project Ga0075439, IMG submission 74264) | Marine eukaryotic communities from Monterey Bay, USA to study complex ecological interactions - Minidiscus trioculatus JGI Plate_4_G5... | ecosystem: Environmental > Aquatic > Marine >... | reverse complement strand
AAAAGAGGCAGCAGAAGATCATAGTCAGTTTCTCAAAGGTGGGAGGGAGGATGAACATATGGTTGATGGTACGGTATACAGTAGATAGTTGTACATTTAGATAAAGTTAAAGAAGTATTGAATATTCAGTAGAGAGACATAAAATTGTTTAACTTCTTCTTAACCTCACACAATATTATGTGTCTTAGTCTTTCATAAATGAAACCAAATAACTATCCTATCCTAATCAACTGAACATGCTGCTGCTCATCTACTCTTAGCAAATTACACCCAAACACAAACCATCGGCAGAACATGTTCCCACACTACACTCGGGTAAAGTTTGGCAAGATTCACCTACAGTATATTCACAAGCACCAGTACTTACGTTGCATATACCACTACACACCTCAGAGCAGGTGATACCCGCACAAAAGTTAATGCATTGACCATCTTGACAGACCTCTCCTTCTGCACAGCATTCACCTTCACAGCATTCGGTAGCACATCCATCAGTTGGATTTCCATTTGTTTCAGTAACACTTTCACAAAGAGCATTATTACATACACCACGCATACAACCGTCGGAGCTATCAAGATCTGAGCATTCACTTGACATAATGCACGTTGTTTCTGGGAGAGAGGTACATGTACCATTTTCACATACAGTATCTTCTGGGCAGCATACCCCTTCACAACATTCAGTATCACATCCTACACTTTGATCTCCATTGGTGGTTGACAATGGCAATGTTATACACACGCCATCATCAGTGTTACAAGCGCCCAAGATACAGCGGTCAGCACTATAAAATTCTGAGCAATCCATCTCGACAGTATCCGCCGTGCACTCTGGTTCTAAAGTACATGCACCATCTACACATATGTTATCCTCTGGACAGCAATCACCGCTACAACATGTTCCAGAGCAAGCTCCATTATTATTTGTATTATCTGGTACGTTGCATCCATTTCCATCCACGAAATTACAAAATGGTCTTTGACAGGAGCCAGGTGGGCATTGAACTAGACTACTGGTTAAACATTTACCAGATGTTACACATAACCCCTCAGGCGTATCAGTACATGCAAATGCATTTGGATCAGTAGGAGTACATTGTGCAATACCATACTGACATTCACCAGTATTTTCATTGCAACTACCGATACAACCTTCTGGTGTTGTGAGACAAACCACATCCGTACATAAGTCTACTGTTTCTGCTGATTTTGACTTTGATGCTCTTTTACTTGATTTGGTAGTACTACTTTTACTAACTTTTGTTGATTTGGCTTTTAGATAACGATGGTGGGGATTACTTTCACTAGCAATAGTTGCTGCAACTATCGAAGCAGCGATGAATACATATGTTAGGGAGACTTTCATATTTGTTGTATTATATGTATATGTATATACTATTGTGGCGGCGAGACAAATCTATTTATATATCTGATATACAGTGAACTCCCTGATGCTATCGATGCCCTGATGTATTGCTGCTGTTGTTGTTGCAAAGGCAAATATGCCGACGACGATACGACGTGGTGGTCAAAGTACGCAAGTTCAAGAACAACAGCAGTTGCTTTTGTGTCGATGCCGATATGTATTGCAATGTTTGCAACAACTTTTAATGACTGGATATTGAAGCACAAGAAGTATCAATAGAGTATGGACGACTTTGTATGCTTTAGGGTTCTCTGTCGGCATGAAATCTGAATATTATCTCAGATTTTAGCAAGGACACCTAGCCCCTTATCGTTTAATCGCTAAACAAATCGTAAAATACGATAACTATTAACTATGTAGACCGACTATGTATGCAGTATTCTCCTATCTAATGCCCACGCAAGCGTTGCAATCAATTACTCAAACGCAAGGGCATATTTAATAGTCTATTTCCGTCTATAATATATAATAATAGTTTTACGCCGTCTCGCCATACTAACATTGCAAAAAGACAAAAAAGAGTGCATCAAATTCAAGACGAGGAGGTGAAATGTCACAGAATAGAATAGGTATGAGTACAGTAGTGGTAGATGATGACGACGTATCAACATGTGCAAATTGCGGCAAGGGTGAAGAGGAAAGTGGTAAATTGAAACACTGCACAGCATGTATGATGGTTAAATATTGTAGCAGAGATTGCCAAATTGCTCATCGTCCACAACATAAGAAAGAATGTAGGAAACGTGCTACTGAGTTATACGATGAAGAGTTATTCAAACAACCTCCATCAGCAGAAGATTGCCCGATTTGTTTCCTTACTCTACCTTTATTCAAAAAGGGTTGGAGACATTTTGGTTGTTGTGGAAAAGTTATATGTAGTGGATGTTGTCATGCGCCTGTTTATGATGAGCAAGGCAATAAAGTTGATGATGAAAAGTGTCCCTTTTGCAGGAGGACAACTCCTAATACAGATGAAGAGATGCTCGAAAGGGAAAAGAAACGAATGGAGCTTGGAGATGCTATTGCAATATACAATCACGGAAATTACTACTCTAAAGGGACAAAAGGATATCCACAAGATTATGACAAGGCATTAGAACTTTGGCACAGGGCTGGTGAGCTAGGTTATGTTGAAGCATATTGCAGTATTGGTCATACATATGATGGAGGTGGAGGTGTGGAAATAGACAAGAAGAAGGCGAAATATTACTTTGAGTTGGCTGCTATGAAGGGGGATATGTTAGCAAGGCACAACCTAGGTGTCAAAGAGGCACAGAAAGGCAATTTTGAGAGAGCAATCAAACACTTCATGATTGGAGCAAAGAGTGGGCATAACGAGTCTATGGAGAAGATCCAACAACTATACTCATTAGGGATCCTATCTAAAGATGACTATACAAAAGCATTACGAAATTACCAAGCATATTTGGGTGAGATTAAAAGTGTTCAGAGGGACAAAGCTGCTGCGGCTGATGAGGATTATCATTACTATTAGTAAACCATTCTTTGGCTTAGAGAAGTAATATAAAGCAATACGTTAGCCATTAGTATATAAATTAGATGTTTAACTGATAAGAGCCTGGGAGATTCTACTTCTCTCTATCAGCCGCAGCCTCAATCTCCTAAACCCCTTCAAAAGCACAATATCAATAATATAATTTCATTTAGTTATCATCATCAAAATCTTCATACCCACCCGACTTTGGTCCACGATCAGCACCATATCCGCCAAATTTCATTCTCAATGAATTCACACCCACAATACTACTGCTTCCATTTCCACTACTGCCCGGTGGTAATTCCTCATCATCTCGTCGTGTCAATGCACCATGTCCACCTAAAACATATGCCAATTCATTAGCAGTAAATTCTTCTGTACCACCTAATTCATCAAATCCACGTATATGATGTTCAGCTTTCCGATCTTTGACAATTAATAATGTAGGCATGACAATTATACCTAATTTTTCAACTAGATATTTGGCACCCACGCCACTACCACCTTCACGTATATCATCACATCCCTCGACATTTAATTTCAAGAATTTCGTCTCAGGATGTTTGGGTGCTAAATCAGATAATGCTCTGTGAAATGCATCACAACTACGTGTGGTTGGACGATGGAAATGGATAACTAATCGATTAGATTTTTTAGCAGCCTCGAAGAATGATTTGGCAACATCTCCACCATGCTGTCCTGTTTCTAATTCAGTGTATGTACCGTGTCCATTTTGTAACCACTTGGTACGTTGTTCACTTGCCGACTTCATTTGCTGGAGACGTTTTTCACGTAATTTTTCTAATTCAGTATCATTGGAATCCAGTAGAGCGTCATATTTGGATATTTCAGATGTTATTGCCTCTTCTTGTGCTTGTGTGGCGCGTAATATTGAGTTGGCGGCTTGATTGCCTAGTACTTGGTTGGAATTACCAAATCCTAAATCCATTTTTTATTGGTTTGTTATTGTGTTGTGTTGTGTTGTGTTGCAATGCTAATAAGTATGCGGCGAGATAGCGTAGCGGCTTAAAATTATTACTTAAAGATTATAGACGCCAATGAGCTGTTAATAAATATATCCTTGCGTTTGAGTAATCGATTGCAATGCTTGTATTAGATAAGAAGTACTACCTAGTAGTGTGTTTGTTTTGAGGCTGAGGTCCTAACCCTAAAATGAAAAAAATGACGATTTTCCCTCCTAAAAGGAGTTTTCTAGATAATGAAAACTGATATAAAGAGTGTTGTTGTGTTGTTGTTGTAAAGTTGGAGTATTTGTATTGCTACGGTTTTCTGCTGGATTCTGCTGGACGGTGCCGGTTTTTCAATATCATTAATTGGTGAGTTGTAGATGCTACAAGCAATCGTCGGCATATTGTTTTACCTTGGCAATACACTTTATTTGCAATGATACATATTGCAATTCAATATTGTGTTTACTATGACTATACTGCTGGATTTGCTTATGATATATTATGTGGTATAGATTGGTTGGTTATATTATGTTTTGGTGTGTGACCAGGGTGTATGGGTGGGTAGGGATGTATGTAGTTACATATATTACGAGTTTATATACCATTTCATTACTCACATATATATGTTAGTACACCTAGATATATCCACAGATCAATAAGCTTGAAAGACTATCTAAGCAGTAGAGCTAGTGCGAATATTGCATACTCTGCTTGAGAAGAAATGAAATCTACAAACAATAACAAAGAAGGTGGTAGCAATCAAACTAAAGTTGGTCTACTAATAATACTGGGATTGATATCATTTCTATCATTAAATCAGAATCATCTCAAAGGTTATCTTATTCAAGAGAGTACTACAGTATCGTATACTCCACTTATTACATCACTTTATAACAATACTAAATCTTCTTCGGCTGCAGATGATGGCGACAGTGATAATGTTAGATCAGCACTGCTATCGGATAAAAGTAATGATATAGATGAAGAAGATGAGGTTGGGTTCTGGTCATTAGATAGCAGTTTGGATGAAGAGTTTCGTTTTTGGTTTGGCAATCAACAACAGCAAAAGAAGAAGAAGGATGGAGAAGAAGTTTCAGACTCAAAAGATGAAGATGATGTACGTACTTCAAATATCAAACAGACTACTACCAAACAACAAAAGCAACAGAGATCAACAACAATATCAAAAGATGAACTACCGATCTATCTTCTGCAATCTTCTTCTTCTGATGATAACATGAGTAGTCAAGCATATGCACAAATGTCATGGGGTAAACTTGCTCAAGTATGGAATAGAACTACTCAATATGAACATCTACTTGATGTAGCCATACCAATCTCTTCATTGCCAATGCCAAAATCTACATCGACAGCAGAAACAGAAAGAAGGGTTCGTCCAATAATAATGATACACTGCGGACCAAAGACAGGATCAACAACATTACGCAAGGCATGTAAATTCAATTTACAACACACCTGTAATATACCACATAATACCGCTGGACATTATCCAGTTGGCTATATGGATGAAAGTAAGCTCTATCCCTTGATACGAAACTGTACTAATACTTATCACTTTTGTGCCAAGGAAGTTACAATACCAATTGATATACCCAGTTTTAATAATAATGATGATGATAATGTAATGTTCATACATATGTTTCCATTCCGACAATACAATGAATGGGCACAAAGTGCATTAAAGCAACAATATGATGCCCGTGGCACAAACGGATGTATAAAAACCAAATCATTATTAGAAGCATGTAATCATAATCGTATGGAAATTGATTTTCGTAAATATAGCAAGACGGAATTAAGTCATTTCAAAAGTAATGTTGTTGAAAGGATGAATAGATTAAATGAACAACATGTATTTATAGTATATCATCATCGTGAATTGAATAGTGTATTGGAACGATTGAGTGATGTGTATGATATACCTAAATTGCCAGGGAGTGATGGTAAAGGGAAAGAGAAACGACCTGAAGGGACTTGTGAGGAGAGTGATAAGTTATTGGATATGTATCATGATTGTTTTAGTGATGAGTTGATGAAGTTAGCATGATGAATAAGTTGACCCAGGGAGCAGAAGAAAGAGTTGGAAAGTTGGGGAAGGGTTATTCGAGTAGAGAATCCGAACAATTAGAGGGGTACATGCGATATCTTAACTTAATCCATAGGGACTTGGGTGCTGAGCCTGAATAGGCATTTGATGACGCTGAGGTTAGAACATCATCATCACCTGCTCATGCTACACCAATCAATACCATTACCACCTCTGTACACCCTCGTCAATCAAATATCGCCCAAGCAATATGAGCGTTGATGGCCTCATGAAACAGAGGTGCCTAACTGGAACGGATCCAAGTTGCCGCATTCCGAACTATTCCGAAGAGACGTGGTTAATATAAGGTTATAGTTGAGTCTATTTGTGTTTTATGCTCAGCTGCCATATTATTTCTACTAAGGCAGAGGACATCTGAAGGGTGCAAAGAAGCTGTACATTAGAGACACTTATATACAGACAAGACGGTGTAGCATTACTAAATCTAATCCATTTCATATAACGAATTAGTCAACTAGTCCAAAACGCTTGTCTTAAGGTACACTGCCCCATGCCAAAGTTTAATCTGTTGGTTCTTCTTTTACCTTTGGTGCATCAAGCCACTTAGCCTGCTTTAGTATATCAATCTGTAACCTGTGATACTTCGGCTCACTTGGACAGAAGGATGTGATTGTCCTACATACCATACAAGGTATCCACTTTGGAACCTTGCCACGATTCTTCTCGGCAATGGCAGCTTGTTGTTTTAATATACATCCGTGGCAAAAGTGATGATCGCATGTCTTTGAAGATGCACTAAGGACGGGCAAGAATTTCCTTATCTCCTCATCTTTGCTATCCAAATCAGCAGAGAACTTTGACGCACATATACTGCAGTGGATGTGTTCATACCCCAACTTTAGAGTCAACTCCTTTGGCTTATTGGGGGTATCTTCTGTTCGAGTACGTTTATTGGCTGGTTCATCTTTGTTCCCTGTTAGACTAAGGATTCTATTGATGGAATGAAGCTGATCAAGCTGCTTGTTCTTATTTGCAATGTCTGTATCCCTCTTTGCTATTCCATCTAATGCAGACTTGAGCTGTTGATCCTTTTGGGCAACAATAGTGTCCATCTCTTGTTTTATAGTTACTACCTTCTTCTGCGCATCGGCTAACTCTTTCTTGAGCCTCTCATTCTCCTGATCTCTTTGGGCAACGTCCCCAGCCTTACTTTTTATTTCCTGTTCTTTCTCTTCTATCTCTTCTTCTTTCCTTGTGATATCTGCCTTCATACTTGCAACTAACTTTTGTGCATCTTCCTTCTCTTTAAGGGCGGAGTTAATCTGGTCTTTCACTTCAACTTCCAATTGAAGAACTATTCTTTCCATTGCTGTTGTTTTCCTAGCTTTTTCATCTTCTCCTTTTGTCTCTTGTTCATTCTCTTTATTATTTGCAATAAGCGTCTTCCTCTTTGGGTCTTGAAGTGTTGCCTTGATCCGATCCATCATACCTTTACTGATATTATTGTTATGTAAGTAAAGATTTTTGATTGAATGATTGGACTCAAGAGCATCTGCTAACTTCTCAGCTCCCTTGTCACTAATCGTGTTATTATTCAAATATATATTATGTAAACTTGTGTTATTAGATAGAGAAGTAGCAATACTCTCAGCCCCCTTATCACCGATACTGTTGATGCATAAACTAATCGTTTGCAATGTTGTATTGACAGCTAACATTTCAGCGATGTACTTGATGTACTTAGCTCCCACATCACGAATATAGTTAGTATTCAAGTTTAATTCCTGAAGAGTATTGTTCTTCTTCAGTGCATCTGCCAATTGTTGAACTCCTTGTCCGCCGATAATATTCTCGTATATGTGAAGCCTCTTAATAGATTCATTTTTTGCAATTGCCGCTGCCAACTTCCCATCAGCGAGGGTCAGATAATTGCCACCCAACTACGACCCCTCTAAAACGGTACTTTGTTCAATAGCTTTGTAGAATGCATCATCTAAAGCATCATCATTCAAGCCCTCATTATGGAAGTCGATATCCTTCTGCTTGACATAATAATCAAAATCATCAATATAAAACTTCATCTTTTTGCCAATTGAAATTAAATCCTAGCTCATTCCAGTATGACGATACCAATATTATAAGTATTACTACCTTTGCAATAATTCTAGTGCATACATCAATCGCCAACTAGTTCTACAAGAGACACAATGCAGGAGGGTCACATATCATCTCCGTCCGTCATCCATCACTTTTCTTCTCAAATTATTTCAGTAGTATCTCACGATTATTATCTCCGCAGTGCAATTTCAAAGCACCTCTCCGTCACATATAGTAGACGACGAGAGAGGACGATAGATGTCTACGAGTTAATCACGCCACACATAAATAATATATCAACTACTCCTAGTAAAGGTGATAGTTCTGAAGTCTTTACTTAGGATACCACTAAAAGATACTAAGAATAAAATGGCGAGCAAATCGTATTTTGGTTTTGCAAACAATCGAGCAAGTAGGTAGATGAGCTCAATGGACAGCTTCGAGACAAAGTCTACTACTCACATGATTGTTATCTCTATTCACAATTCAAAATACAATTCAAATATTTGCAATTCATAGATTGGAGTGACGGCATAACTCAAGCGATCAATACAACTTTTGAGATAAAGACTAACATATTATATATAATCAATAAGAGAAGAGATACAATGCTACATAAAGTCATTAGTCTACTCCTATCAGCGGTAGTATGCACTTCTGCTACATCAACAACCTCCCTTTCTTCGTCATCTAACAATAATAATAACAAGTCAACATTCGAGATACACCGTGCTCTACAAAATAATCAACACTCCTCTCTTCTTCATGGACATCGTCAGCTATCTACCAATGATGGGCATCGTCAGCTATCAACTAGCAGTAGCTCATCATACACAACCCTCCCTTCTTCGTATAGCAGCAGTAGTAAAAGCTCTAAAGGTAGTAGATATTCAAGTAAGTCGAGTAAAAAACGATCACGACGTCGTAAGAAGAAATATTATAGTACATCATATGATGGATCGAATAAGTCTAGAGATGATGGTATGATTTATGGCGGCGGTGGCTTATCATCATCAACTCTCTACACACTACAGAGTAGTAGTAGCGCTGAATCCGTAGATGAGTTGAACCAACATCAATTCAGTGGGTTCAGTAAGAGTTCCAAGAAGCATATTGGTCCTTTCACTTCCAGTTTTAGCGGTGGTAGCAGTAGTTTTAGTATATCAAAGTCATCCAAGAAGAGGGGCAAGAGTAGCAAATCTCGTAGCTCATTTGGTAGTAGTAGTCAATTCAGTGACTCCTCGTCTAGTAGTTTTGACGATTGCCTAGTTGGTAATACAATTGCTGAAGTTATCCAAGAAGAGAATGGACTTGATATACTTGAAACTGCTTTAGAATTAACTGGGTTGGATGATACTTTGAGTAGTATTAGACGTGGACCATTCACTTTGTTTGGTAAGTTGATTGTGTATTGATTTGTGATGGGTGTGTGTTATATCATGTGTTCAATTTCATATGCTCATATCATTTGTATCAACTCGTCCTCTTATCATACATACAAAAAACTTATTTCTTATTATAGCACCAAACCGGGAAGCATTTGAGGCTCTACCAGATGGAGCTCTTGCTTCTCTCCTTTCCGAAGACGGGATAGATGAACTAAGGGACATCCTAGCTTTACACGTAGTTCATGGTGAGATTCGTGCCGAAGACTTATCCAATAATCAAATACTTGAAACATTCAATGGTGAAGAACTTACAGTATCCATTAATGATGGGGCTGTTGTATTGATTGGCGGTACCAATAATGTTACAGTTGTTGCAACTGATATTGATGCTTGTAATGGTGTGGTTCATGTTATTGATGGTGTGTTACTACCATCGTTTGAAGAGACTAGTATAAGTTCGTCTATGGATGCTGAAAGTTCTATCACTACCCACTTTACAAGTGATTCATTCTCAAAGTCATCCAAGAGAGGTAAATCATTTGGTACAAGTAAAAGTGGCAAGTCTAGCAAGTCTAGCTCGTTTACACATTTCACTACTGACCTATCGTCATCATCTAGTAGTTTTGATGATCCTTGTCTAGAAGATGATGCAGTTACCATTATTGATGTTACCGAAGATATCGTAATAGACGGCGACAATGTTTTGAGCACACTTGTTCTTGCTGTGAATGCTGCTGGTCTTGAGTCAGCTCTTTCTGGGGGTGGACCGTTCACTTTATTTGGTGAGTAGTTCAAAGTATTGGATTGGATGTCCCTCACTTTGTTGTGACTTGTATATCATATATGTAAACTCACCCCCTCTACCTTCACACTTCCAACACATGATACAGGCCCATCTAATGAAGCATTTGCGGATCTAGACCTAGATACTCTAGCTTCTCTCCTCGAGGATCCAGAGGCTCTAAGAGATGTCCTCGGTTTGCATGTGGTTCATGGTGAGATTCAGGCTGAAGACCTTGTCGATGGTCAACATCTCCAAACTCTAAACGGAGACTATATCGAAGTTACCATAGATGATGAAGGAAATACAATTGTTGGAGGTGCCACTCTTCTTCAAGTCAGCTTTGATCCTTGTAATGGAGTCGTTTATATCGTCGATGCCGTAATCCTATCTTCCGTGTCAAAATCCACTAGCACATCATCATCATCTGGGGATATGTTTCATAGCTTTGGAAGCAAGAGTAGGAAGAGTGGAAAGTCTGGTTTTGCTGGCCATGGCGGATTTTCTTCCTTCTCGGCAAGTGGCTCATTCTCAAAGTCATCCAAGGGATTTGGATTCCATCGTCAGCTAGAAGATGATGCCCATCGTCGTCTCACTTCGGCTTCGGGGAGTAAAAGCTCCAAGCGAAGCAAGAGTAAGTCAAGTAAACGTCGTGGTTCTGATAAGCGTGATAGACAACAACGCCAAAGGGCACGAGCCAAACGCAAGCACGAGATTGCAATGGGAATACGAGATGAGGTAACAGGACAGTTGATTCAAGCCCAGATGGATACTCCAGCACCAAATAACAATCGAGAGGCTACATTATCACCAACTATAACATTTACACGTCCGCCAATGACTGGAGTTCGTACAGCCTCACCCACAGTACTAACCACACGTGCACCTGATACACCCCAACCGACAGAGAATACTGTGGTGACACCTGTACCACAACCGACGAATGGTGACGAGAACGAGGATATGTTCCCCACATTTGCACCAGCACCCTTCTTTATTGATCCGGATACGCCCGTCCCTCCTCCTGGATCGCCCATAACACCCTTCCCTACCGAGCCGGACAGTCCAAATAATATGCCTAACCCCACGCCACCCACACCCTCAGGAGGAGGAAATGCAATGCCACCAAGTAGCGGAGGATCAAAACCATACGGGGATGGGTATTATGATAGTGTACAAAGTCGTGATAGTTATGGATCAACAGACGGTGGTAGTTGGTATTGGTCTTCTTCATCATCATCTAAAAGTTCAAAGAAGAGCAAGGGAAGTAAGGGTAGTAGTGGAAGTAGTTGGTCATCATCATCAAGTAGCGGCGATGGTGGTAGTTGGAAGTGGAAGAGTCATAGCTCGAGTAGTAAGGATACCTGGAAGAGTAGTCCAAGTTATTGGAAACCAGGTTGGAATTCGTGGGGTTCGGGAAGTGGAAGTAGTAATGCACAAAAACGAGCTGAAAAGAGAAAGGAGAAACAAGAGAAACGTGAAGAGATGAATAGAAATAGAGCTGGGGGTAAGTGAAGGAGAAGACAAGGTTTAAGAGAGTATGCGAGTACAAGTGATGAGAGTTAGAAATGTATGTTGAGATGTGGCTAAAGAAATGATATTTCTATATGTTTTGGCTGAATATCAAAAGAGAAGTTATTATGTTTAGTAAAAGTTAAAGCGAATCCTTATTATAGTATGGCTAATGGCTACTACTCAAGTATGGTCAGTACTTGCATGACAGGAGACACTGCCTATAACATTGATATGTATGTTCACCTCAAGGAAGAAGACTGTGGTATCGTTAAGTATATAACATTGCCTAATTGATATCATTTATCCAGGCTTCGTAGAAGGCTAGAGCTCTATCTTGGGCAGCTAATTTTTGATTTGCATTTTGTTGTTGTTGTCTCACTCACTTTATTGCAATTGGGAGTCTTTGATAACTAAATGGGAAATACTTTGAACTTATGAGATTGTATGTTTGATTAGGTGTGTTAGCTATCTGTTAGTGTAAGAAGCCTGCAGCTGCCGCGTAACAATCAATATGATACCACAATATATGTAGCAGGTAACAACTAAGAGTCCGTGAGGAGTACATACATGTCATGTTACATCTTCTGAGGTATCCGTTCTCAGTGCGATGAAGGCGGCGATGATGTCATCTTTTATCACCATTCTTTCTCAATTTTGCAAATCTCAGCGACATCAAAAGTCGATGCGGTGGCGTCGATATCAATAAAGAGTGAGGTGTAGCCTAGTTGAACTAATATCCTCTTGACGGCATAATACAATATAGATAGCACCCTTCTCCTTATTTAGTTCCAGAAAAGTTACGCATTGCAAAGAGATAATAATCATGTCAGGTTTTGATATTTTATTACAAGCAGCTGATCAGCAGAGTAACGACGCAGACAACAATAACATTGGCACCGAAGTAGTAGCCTCAACGAACAGTAGCCAACGACGCGCTGCTAGTCTCTACACCAACTACGTATCATCATCGTCGTTATCGAGAAACAATAATCTGCCACCTAAAAAGCGTATCAAACTAACAAATAATCATTCAAATACTTGCTCGATAGATGGCCTATCAACCATAATAAGCAACGCCACAAACAGCACAAACAGCACCACCAATAACAACAGCAGCAGCACAACATCAACATTGAAAAAGACCAAATCATGGAATAACTCAACCTACATACAATTCCGTACTACTAACAATCTTACTAATAATAATTGGGATAATAATGATAATATGAGTGTATCAACTATAGGTATGAGAAGTGTCTCCTCCTTAGGAAAGGGAGGTGGAGAAAAGAGAGGAGAAAAGGGAGGAGAAGGTAGTGGTGGCAGCTCCTCATCTCGTCTATTATTACCTCGTACGTCTAGCTCATTGTATTCGTCAATGTCAAAGAAGAATGAGGTTTGGAATAATTTCTCATCCAATAATAATGATTCGCCAACTTTAATATCTTCGGATAAGTCCACTATTAATAATAACATGTTGAGAAGGGAGGGTTTAAGTAGAGTAGGAGGTGGAAGAGAAGGCAGTTTACATCAATTGTATAATTTGAACTTGGTAATACCCACCTCCAAACAACAGATGAAGCAGAGTACTAGAAAGTTTTACAAGAGGGGGGGATTTGATAATGTAGGAAAAGGAGGGTCATCATCATGTATGGATGTGAATGGTATTGAAATGAGCATGGGATATTTTAGTAGTAGTTTGACAACTACTTCTCGTTCATCTACTACTCTTTCCCCATCTGATCTGCAAGAACGAAGAGGGAAGAGGAAGAGACCAAGGACTGAGGAGGTAGTAGAAGTTCCTCAAGATGTTCTTCCTACTCCTACAGAGGAGTTACCTCAAGATGGTGCCAATAGCGCTGCTACGTCGAAGGAAGTTCCCCAAGTAAGAAAGAATAGACCCCAAGAAGAGGAAGGGTCGGCAATCCTAGTCAATCTCACTACTCCCCCAACAAGTAAGTTAAATGGTACAGGAGTTATGAATGAGAATGCTAAGTATTTAATTGCAAAAAGTCAATTGTATCAAGCATATTTACAAGCTTTGAATCAAAATCAGGATTAAAAAGAAGAGTGTTGGGGGGGGGGGGGGGAGAGAGAGGGTTGGGGTATGTTTTGTGCCTCTGCCCTTTCACTTTTACGGTTTTTTTGGCGGAAGGGAGAACGAAGGCAATGTCATCTAGATGCCCCCGTATAATCCCACATCTTAGGAAACTCTTATAAACAAGACAATAGCTAAAAGAGTGTGACGTTCGAGCCGCCGGAGAAGACATATGATATGTACAATAAGTTCGAGTTCGAATGTATAAGTTTGTGTATGAATAGAAGTATGAAGAACGAGAAAGAATAGGATATACATTTTAGGCTAGATAGAACAAAGAATAGTAACAAATACTGTTAATAGTCTACATTGATTTATATCGTCTTAACGCACTCAAGTCAACTACTGAGTTTCACTCCACTAACTCCACCTTCTCAAATTATGGCGATCTAACTGTGAGAAAATTTTCTCGCTTTAAAGCACCACGCACTACTACGACATCTTTACCTCGCGGCTTTATAGGTAGACAACAACAAAAGACAGAGATATATAGTGGGGTGTTATTTAGAGAGTGAGTGTGATATGTGATATGCAGAATTGGTATATGATCAAAAAGAAGTCGGGCGGCTATTGCAAAGACAATAGTAGAAAACTTAATTTGCAAAAATTTTGAGGAGAAGGGAGAAGGTTGCCTATCATAATATCAATACATGTGCGATTGATACATACCCTACGAGAGAGATATCTGAGTGAGATTAAAAGATTGTAGATGTTTGTTTTGTTATATGGGATGTGTTTTTATATCTATATCTGATAGGGGTCTTAGAGAGACTGTGCATATGATATGATATATGTTTCTTTTTTTGCCAATGTCTCTAATCTCCACGTTAATTCTCTCTGTAGTAGTTGATATAAAGTATATGATACACACCGGAACCTCTTAATCCGATAGAACAGCATTACTTGATAGCAAGATAAGCAGTCCCTACATAAACTACCGCCGCATAATATAACAAATCAATACACTAAATAGAATATGAAATTTCTACCCCAAAAAGCACGTACCAAAAACAATAATGCAGATTTAATATCGGATTTATCAGAAGATGAATTCTCAGAATCAATATATTCTACATCATTAACTGATGTGCATAATACTGGTGCGGTTAGACGATCTTATACTAACAATACTAGCAGCGGAAGTATTAAAGGGAGTACGAGAAATTCCCAGTTGAACAACAATTCAACACCCAGCAAAGAAGTGCCAAGTCATACAAGTAATAATCCCAATATAGAAACACAATCAACAGGAGGGAGTTCAGTATCCAGTAGAATTAAACAATTTGAAGCTAGTAAAATATCCAAAATTATGAATAAACGTGGATTTACTAGTAAGAAGGTGAAAAGTCCAAATAAGGGAGGTGGTAGTTTTAATGATGATTGGAGATCAGGTACGTTAATTTTATGTATGCGTTTGTAATATGTAAAGTTTAGTTTGAGATGAGGTTTTAGGTGTTTCGATTGAGTTTTAGGGGATTGTATTGATTGCTTTTTGCATATGTGCATATGATATGCTCAGTTTTAGTTGGGAAAAAAGTGTGCATATCATATGTCTCAAAAGTCTAACACAACTTCTTTCCTCACTTCCCCCCATAACTTTCTTATACTATAAATCTATAGATATTTCATCAGCAAAGAGTAATATATCATCTCTATCAGTAGATGATGGTCAAAAGAAGATTAAGAAGAAACGCGGATTTGGTAAATTGCGTAGTAGTCTTAAGGCATCTCCGGCAGCAAAGTCAATTTCATCAGCTAATAGTCGTAGCACATCAGGTCAACAGGGTATGGTAAAGGGCGAAGGGAATACAAGATCAGGGATAGCAACGAGTAGTATAGATGAAATGGAATACAGCACCTTAGCCAAACGGGGTAGTAATTCCTACGTCAAGGGCAGCGGATCATCAGCAAATAGAAGGAGAGATTCATTAAACAGTTCCAATCATTCAATAACAATGATATCATCACAGCAACATTCTCAATCAGCTGTGGGTGCTGCTGCCATGGCTGTGGAGTATGGTGTTGGTACTGATTACTTTATTGGTGAGATTGATGATCATGATGAACAGCAGCAGCGGGGTAAGGACCAGCAGCAGGGTATGGGTAAAGAGCAGCAGACTGCTACTCGGGTTATTAAGAAGGATAGAAAAGATTCAATTGATAACAGTACTGGATCGAAACAATCGAATAGTCGTCGTCCAATAATGCGTCAACCTATCAAAAGTAGTACAACAACTTCACAACAACAACAACAAACATCTTCACCAAAGAAGGAGAGTGTAGATCGACGGAAGTTACTAGCACGACATCGAAGTAAAAGTTTAAATGATCTGAGTGATTTAGAATTATTAGGTGAGACTGTACAGGCTGTTAGTGTGGCGTTATTACAGCAGCAGAGTACTTCGTCGTCGTCATCGGCCGCGGTGGGGAATAAGAATACAGCATCTACTACGACTTCCCCTGCTTCTGCTGCTAGTAGCTTGGCAGGTGAGGAACAGCCATATCAAATTATTAATGTGAAATTTCATAGATATGGATGTGTATGGGATGCCACGATACGAGTATTACGTGGTGACGAGGGATTTGATTTCCCAATCCGTGTTACATGCTGTGCGGTTGAACAACAGCAGAATGATACTGATGATGATGTAGATGTTGATGATGTTGGAAGGGGAAGCACTGCTACTAGTCAGGTATATACAATCGAATTATCATTAAAGGATAAATCCATGTGGGATAACAATTCCTATTCGTCACAAGAGATTGCATCGGCACTTGATTGGGTACGTCGGAAAGTGCGTAGATCATTACGTCGGGGGTTGGGAAGGAATGTAAATCCACAGTTGATACCGATAGTTTCGATTAAGATGCCACCTCCTCAGGATACTCCTACGGTGAAGAACCGGCAGCAGCAAGGAGATACGAAGAAGAATCCTCCTACTCCTTCTGCTGTTGACATTGCCAATACCTTATTTGAAGATACCATTGTGCAAGCTGTCGTATCAAATGATGTTGTGGCTGTGCCACCAAACGAGGGTGAAGTGGAGTTGCCAACAAGCATTGATGTCCCCAAGAGTATGCCTCCTCCCAGATTAGGAAGAACATCTCAAGAGAGCTCTCCCGTCAGGTCTAAAGGAACGACAAGTACCATGAGAGATATGACCGAGTCAGAGTATTCGTCATCTAACGAAGGGATTCCCATCAAGTCCAAGGTCAAGAAGGTTAATGATAACTTAACCCAAGACGAACGTCGGTATGCATCAAGGGGTCTCATGAGTCAAAATACAATGAGAAGATTAAGTCATACTGATGAAGAGATGGATGAAGATGATGACCAGGATGTTTCCCCTCAGGATATACCACCTCATGATAGCTCCTTAGAGAAGAAGAGATCTTCTACAAAAGGTCTTCTAAAGGCAGCATCACTAAGTGTTATAGCAATTGAAAGAATGAAAAAGGAGCAACGGCCAGAGGGTGAGATACGAATGGCAAAGAGAGGGCTACTTAGTCGGAAATCATTACGACGATTAAGTGATGATGCATTGAAAGATCTTGATAATGAAGAACTCTCTCCTCTATCGGATGATAATGTCAACCCTACCAACCATGTATCGAACCTTAGTGCTGAGAATTTAGAGTTACATCAATTTAGGCTAATGGGTAATCAACAGCGGCCACCTGAGGATGGTAGCCAGGTATCTATGGAAAGATCCTCTCTTCCATCTTCGGAGAATCTACGGTTGTATCAAAAGGGATTAATGAGTAATAGAACAATGGAGAAACGTCTTGAAGATGAGGTAGTAGCAATGGTAGAACAAGAACAGAAGGTACAATCATCTCTTCCTAAGAGTGAAGAACGCACGGCAAGGCGGGGTGTGATTAGTCAAAGAACTAGGAGACGTCTTTCTGATCAGGAAGAAGCTGATGATGATGACAATGCTAGTATAGAACTAGGAGACACTTCAGACTCAATTTCACTCGAACGGCAAAAGCAAATTGAGCAAGCCAAGTTAGGATTACTCAGCGGCAAATCCATGTCAGCATTAGAGATTGATCAAGACGATCTTCACAAGGCGGTATTGGCAGAATCTCAAGCATCATCTCTACACATGACCGAAGGTGAGATTAGACTTGCAAAGCAGGGTTTGTATAGTAGGAAGTCTGAGGTAAACTTTCGAAGGAAGGGTATCCTCAGAAGATCAAGTAGTAGCGTCACCTTTTCAGATGATGTTGGACGAAAGACGGCAGAGAGTGATATCTCAGAGGAAACGGAGAAGATCAAGGCTATCCCCAAGACAAAGCCCAAGGTCAAACAAGATACTAATGAGGAAGAGGACGAGGAAAGTAGAGATGTGCTCGTTTTCTCTGACAGTGAGTTGATCAAGAAAGATTCTCAAGATATTCTCACCGAGGGACAATACTTCCTTGGCATTAGTATGCTTGTTTATATGTATTCACATCTTCGCGAGACGTGTCGTATGGGTCATACTCGTGTGAAGATGGGTGATATTGATGTGCATTCCATCCAATCTCAATATCGAGGAGGTGTATGTGAAAAGTATCTTGATTCTACCAAGACGGCAGGATCCATTATTCGAGTTGTGATTGATGAGTTGGATGTTGCTGATGAACAAGAAGAAGACAATGATATAGTTGGAGATGAGAATAAGGAGTATGAAAAGAGGTGAGCATTTGAGTAGTGTATATCGTTTGTTGTCATATCATGAACCAAAACTAACCACACATTATTCCACATTATACTCCCTCCTCATCTCACAACCACAGCATCACTGCTCAATTCCGGACATGGATTGAAGACTCAAGAATCAATCAACTTGATGAAGAGACTGAGAAGATGATTGTTGAGATGAAGAGGAAGGTGGCTCGTCACAGATGGAAGCGTGCCATATCAGCGGTGAGGATCAGTTACAGAATAAGCGGAGGTAAGCCGCCCAAGTTTGAGAATCCCGTGGTAGCACCTGGCTGTGAGAATCAAAATCGATTCATAGATATGAATGCCATGATGAGTGAGGCCAAGAGGAATCAACCCAAGTACTTCCGAGAGGGTAGTGTGATGCATAACCTCATCGAATCTGGCATTGAGTTGGTGTGGTTTAGTGATATGAGTCAGAATGATGTAGTCTACGGCATTTGTGTCCAGAGGGAGGAGAAGAAGGTTACAGTCGTATTTAGAGGCACGGTGCGTCTCTACTTGTTTCTCTGTTTGATTGTCTGCCTCATATATTGCATGCTCTTATACAACTCATCACCCATACTATCTATTACATTACTCTCACATACATAAACAGGTCAATGCACACAACTGGAAGATGAACTTAAAGTTTGATACAAACGAATATCGTAATCCAGTCAAGCAGAACTATCCAGGCCGTGTTGATGAACTTAGTTTACACTCGGGCTTTGCCTTATATCTCTTGAGGAAGCGAAAGGACTCTGGGATATCCAAGTTGCAAGAGATATTCGACAAGATTGATGACATTGGACGAGAAATGGCACCCGATGGGAACTACAAACTGTCTATTACCGGCCACTCGTTGGGTGGTGCCTTGGCAACTCTTTGTGGCTTTTATGTAGCGGCTCGATCACGCTTTGCTCATCTACCAACTATCTACGTTTGGACATTTGCCGCTCCTCGAGTTGGAACACAGGCATTCATCCATGCTTGGCAGCATCTCGAAAGGACTGGTCGGATCCGTCATGCTAGATTCTCCTCGACTCAAGATTTGGTACCCTTAGTACCCTTCTGCAACTTTGAGATGGATGATTTACAATTCTATAAGCACGTTGGTATAAGAGTTCAGCTTCATGGAGTCGGGAGGGTAGGCAAGTGGCGAATCAAGAGAAACCTAGACGTGACATATCCACTCCGTCATGATTGGTCATCAGAGATTAGACGTTGTTTCATGAATAACATCTTGGCAAACTTGACACTAAAGCCCGCAGGTGAGTTTGTTGTTTATAGTACCTCTTTATGATTTGATTAGTTAGGAGAGGAGAGCTCTCTTAGCCTGTTAGGTATCCTTTAGAAACCCAAACTTGTCGCTCACTTCTCTCACTCTACTCTTTGCCTATCCTTTCTTTTAGACTTAAAGAACAACCACAGCTTGACACAGTATCAAAAGAGGCTACACTTTACAATGACATACAAAAAGGCCCTTGGATCGGGAGGTGAGTCACATCTTTGCATTCTATTTAGAAGGCAGCCTCGTCTTGTTATTTATACTTGCTCACTTTGATCTTTCTCTTCTTCGACTCAACACACATCACTCAGTCCTCTACTCTGACAAGAGGAGGAACCGTATCAAATCATTAGATGAGTACTATCACATCCGAGCAAAGATTACGAATGATAGCATAGCAGAGGAAATCCTCGAACAAACCAAACTTTCAAGTTCAGTTAAGAAGGAATCAAGAGTACACGTCATCGTCCTGGTCATGCTTCTTCTTCTGTCGTGGCTAGCACTCATTCTGTCGATATCCACGGATGTGTTTGATAGACATCCAATATCCTTACATACCATGCTAATACCCATCTCCTTTGTTGCCTCTGGTATAAGTCATGTCATTCATCTTCCTGTAACTATTCCAAGAGCAGTCTATCACACTGCATCATCACAAGCTGGTAAAGCCTTGTCCTTAATCTTGCCTTATCATCATGATGTGAAGAAGACAGCCTTTGTTGGTAAACACGCCCATGATCCCAAGTTGACTAATTTGATTAACAAGCTCGCGGCACAAAGAGCGAATCGTCACCTTGCTCTGCAACATCATCTTGCTATGGCTCGTACACAAGATACCACATCATCAAGAGAAGATAATACGAAGCTCAAGATATTCGACAGCACAGCAAAGGGATTGTTTCATCTTGCATCACTCGTGGATGACGGGTCGAATCCAAAGTTGACCATTGCTGCTCCCCAAGCTGATGATTATATGATGGAAACAGAAATGAACTTGAACGATCAAGAAGAGGCCGAAGATAATGTTGGTGAAGAGCAACAGACTGAGCAGCTAACGGCTGATCTTCTAGCTGCCGAGTCCAAGCTAAAGCCTCTCCAAGAATATGCAACTAGCATAACCTTTGATCCCAAGCTTGAGAATCTATATCTCGTCGGTGTGGGAGTACGAAAGAAGTCAATTGTCAAGCTCTATGCCGTGGCCATGTACTCGTCTGCCACAGTCCTCAGTAACGCGGCGTCTTCATCATCACTTCATACCGCAGCTAGAATGTTCGACCCCTCTACGACTCCCTCTACAACATTTGTATTAGAAATGGTATACAGTGTAGGGGCGGAAAAGATTGCCGGTGCCATTGCCGATAGTGTAAAGCCAAGATACAGTGGCTCACCCTCGGATATTAATGCATTAGAATCTTTGATAGTCACGGGCGTAAACAGTATAGGAGGCCAAGCAACCAAAGGTACAATCTTTCGTTTTGATTGCTCTGAGGATGGCGTGAGTGTGAGTGTTAATAGTCAAGTACAGGGCTCAGCCACTTTTGACGGTTTGGGTAGTGCCTTTGTCGATGTGTTCATGGATAAGGATGCAGTTAGTCCTACGCTTGTTGACAACTGTGTCGAGACTTGGTCAAACAAGGATGCCAAAGGTCTATCATCTTCATTACTTCGTCTCAGCAGTTCATTGAGTAGTGATACCGTGATAACCTCAGATAGTGAAGAGGGAGAAGCTGTTGAGTCGTCAGATGATACCGCTGATATGTCAAAACATGCCGCGATTGAATCTCAAATGAAACCACTCACAGATTATGCCACAAGTGTTACATTTGATCCCAAGCTTGATGGTCTATATCTGATTGGTGTGGGAGTACGGAAGAAATCAATCATCTCAGTCTATGCTGTATCAATGTACTCGTCTGCCACTGTTATTGAGGCTCTATCTCAGTTCCCACGAGGTAAGCAACAGAGAAAGGAGAAAACTACATCATTACAGAAGGTGGCAAGTACATTCGACTCTTCTACAACACCTTCTACCACGTTTATGTTAGAAATGGTATACAGTGTAGGAGCAGAGAAGATTGCCGGCGCCATTGGCGAGAGTGTGAAGCCACGATACAGCGGCTCACCTTCCGATATCAATGCATTAGAAACTTTGATTGTCGACGGAGTGAATACCGTAGGAGGACAAGCATCGAAGGGTACAGTCTTTCGTTTCGACTGCTCTGAAGAAGGCGTGAGTGTATCTGTTAATGGTCAAGTGCAAGGAACAGCTTCCTTTGACGGTTTGGGTAGTGCTTTTGTGGAAGTCTTTGTGGATGATAATGCCGTCAGTCCTACACTCATTGATAGTTGTTTAGATACTTGGACTGGTGTATCTCTTGATTGATGAATGGTTAT
>Ga0075439_15798_pt1 | contig 22223 bp, 17 predicted proteins | sample MintriSingleCell_FD_74264 | JGI IMG/M metagenome (GOLD analysis project Ga0075439, IMG submission 74264) | Marine eukaryotic communities from Monterey Bay, USA to study complex ecological interactions - Minidiscus trioculatus JGI Plate_4_G5... | ecosystem: Environmental > Aquatic > Marine >... | reverse complement strand
GAAGTGTGTTCACTGAAGGAAAAATACCTAATATTGAAAGAGTTACATTTTGTTAGTAAAAAAAGCTTACGGTGTCAAGTTTAGTGGTTGGAAGAAGGCTTTCTGTTGAGATGGAAACAATGACTTTGGGTCACTTTTTACTTTTTACTATGTATGGTAGGTGTACCTAGGGTCAATTAGATAATAGATATCTTTATTTGACCAGCCTCATAATAGCTCATAATCACATAGCCGCACAAACTCATATCAATATAATATAGATATAGAATAGATATAATACAGTCAACCATGTCGTCATCGTCTTCAACAAAACGTCCTCATCCTGCTTCATCCCAATCCACCGCGGAAATTATCGAATCAGCTATGGTAGCAATGACCAACACAGCATCACCAGCATTATTCGATGTAACAATCATCTGCACAACAGATGATTATCAAGCTAATTATTGGATGGATCGTTTAAGTAAGGGTATTTGCAAAAGTAATGACTCCTCGTCTGGTGGTAGTGTATATCCAATGGTATTGGCAGTATCAGAGGATTGGTCGTCAGCATCGGGTGCTGGTAATGGTTTGGGCACTCTATATGCATTTCAAAAGGCATGTCGTGTTGCTAAAGAGAAGTATAATGTTGATTTAGCCGCGGAATTAAAGTCTAGGAAGGTATCAGCGGCATTGTATCATACTGCCGGGAAGGGTACACGATTAGCTCCGTTGCCTGCTAGTGAGAATAATAACAAACCTGGAGTGGTAAGTTTTTATTACATTGGTATTTGATTTGCATACTACTGTGTAGTGTGGGTACTGTATTTGTTTGAGAAGTACTATTTGAAATTTCAATATTCAGTTTGATAGTTTTATTACATATGAGGAAGATGATTATATGATGGCAGTAGATATGGACAAGACATGTAGTCGGTATTTTGTATTGTGCATGTATTGGAAAATGTTTGCGTTATTACAATAGAAGGAGATAAAAGATGGAGTTATTTATGTTTGTGATATTTCTATCATGGAGAGGTATATATTATGGCAACAATTGACACTCTACGGATATGCTCATACAATATGCTCACAAACTTTTACTCTCTATCAATCACAACAACAATAGAAACTTCCTGTTTGCCACAAACTTTCTGATGGAACGCACGAGCCCATCACTGTTCTTGAAGCGGTTGTTCGTCAGACAGGAATTTATGCTGCTTCACGTACTGGACGTTTATCAGTCTTTTGGGGTGATCAAATCTTTGTACCAACTTCACCCTTTGAGTATACTCCTACACATCATGTGGACATTATGTGTACTCTAGAGGAGGATCCACCCACTGAAAAAGTTTGGAAGGATAAGGGATTAGACAAGTATGGTGTTATTGCCGTTAGTGGAGGAGATAGTGGAGATGCAGCACAGGTAGAGAAGGTAGATCACGCCACTGCCATGCGTATGCTTAAGAATTTGGGTGATATTGCTCAGGTCGGACCGAGTTTGGGAAGCTTTTCTGTTAGTGCCAGTATTTTAGAGGCACTTTGCGATGAGTTTAAGACCGAGCTGGATGCAAAGGATGGTAAACTTGATACTGATCCACACTTTTGGATGCCTCTCACTCTTCCCCAAGATGAGTACATTTCGCTAATGTCTCAAAAGGGGGTCGAAGACGATGAAAGCCGTGCTCACCACATCCGTATGACTAAGATGAAAGATTCATTCCTTGCTGACAATTCAGAGTTGGGTCTCTTTGGTGCTGTAAATGTCGGCAGCAACGCTTGCTGGTGGGATTATGGACAGCTCAAGCTTTACCTGACAAATAATCTAAAGCTATCTGAGGATGGTGCTGATGCTGATCTATTAAGACGTTTCTTTGGTGTTACTTCTCGAACAATGAACTCAGAAGTATCGGGAGTTGCAGTTGACGGAAGTGCATGTGTCTTCTCATGCAAGGCAAAGAGTGGAACTGTGGGTGCTAATGCAGCTATGGCTTCAGTAGAGGCCGAGGAACTTCAAATCGGCGATAATGCAATCATTGTCAACTGTGCCGCCAAGAAGATTGTTGCTGGAAAAGGAGCCGTGTTGTACAATCTAGTCAGCGAATCAGATGAAGGTATCGTGGCCGAAGATGGAGATGTTATTGTTTCTGTGACTGACAAAGAAGGATCATCAATGTTACTAAGGAGTAAGATTGATATTTGTGGAGGTCAAGCATGGAAGAAGGTATTAGACGGCAACAGCGTATCCTTTGAGGAAGTTCATAAACAGAATAGGGATTCAGATGTTTCTACCATTGAAAAGAAGAGACAGGAACTTTTCAAGAAAGCTAGTAGCTCATTTGGTCTTTAAAATGAAATGGTGGTGATTACAGGACGACTTCTAAATTAAGATGTTGACAGATTTGTACATAAGATGTGTCCACCGAACTTTCAAGGCATAACCCAGCAAGCTATATAAACCATCTAAGTCTTAAGCAATACAATGTTATGAGCACTATGTATTGAATGAGGCAGTAGTACTAGCGTTGCCCAAGGCAAGAAAAAAGTGAGACGTAAGAAAGATTCTCAGTTGATAATGATAATTTCCACTCATAAATTATTGAGTGGCTGATTAGATAGTACTATTGCAATACATATAATAATGGGACGGCGGACACTGTTAGTATTAACGACAGTAGCATTTATCGCTCTAACATGCACTCCGTACTCAGTTGTAGCCGAGGCCGACGATGAAACATCTAATCAGCCTCAAGAGGAGGTATTAGTAGCACAAATAGATGTTATTCTACCTTCGAGTAGTAGTAAGAAGAAACGTACTTCATCTGGTGAGGATTTAGATGAAAGATGTACAGAGTGGTCAGCTGCAGGAGAATGTGAAGCTAATCCTGATTATATGTTGCAAAACTGTGCTGGAAGTTGCTCAGATGATGACGATGCCGACGATGTAGATCAGCCCGCAATGAAGGGCAAGGCATATGTTTATTCAGGGGAAGATGCGGCTGTTGGAGCTTTCAGATTCGCGGAGAACTATTCGAGTAAGTCACTTTTACTGCATGGTATATAATATGCTCATATGATATGCACATATGATATGCACATATGATGTACTCACAAATTATTATGCATATACGATATGCTCATACGATATGCTCATATGATATGATCATATGATATGCTCACAAATTATTACTCTTATGTTATACAGCCCACTATAAGAATGAAATGATACCAACATCAACTGTATTAGACATTGCAAGAGAGTTACAAACAGCACTTGGTGATTATACACCGCCGCAAGATATTACACATTGTGGTGGAGACTCCAACAAAAAGGCACGGGTATGTTCTGCTGGGAAATTATGGAAGAGAGCTGAAGACATGAGAAAAGAAGATATGCATGACGCGGCAGGAGCTGATCTCATAAGATCACTGTTAAAGACTGGTATAGAAGTAGACTTTGTAGAGAAATGCGAGAGATCATTATCTTGGGCGATGGGAAGTATTAGGCGTCAAAGAGAAAGAGAAGCAAGGGAGGCTATTGAAGAGGCCAAGTTAGAAAAGAGAAGGCTGGAAGAAGAGGAAGCAATGGCCGAGTCTGAAGAGAGAAAGAAGGAATACTTGCTTCATTTCGAAAAGTTTGGTAAAGGTTTACAAGAATCATTAACGAATGGTAGCTCCGAGGCAACAATTAATGCAGATGGTACTGTTGACGAAGATGGAGCCACGAGAGAGCTGATATCAAATGTGATACAAAGCTTTGTTGCAACAGGACCACAAGGCGGAAATTGGGCTGAAACATTGCAACTCACTAAAAAGCTATCGCCATCTGATAAGACAGTAGATATTCTGCTCATCGAAGCGAGATGTCACGAAATGCTTTCTAACCATAGACAAGCATTATCATCAGCAGCAAAGGTAATCGGGAAAGGCGCTAAGTATGAATCTTGGTCAAACGACTCACCTAGAATGCTGGCAGCGACACTTGGTGCAAATGCTGCTATGCAGTTGGGTTTAAGTGAGAATGCAATATCCGTATACCAAAACGTTCTCAAGTTCGACCCTGAGCAAGAACGAGCAAGGAAACAATATAGAGGCTTGAAGAAGGTGGTAAAGCTATTGAAAAAGGCAGAAGACGAAATCCAGAAGGGTTACAATAAGGTGGCATCTGAACATGTTGATAACTGTCTATCAGCATTGAAAGGGTTAGACGTTGACTCACCATTATTCAGGAGTAAGATTCAGCTAAAACAGTGCACAATCTTAAGTGCGATGGGTAAGCATGAAGAGGCTTTGGAAAACTGTGATACAGCTGTCGAGCTTCGACTTGCCAATGAAGAAGTTGTGTCAGTAGAATCTAGGAAGGAGGCACTTCTCGTTAGGGCGGAAGCTTTACTACTTGATCTTGACTACGATGATGCCGTCAACGACTTCAGAACTGCATTCCATTTGATTGAATTAGACACAAACGATCGAGAGAACATGCAAGAAAAGCAGGAGCTAAACCACAAGCTTCGACAGGCTGAGCATCAGCAGAAACTGTGGAATGGCGGTGAGAAAGATCAAAGATACAATGAGCACACTGGTTATCCTGATGGACGTCCACCGGAGAGAGATCATGCCAAGATCTTGCAACTGCCAATAGATCTTGAACAACGAAGTAAGGAGGTTAAGTGTGCATGGCTAAAGAAACAATTTAAAACATTAGTTAGGCATTACCACCCAGACAAATACAAGGGCAACAAGAAGAGAGCAGCACGAAAGTTCCAAGAAGTGAAGGATTCAAAAGATGTTATTTCAAAGGCGTGGAATTGTTAGATCTCTTCTCAATAGTTATATCAGGACTAACATAGTCAAGGGGATGATTAGGTTAAAACTTAAAATTGATCTAACATACTTACATTAACATACATAATACTCTTGCTAGTGTGCTTGAGAATTACTGAGACCCATAAGATACATATTCCGGTACCCTATCCTTTTGTATCTTACTTTTTTTGAGGACTTGATTGACGTTGTTGTTGACACTCGATGAGGTACCTTGTTGTGGACTTATTGTCAACCATGTCTAATAAGCGGCCTGGTACGGTCGACTACTCTAAGTTTGATAATATTGATTCTGATTCTGACTCGGAGAGTGAGGATTCGTATACACCAAACGTCAACAATATTAACCAAACTCAGTTTGATGATAATGATTCTGAAGATGATTATAGCAGTGAAGATAGTGTACCATCAATCGCCCCTGTTCCGGCCGTACCATCTCCGGTGAATTATTGTTTATATTTACTACCCCGTATCTCACAACAATATCTTTCCTGAGTATTGAACATACATGTGTCATACAAATACTAAATTATACTCACCGCCATTATCTTTTGTTCAATTATAATTGCAGTCCTTAGCTCAACTACAACGTGCATGGAATACTGATGTTAGTGGTAGCACAAAACCTTGTGCAAATTGCTTTGCACCTAATGCACCTTGCCGATGTTCACGTTGTAAGCTAGTTCGATATTGTAATGCTGCGTGCCAAGCAAGATATCATCCGATCCACAAATTGGAGTGTATTGATGAGAGTAAACACAAATCATATTGGGGTATGTTTGATGAAAAGAAAAAGAGTGCGGAGGAAGAAGAGGGTGCAGATGACAGGGCCGTATTGTTGGCTAGAAGGAGCTCTAAGCGCCGTCGTGCTCTTCAACGAGCTGCCGCCAGAAATGCTATGGAGAGGGCACGAAGAGCACGAGGGGTTGAGGCTAAAGGAGGCCCAGCCAAAGGGAAGGGTGCCGAAGAGCGTGAAGAGACTTGTAAGATCTGCCAGTGTGAGTTTACTGTTGCAGGAGATGGAGGTAAGTCAACTAGTCTATTTTCAAAACTATCCTCTCCAAATCTAACATATCTTTTTCATATCACATCCCAAATATTAACGAAGGCGTGGCATTCTCATGTCCGGCATCGCATTATATGTGTAATGAGTGTGCTGGTGTGTGGGTGAACTCGGTGATGGGAGACCTCGATTCAAGCTATCCGCCCAAGTGCCCAACTTGCAGGGGCCTAATCAGCTCAGAAACGTTCGAGAGACAGCTCACATCAACACAGGAAAATACATTCCGAGCTCACGCAGCCCGCACCTCTCTGAAACCAGGCGAGGAGCTCATTGAATGCAAGGAATGCGGACTTTTTGAAGTTGTGGCACATGACCCAGTTCTATGGTGGTGTCCACATTGCAAAGATGCGTCATGCCGTGTTTGTAACAAGGACTTAGAGGGGACGGACCAGTTCACGTTCGACATTTGGAAGAGTGAACACAGTAAATGTGCAAAGCTTCGTGAGCCAAAGCGTCTCATCGAGGAGGCTATTGAAGAAGGAAGCAAGATGAGATGCCCTTCATGCAACTTGGCTGGGAGGAAGGATGATGCATGTACCCACATGACGTGTACCAAATGTGCCACTTCATGGTGTTATGTTTGTGGCCTTGACGCAAAGACGGCAGACAAAGGAGAAGGAAGAGGAGATGACAGGGATTTGGATGATATCTATCTCCATAACAAGGATTGGGAACGAAACGTCAAACGCTGTCCTATGTATCTAACTCAGATCCTTGAGGTGGATCTGAACTGGCTGGGAGAAGATTGGTGAGTACTTGTGTCCATAGATTTGTATAAATCCGGGGCATACTTACACTCACAACTCATTACTGTTTCCTGATCTGTTCTTTCTTTACTTCCCATAGGGAAAATAACGCATCAGATGAGGACTTCCAAGACGATGAAAAGTGTGTCGATTATCTTCATCGCTTCAAGACGATCAAATTGTTGCAGGAGGTTCAAGAAAAGGTGGGTGTTAAGCAGTTCATCGAAGCGTTTGTGACATTTGAGTCTATCAAGAACTGTGGATACACCTACAAGGAAGTGATCTCTACTTGTACGGACACATTGATCGACCGCCACCAGTTCATCCAAGACAACGGAGGCGTACTTGGTGGCGACGGAGGAGAAGCAGCAGCTCATGAACTTGAGGATGAAGATGACTTCTTTGATGCCGAAGAGTTCGAGGAACAGCTAGTACAACAGGCAGTGGAGCGCTCTGCTGAAACTCTCCAAGAGGATGCAGTGACTCGTGAGGCCATTGCAAGATCAGAAACCGACACTGCTGGCGGCAATCACGAGTTGTTTCAGTTTGGGGGAGCTCATTGAGTGAGTATGAATATGGGGAGTATATGTGAGAGTGCTGAAAGGGGGGAAAGTAGGGTTTGTGTTTCAGATGATTATTGTCGAGAATGAGAGTGTGACTAAATTATATGCAAGGCATAAAAGAAGGGATAAAGTAGTATTCTAATTTCTAATTGAACAGTATTGCAACTAACATCCTATTCAGTTCTCAACCTAGTCGGAATGACTCTACACTAATATCATGTAAAGAGAATCGCTTAGCAACGCGCTGTAATAACTTCTTCTTTCGTGAACACTCCTCACCATCGTAACCTAATTCGTACAAGGTGCATAGATTGAACGCCATACCTTCAGTAAGATAAACGCACGGATCTTTCCTAATAAGGGCCTCCAATTCTTGTACTGCAGACCGCATATCTCCAGAATACAATAGACACAATGAAAGATTGTTCAAACATTCTACAGTTAAAGATGGTGTGGCATCAAATCCCAATGTCGGTGTAGACAAGTCCTTGTACGTTGGACATCCAGTTCCATGAAGTGACGAAGCATTAACCAAGTCTAACTGACGTTGTTGTTGTAATGCATCACGAAAGTATTTGGCAGCTTCGGTATACTTGCATCTTGCAAATTGGAGTAGTCCTTCATTAAGTTTGTGTCGTATAGGTACTTGACGTACTAATGCCATATCTTTTGTAACACGAGATAGAGTCGTCATATTGGAAGATGATAGTTCACTTAGTTGTGACTGTACCTTGGTTGCTTGTAGCCGAATATCATTCTGTATCACTTCACCAGCTGAAAGTGCACCTGATTGCAATAGAATGAGTAACTGTCGTGATTGTAACTCTACATGTGCAGCAGCTGTTATGAGATCCTTCATTTGTTTCCGCTCCTCATCACTCACAGCTGCACCTTTGTTATTATTACACCACCAATCAATTTCTCTATCAACACCAACATCTAAATTAGCTATCATATCATCTAAACTTTTCAATGCTAGTCTCCATTCTCTTTTACGGACGAACGAGTTCACTAATGCGTTGTCAATCACACCTAACCAAATATCCATACCGGTAGTATTCCAGTATTCTGTCCTGATACATCTATCTCGTAAGTCGTACAGTACATCAATTGCTTTCGAAGAGCCATCATTATACTGCAATTGCATTGCGGCTATAATGCGTAATCCAAACGGAACCCAAGATGGTAATGTATCAGTTGAAGTAGAGTGAAGTGATCCCTCCTTCCATGCCAATGGCGATTTATCGTCTGTTGCCTTTTGAGTAGTAGTAGTAGAAGACGATTGTTGTTCATGTACAACTGATATTTCAGTTTCTGTTGCTAACGTCCCAGGTGTGCCCGGAGTAGGTGGTGGTATCGAACTCTTCTCCATGTTAGGTATGCCTGAGATTGCACGAGTATGTTGTCCAATTACTTCACCCTCCTTCTTGTGATCAGGCAAGTGTGGCATCAATCCCAATGCATCAACCTCCTTACCTAAATCGACATATCGACGTAATTTCAATTGAGCTATTAACCGAATTGCTATTAACTCACAAGCCTCTTGTCGTATCTTTTCTATATCTCCACTAACACTGCTACTGCTCGTGTTGGCAACACTACTAGACTTTGCATTAACCAACTCATTATATATCATACAATAATTACCACCACCACCACTACTATTCGTACCACCCAATAATAAATCATTCGTTACTCGGATAATATCACCATACGATCTACGCTTAACTAATTCATTCACCTTTTGCATAGAAGTCAAAGAGGTAGGTAATGGTGTTGGATGTAACTTGATATTCCCTTGTAGGTTTGTCATTGGTCCAGAAAGGAAGGCATCTACTTCATCTTCAGGTGTTGGTTTATTCTTTTGTTGTTGTTTTGTTGGTGTTGTCTTTTTAGTTGGTGACACCTTCTTCTTTTGTTGTTGTTGAGTTGGTGGATCTAGTTGTGCTTTTGCTTTGGACGTTGCAACTGCTACCTGTGGTTGCTGCTGATTAGTTGTGTGTAATGGATGTGCTACACTTGTTGAAGAAGCTGTTGAAGAAGCTATTGGTTGTTGTTGAGAATATGGTTGATAGACTTGCTGCTGCTGCTGTCCTGTATTCTCCAATGGATGAGCAAATGATGTGTTACTCTGATTATTAGTACTTGCAACAGGGGGAGGAGGAGGCGGCATATTAACAATATGTGGCTGATGACGCATATTATCCGAATTGTCAATACTGCGAGCCATGGATGGAGTCATGGGAGATGACATTGCTACCTCGTTCGGAGTTGCCACTCCTGGTGTTATATTATTATTATTAGTATTAATGTTGTTATTAGTAGAGATATTAGTGTTGCCGCCAGGTGTGATTGGAGTTTGATTAGAAGGTGGAAGTGGAAGTTGGTTTTGAGCATAAACTGGTTTAGAAGATGGTGCTAATGCTGTTGCTAATTGGAATGGAGCATCAACAGATTGTTGCTGCTGTGATGATAGAGGTCGATTCTGTTGTTGTGTTGATTGCATAGGAGGAGCTTGTTGTTGCTGATTACTATATGGAAGATTTGCAACTTGAGATTGCCCTAACCTATTGCTGCTACTACCAGGAGGTAATATTAATTTAGATTTAACCAATGGCGGTGTTCCTAATCCACCAGGGAGAGATGGTATACCAAGATTTCTTGATGTGTTTGATTTACCAAGTCTTTGTGAAGAATTGTTTGGTACGCCACCGCCGACAACTACTCTTGGGCCCGAATGACCAATACCTTTACCGCCGTTGCCTTTAGATGAAGACATACTATATCAAATAGATAAATACAACAAGTAAGTGGCAGTATTATCGTACCTATTGATAAAATTTGAAGGATACCGTCATAAAGCTCAAACGAGCTAAATACAATAGTTTATTGTACTCCCATCTATAGACGATTATTTGATGATTTAAATAAGAATAATAACATGAATATGCGTCGATACGAATGCTGTCAATGTCAGATGGGATATTAGTATAAACTTTCAATTAATGGTGGTATCTTGACATACCAATTTTTTTGCAAATTGCAGTGTGATATTTATTATTCATCTCTTATGTATCGAATAAAACGCCTCGTATATCCTCAGTACCATCACTCAATCAGTTTTTAACGCCTTTTCTAATGGTAGTACGTCGATAGTTTGTACTGGCGATATTCATTTGTTGAGGTTAGGATACACCTAGTGGTATCCTTTATATTTATTTGCTTTTTTTTTTAGAGAAGAAGGAAGTATATCGATATTGGTATCGATATATATCTTGAACAATCAAAAATACAATCATACTAGAGTTCATTATTGAAAGACAAACCTACTCGTGTAGCCATGGTTAGATACAGCTATCATGATAGGCCACTGCTTGCATTTATATCATTACAGCAGAGAAGTTCAACATATTACATGTTGCAATCTTCACCAAGTGATGGTATGGATGAATCAATGAATGAAGATATAAGCAGTGGCCCATATCTCAATGAAGAAACATACTTACAAGCTGAAGATAATCTACTTCGTTCAGATGGATCACTCAATTTCAATAACTCGAATGGGGATCAACAGCAGACAAGGTCTTCTTATTCACAACCAGTTCAAAAGATTAAGAATAAAACATACCAATCAGCAGTTCAGGGATTATTCTCACCACCACCAAGTTATTCTTATGATGAAAATAACATTACAGATGACGATAGCAACAACCTATCCAAAACACAGCAGCAATTATCAGATGAAGAACAACTATATCAAGCAGTTACAGATCAACAACAGAATAAAACCCAAATGATAGATCCAGAGACATTACATCAACAAGTATTCGCTGAGGAACAGACATACCTACAACAATCGACTGAATTTCGTAAATCATTATCATCACTATATGATGATAATGTTGAAAGCCCAATAGCCAAGGAACGTCGTGAGGTAATAAATCAATACAATGAAGAGGTATTGAGTGATTTGATAAAAGAGATTGATATTATGGAAGATATGGCACTATCTAGAGAGGAGGCTATGACTTTGGCAAAGGATAAGGAAGTAACAACAAAGGATGGTAAGAAGAAGAATGATGAAGTCCTCTGTTACAAATGTGGATGTCGAGTAACACCGGACATGATACAAAGAGCTGAAACAATTGAGATATCAAAAGGTGGAGAAGTACAACAGAATAGTGGGGGTGTATTATGCCAAGCATGCTACGGCCAACAATTCCGTACAAATGATGAATCAAAAGTTCGTGTTGCCACAGGTAACTTTTATGACTCATACAATAACTCAGGTGGATTAAGAATGTTTGACAAAAGAAAAAATGGATATAGAGGAAGAAGAAAATGGAGCGGTAAAGAAGATGGTGGTAGTAATAAGGAGAGTGACGTTCAAGGCATCAATACCTCATCACTGTTTGATATGCCGAAGAAGAAACGATTTGATGGTACCGAGAGAACACCGCCACTACCAGCGACGCCAACGCCAACGCCACAGTCAAAGACCAAAGAAGTTATTAGTAGTAAATCACCTCCTAATATTCCGTCTTCCTCTACTAGACAACAAAGACGCCAAGCTAGACCACCACCAAGAAGATCATCACATACTAGTCTAGGCGGTGGTGAAGAACTTGAAAGAAGAATGCGTCAACAAGATGCGGAAGCAAGCAGCAAGAGCTCTGACATGAAGAACAATAGCACAATATCTCGGGAAGAAGGAAAAGTAGACAGATCACCTGCAACAACACAGACATCTAACATAAGTGATCAATGGGTAAAGGTTGAAGACTCGAGCTCTCCTGGAAAAATTTTGTATTGGAATCAACAAACAGGCGAAATGAAGAATTCTCTAGATTAATAGATACAATACAACTAGTATATCACTAATAATGAGAAGTAATCCATCACTACAAGTCATTCATTAGCTTTCTACTTTCGATACAAGTTCCTCTGGCCATCGTCCATTCTTCATCCGCCTCTTTATCCGTCTTGGACTCAAAGATTCAAGATGCTCAATTTGCTTTAATCTTTGTTCTTCCTTTTTCTGAGCTTTCATCTCGGCAGTTTCTTCTTCTTTGTAATGCTTATGCATCTCAACCATCTCAAGTTGCGTCATATTATCTGTCATCATGATAGCGTTTGCATTTTTGTGACCCCAGCAGCTCTTTTCAATACCAAACATGTCTTCCATACGCTGTCCTATCTCCGGATCTTCAATATCAACCTCTACAAGAGTATGTGATGGATGACGAGCTACAAGAAATCTAACTCTCTCAACATGTTTGCAATACCAATCACTCAGCTCTTGTACATTCTTGCCTTGACCTGCTGGAAGCCCTGTAATGTTAAGCTTCCTGAAACGATTATTCATATGAGGACCATGCTGTCTAGGAGGCCAATTCTTGAGAGATTGATACCACTTTTCCATTGATCTAAATGTTAAGAAGAATGTAGCATTTGAATATCCATGTATGAATTCCTCTAGCAACTCAATCTGTGGAAAGTATTGTCCATTGTCAAGTTGAGCATACATGTCTGCTTTACCACATTGTGATAATGGAGGCAGTCCAGCTTCTACCGAGTGTTTTGTACATAATGAACACTTTTCTGATTTCTTTCCACATGAATAATGTGTAGATGCGAGACCGCCACATTTGAAGAAGGAATGAAGTGAAGATGTGCCCATCTTTGGAAAACCCAAATTAATGTAAGGTTTGGGTAGGTTGTTGTATAAAGATCGAGAAACAGTATCCGTTCTCGCTTTGAAACACTTTTGACTGAAAAATGATGCATCATCTTTACTATCTTCAACATCTTCACTTGTTGTTGCATAATCATCATCAACCTCATCGAAAGCTTCTAATGTACCATCGTCTTCTTCATCCTCATCACTATTATTAGTATCTTCTTGTTCATTATCTTCCCGATGATCTATATTGTTACCATTCATCTTCTCTTTTCGTTGCTGTTTTTTTTGAAACTTGCTTATTATCACTTGCGATTGGTTTAACTCAGGATGTATGTTAGCATTTGCGTTAACATGTCCCCAACAACTCTTTTGAATACCAAATGTATCTTCCATCCGCTGTCCTATCTCCGAATCTTCTATATCAACTTCTACAAGAGTATGGGATGGATTTCGTGCTACTACATCTCTCACACGTTGGACATGTTTGCAATACCAATCACTAAACTCCTCAATTTCTGGAATATCTTTTCCATTGCAATCTCTATAGTTATAATCAATCCCATCTCCACAAGTTGGACTGCCAGTTATATTGAATTTGATCATACGATCTCTCATATATGGGCCATTCTTTCGTGGTGGCCAATGTGTTATACTATGATACCACTTTTCCATTGAACGGAATGTTAAGAAGAATGTAGCATTGGGATATCCATGTACTATTTCATCTAGTAATTCAATCTGTGGAAAGTACAATGCATCATCTATCTGTGCATACATATCTGCTATGCCACATAGTGCCAATGGAGGTAAACCGGCCTGTACTGATTCTTTCATACAAGATGAACATTTGGATGATTTACCGCATCTAAAATGATTTGATGTTAAGTTACCACATTTAAAGTAACTATCCAATGAGGATGTACCCATCTTTGGAACTGCCGAGAAGAGCGCGTTGCAAAGTTTTGATGATGAAAGAGAGATGATATTAACTTGTGTTAGTACATGTGGGTTGCAAAGTCAATCAAATAAAGGCAAAGTAAGGTCAAATGAGTAGCCAAATCGACGAGACTTCATATTGAAACTATGAGTTCAAATGATGAAGCAATACTAACGCGGACTTTCAGCCAAGATTAATGTATGGTTTGGGTAACTTGTGATATAATGATGGAGGTACAGTATCTTTACGAGCTTTGAAACATTCTCTAATTGTACTGCTTCTTGTTGTTGATATCGAGGAAATGGATCTATGAACTTTTGAATCATCATCATATTCTTCATGGTGATATTGAGATGCACTTGGTATATCATGATCGTAATATGCATTATACTTTACTTGTGTTTTGATATTCTTTGTGTTTGCAATTATACTGGTAATTATTATTGGTATCAAAACCAACACAATGGAGAGTTTACTACCCGACATGATGTTGCCTCTTCTATTTATTCAATTCAATAGGAGCCTTTGGGTTGTTATCTTGTGTACGTAATGTTCCCCTACGGATATGCCTATTCAATACACCGTTACTATCGCTATATCCCTCTTCTAATATGTAAGGCTGCTTTCAGGTTACTGGTATGAATACTTATATTGATAAACCTCCTCAACAACACACTATCGTACGTTACATAATTCACATAAGTACCATAGTATGAGTTATGAGGACTTGGCTAGGATACCGGCGCGGCCTGAAAAAAGTAGGCAGGCACTTCGCAAAAAAAAAAAACAACATTCATCGCTCATTTCAATGTCGATTATTCTAATCGAAATAGGAAGCTCTTTCTCTGTGTCGGCATCAACATTTGGTCTCATAATTCATATTATTCGTATACCTACAATCAAAATTTCGAAATTTGTGGCGTCCAGCGGCGTGGTAAAGGATAACAACAACAAAACAACAAATTCTCCTCAACCATCTGCAGAATATTTTTTCATCATGACGGAACCATCCCCTGATATATTGAAATGCCCATCGTGCAATTGTAAACACCGTGCCAAAACAGATATATTTGGAAATAGAATAGAAATGGATGGGGGTACTAGTGACTTTGATGTTCGTGAAATATGTAAGTCTCTTTTTGTTTACTTAAAGTGGTTCATGACGCTTAATATTAAATGGTATGTTCTAACCTCTACTCGCTTATCTCATCCTCAGTCGGTATCACGGCTCAATGTCCCATCTGCCGAGAGGAGGAATGTACAGAAGTAGTAGCATTACCCTGTGGTCACGTCATGTGCAAAGACTGCTATCAAATGATGGGTGGCTTTGTCAAACATAATGCTATGCGAGATGATTCTGAAGAAGAGTGTAGTGGAATTCTAATCAACATTCGTAAAGCAGGACAAAGTTGTGTTAATCGTACATATCATAGAACTTGTGATAACAATAGGTATACATCAATGGGAAGGTACAACAACAGAGATGTTGAATTTTATATTGAGTTACGAACAGTGGATAATCAAAAGTGGTGGTATTTGTCAGTATCAGAAAATGATAATCCAAGTGAACCCCCCAATGTTATTGATTTTTACAGGGCAAAAGTTAATCTTCAATTGGCGTATCCTTCACGTATCTCGTGGGAGAAGACATCATCTCAGCACAGTCGTTTGCCACTTCCCAAAAGCTCTGCTAGTTCTCTTGAAGGGAGAGCATTGTAATAGGTGCAATTGGCAGCTAGGAAGATGTAAGTGAAAAGTAGACGAGAGAGCACAACTGGACAATTAGATAGCTAGAGAATGGCTAAGCTAGATTTACATGATTCATTATGATATCTCTTATCCCATCCTATTCACATGAAGTCATCTTCATAGTCCTCAGCTGCTGTATTATCCTCTGTGGCACCCATATCTGCATTACTCGTCATCTTGTCATCATGCATAATGCGATCATAAGACCGTGCTTCCTTCTCTTTCTTTCGTTCAAGTTCCAATAACTTCCTAGCTTTCTCATCTGCTTTGTACTTTGCCTTCTTTTCTTGTTGAATCTCTCGTAATCGATCTTGTTGTTCCTTTGCCAATATTGCCGTATCAGTAACTTCTCTCTTTGATTTCTCAAGCTGTCTTACGATAGGATTATTTTTTTCAATCTTTAATCGTCTTACATTCTCAGGTCTATGGTAGGTAACTTGACCTGGTGCAAAACCTTGTTCTTTCTTTAGGTTCTTCCATCGAGTATAGATTATCCAGGATGCAGCCTGTTTACATCCTGCTATACTATTGGCCTTAACCAAACTACAACAATCTGTGATACAATCCTTGGGTATATCATCCATTGTCATTCCAGGTTTCAATCGTAAATAAACATGTGCAGAGCTTAGATCATCTACATGAAACCAAACATCTTCCGGCAAGCCGTACTTTATTAGCTCTTCATTTTCATACTTGATTTGTGTTTGTTAATAGTCGGAAGAGATATTATGTTATATAAGTATGAGTAAGTGCATATTTTTTAAATAGCAGAAGTTATGATTAAGTGTTAGTAGTGTTTATTGTGCAAATAATATGAAAGATGTTGAACAATATTATAAGTAAGTGCATATTATGATAATATGTGTAGACAATCTTCGTCTATAGTGAGCAGTGTGAAAACATATACCACAGGATATTGATTAATATAAAACATACCTTATCCTTTCCCATGTATATGGTATATTCCCCACATCGGGTTTTGAAATAGTATACCATGCTTTTGATTGATAGACTGATAGCGGTGGCGACTAGAAGTGGGTGATTTTGTTTAGTTTTATTTTCCTGTGTATCTATCGTCCTGATGTTAGATACTTGCAATTGTTTTACACAACTGAACTACGCCGATGGATAGGATATGCAGTCGTCCTATGAGATATGATGCTAGAGAGGCCGGCCGCGCCGATAGATACAAGTTATCCAATGATAACAATAAAAAGCCTTGCAATCATAATTTGTTCTTGCACGGGGATACCGGATGTAAGTAAGAATGCACCACGTAAATTCTACTAACAAAATGTGTCACAGAAAAAGCAAGATGGTGTGTCAGATTGGCGGCGGCTTCAACAACAACAACTCACAATCAAGCAATACAAATACCTACATTGGGTAAGAGATCAGATATAAATACCATAGTGGATCTAGTATACACAGAATTATTATGAACAAAAGATTGACCATTGCAAAATAAACACACAAAAAATGATGCAACTTCCAACAACAACAATTATAACCTCCCTTGCTGTACTTTCCTCAGTGGCTTATTCTTCCCCACCATTAGCCTTTACTACTACTACCACCACAACTAATTATAATAATAATACACCTCCTAGAATATTCTCATCCAAAGTAAAACGACGAGTATTAGCACGATCATTCCTAACCCAACAATATGCAACTTCTACAACGGAAGAACAGAAGGCATCGGAATTTACCTCGAAACGATCACGAAGTAATTCACGATCAAGCAGTAATAGTAATAAGAATAGACCAACATCTAATACTGCTGACTCAATAACAAAAAGAAATACAGATATTGATACCGATAACATAGAAAATAATATATCAACAACATTATCAATGATTGTCGATTCTCAGAAGGAATTCGAAATGAATTTAGGTAAAGCAGTAGATACACTCAAATCGGATTATCCTAACTTATTATCGAAAAATCCATCATGGGATATATATCATGATGAGTTAGAGGTAATTGATCCTACCGGTGTTAGTTTACATGGGTTGGACAATTATAAATTGGCATTTAGTTTCATCCATGGTGTTGTTAATTGGTTCTATTGTGAAGAGAAGAGTGGTGTTACTAGTGTTAGGGCTACATATGATTGGGCGAGGAAGGCTATTAGGTGCGTTTGCTGAGTTGTATTTTGTCAAGGTTGCAGGTTTTGAATGGTACCCGAAGTTTTCTCTATCCGCAAGGGATTATATGTTGTAGCTTTTCTCACATTCTTCATCCCTTCTCTCCTCCTTTCTTAACATACAGGGTTAGCTGGAATGTTGAACTAATTCCTAAAATGATATACGGTGGCTCTAACCGCAAGTTGCACGTTGACGGTATATCCGAGTATCATCTTGATCGGGAGTCTGGACTCATTACTGAACATAAGGTGACACATCTTCTCATTAATGATCAAGCAGTCAGGCCGGAGAATGGCATTTTCGCTGCCTTGGCGGAGATGCGTCCTCTTCCTCATGATCCCGAAGGAGTGCCTGTTTTCTTCAAAGCAGAGAAGGATAATAAAGCACTCACATGGGATGAGATGACGCATGTCAAGTTCCAGACTTGGAATCCTCTTACTCAACGAAGCTCAACGTCACTATTCCAATCCAATCCAAATGAACAAGCTATGCAGCTTCCCGAGTCATCTCGTTTGTCATATGACAGCGAGGCATTCCAGAGGAAAAATGATTCAAGAAAAAAGTTTGGCCTACCAGCCTTGACACCCGAGGAATTCATTGCCATTGAGAAAGAAGTCCGAGCAATGGACGAAGTAAACAAGAAGAAGGCAACATATCTAGCCGAGCAATTCGCTCAGAATGCCCAAAATGCCAAGGAAAAGACTGACAAGGGTAATTTCATACAAAATTTATTCGGCGGAGCATTGAAGAATGGATGCGAGAGTAACTTTGATTGTGAACGTCCACAGGTATGTTGTGATGTGGGTTTCAAGAAGATATGCTGTAGTAATGGCTTAGGTATTGTAGATGGTATTCCAGTTGAGAAATACAAGAGGGGTGTATTGAGAATGCCTCTGCCAGGTGGTGACTACGGTTATCCTGGCACCGATGGAGAATATTGAACGATTGAAAGATGTACATAAAGAGTGTTGATAGGATAGAGGTGTATTACCACAACGAAAATATACGAATACGACCTGAACAGTGAACATGCTGTGCATATATGTTTGATTAGATAAAGTAGATACCGATTAGATAGATATGGTTTAATTAGGATTTAATCTCTTGTACTGTGTAGGATAGTGAAACTGGAGCTTTACTTCAATTGCCAAGTAATGATCTTACATATATCTAATGAAAGCAAAAAGGTAGGTACAATGTGGAAGGCACTTAGTGAAGACGAATAAAAAGTATATTATGATCAATATGACAAGATTTTAGCGCAATACAATGTCAATAATGATTTCTGGGAAGCAGAGGCCGAAGAATGGGGAAAGGAAAAGGTACTAAAATTGAAGGAGAGTGGTGAGGAAACAGATCCCGAGAAGCGGGTGAAAAGGTTTCTCGGTCATCTTTCTGCTGATGACTTTTACTACTACAAGTGGTGGTAAAAGGAGTAAGTGTAGTAAGGAGATGTCTATAAAAACTAGGCTTAAGATTAGGCTTTCAAGTCTTCGTATACTCTCCGTTGATAATAAGCTATTCCTCAAAACCCAAACTTTGTCTTTGCATCCTCTTCAACATTGTACCAATTCAAACAGCCATCAGCACCCGCTGAAACTAACATCCAATCTCCTCCTCCTTTACTTGCATTACTGCCAACAAAACTCAATCCAGTGACACCCCCTCGATGAGAAAATTTATAGTTGATTCTCTTCGTCTTCTTTGCTGGACACCACAGGAAAATGTTGTCATCATTACCACCGCTAGCAAGAACACTGCCATCTGGTGACCACGCCAAACAACCAATCCGTTGAGTGTGGAAGCACCATCTTCCTTTAGAAACTACATTTGAGTAATCAGATGTTGAGTAGATACATACATCTCGAGTATCAGCAGCGGCGAGCTGTGAACCGTCAGGTGAAAGCGAAATAGACTGTACTGGTTTGAGATGCCCACCCTTGATCACATGTGATTCGTCCAATGTGTTGCTTGATGATACACTGTAGACGTAGATGTTGCAATCATCTCCTCCGACATATAATGTAGAATCATCCTTCGATAGATGAATGGCCGTGACAGTGTATGGAAGCTTGATCACCTCCGACGAAACAATCTCTTTGTCTTTGATCAATACCAATCCCTCAACAGTAGATACCACAACAAGAGAATCACCCACAGTCATTGAATTGGGCTGTGCTTCCATCTTCAACTTGTCAGTACTTATCTGTTCTTGAGTAGTTCTTACAAAATCATCCCAACCAGAACTGTATAGAGTGCCATTAGCGAATGCAAGAGACGTGACAGTTGCTCCGCCATGAACTTTCCCACTAAGATCTGCATCATCTTCATTTGCATTTGAAACACGGCCCTTTGCTTGACCAGTTGTTCCATCCCATTCAACAATAACTCCATCGGTATCTGCAGTATATATTGTATTGTTACCAGCAGTACCAAATGACATTGCACTGATAGGTGCTTGATGACCAGTAATAACTAATGACTTCTCCAAACTATTGGCAGTGGAGGTAACGCCTACTGAGGATGGTAATGGAAGCACTGCGATCTGACCATTAAATCCAATCGATATGGGGACATCGCCCTTGATGAAAGCACATCCCAATTGCATGGCACCAACTGGTACCTTCTCAGCCTTTGTTGCTCCACCTTGCACAACAACCCATTCTTGTTGAATAGAAGTTATATCCCATTCATGCACTACCTCACCAGATGCTGCATCTATCAAGCGAGCATAACCATCAGCACCACATGTTAATAAGTGTGTACCACTTGAATTCCACGAACATGAAAAGATACTAGACTTGTGAACCTTTTCTACTTTCTTCATCAATGCCATACCTTTACCTTCATAGAAGCATACACTTCCATCAGTACCCACACTTGCCAACATAGACCCATCATTATTATAACGTAAGCAATGTACTGCACCCCGATCATGGCACTTTTCACTAACAACACCATCACCAACAATACGTTGGAATGGCGGCCCTTTATGAAAGAAGATCGATGCATCTTCACTACCACCCGTTGCAATTCTCATCGGCCGTGAGGGCTTAAATGCACAGGAACTACCCTTCTTCCGTGAATGTGCACCTAAATCACCACATTTTACACCTGTATCCCATTGTATTACCTTGGCACTTTCAGGACTTTGACATCCATCTCCAACAACTACTATACGCTTACCTTCAAAATCCCAGGATATATCTTTAATTGGCCCCGCAAGTAGTTGTACTTCTAATTTTGGTAAATGTTCCTCATGATCATATGCCCATACACGTAACTTGCCACGAGAATCACCCGAGGCAACGTAGGTACCGGCTGGATTAAACTTGGCAGCAGTTACAGGTGCAGAATGACCACGGTAGATGAATCCATTCGTAGAGGGCGCTCCAGAAGGACCTGTATTCTTTGCCGATGTCGAAAAAGTATCACTTTCATTATCACTACTAATATCAATTTCACGTACAACAATTAACTTGCCCCACGCATACATTACACATGGTACTTTACTTTCATCATTCTCAGAAAGACGGCCAACATTACCATCGAGGAAGAGAGGTTCACCACGTGACGATGTTGGTAATGGTACACATTGATGTGTTAGAGGAATTGATGGTGGAATGCAAGAATTAGATGCGTCTACTGCGTCTACACCCATTGTTATTATTTGTTTGTAGTGTATTTGCAAATAAGGGGAGCCGAGGCTGATTTACTACTTGTAGGTCTTTGTAGGTATTGTGAGTTGCTATGAAAAGAAAATTATGATTATGACCTAGCCGGGGCAGTAATGCTCTCATCTAAGTACTGCCTTCTCTATCGGCTATTGCCTCCTCGTCTATTGCTACATACTATGCTCTCATATTGAAAGGCAAACAATCATCATACTTATCATCATGTGGAAGATATTCTGTAAAAACGTGCACTGGTTATTCAACAAACATGGCAATGGTTGGAGTTGGAGATCATGTGATACTCTCGATGATATTGACAAGGCTCTTTTACAGCTTGATCTAAAAGACTACAATGGAAAATGCAAACGAAACGGAGGTAAACTATTCCTAGCTCTATCGTCTATACTAATCGTCATCCTGATATGGGGATCATCGTCATTCATCACATCGTATGCAGATGAGCAAGCAATTGAACATAACATCGACTACGGACCTACTAATTTGGCAGAAGGGAAACGTTTGTTCAAACAACAAGAGTATGGTAATGCCACAGCTTACTTTTGGAGGGCAATCACATTACATTCAATTGGACATAATAGTGAGGTCTATGATTTACAGGAGACATTCAAGTACTTCTTTGAAAGCTATGTACGCCTAGGATCGGAGATTGATGCATATGTATTCTTAGCAGCAGAGTTCTACCTTGATGGACAGGATAACATTGGCCGTGGCTACTTGAGATATGCAATAGAAGCAGATATTACTCATGATAGTGCTCATCAACTGAAGAAGGTAATGTCCAGTAATGAAAATCGTGATTTGAAGATGAAAAGAGTTGAAGAGATTAAAAACTT
>Ga0075439_12406_pt1 | contig 22226 bp, 19 predicted proteins | sample MintriSingleCell_FD_74264 | JGI IMG/M metagenome (GOLD analysis project Ga0075439, IMG submission 74264) | Marine eukaryotic communities from Monterey Bay, USA to study complex ecological interactions - Minidiscus trioculatus JGI Plate_4_G5... | ecosystem: Environmental > Aquatic > Marine >... | reverse complement strand
GCTTGTCTTTTTGGAAGATGTACCCGGTAAGCAGATCGCCTTTTATAATATTGCTTGTCAACTTTACTCACATGCTGATGTATGCAACTTTTGTTCTCCTAGGTAACGATGGCGATTCTGCTATCCTTGACCCCAGTACCGATACTTCGACTCTTGTCACTAGCTGTGATACAGCCCCAAGTAATGGCCCTTTGTTCGCGATTGATACAAATAGTGGTGACTTGTATATTGAAAACAAACGGATTGAATTGATTGAGAATACACTTGATGATCCGGCAATGTCATCCACTCAACCTCTTTGCACAAGCGCCGCCAAGACATTTTTGAACGAACACTCGTGTGTACCAAACTTAAATGCATGTATTACTCAATCTTTTTCATCAGCAGATGTTGTGCTAAACAACGATAGTCTTCGAACTTTCTACACTTTGAGTCAGAAATATGTTTATGTTATCAAAGGTCTACAGCTGGTTGAAGATACTCAAAATCCTATGGATCCATGTAGTAAGTTTCTTCTCTTCTCTGTTCCAATAATCCTTACATCAAACTCTCACTTCTCTGTTTTAAATGAAAACCAGATGGCAAGCGAACTCGGTGGATTAAAGATACGCAAGCGACTGAATCTGGATGTGATGGATGGAATACTAAACCCTCGTCCTACACACAAATGTTACAATCTGTTATTGGTTCTTCGATTGAAGCTGACAGTGGTAATGGAGACATTCACGATCTTCAGCTAACTCCTCAAGTGTGCACAAACGATGTATTGCCACTTGTTCCTGAAAACGAAACTCTATTGGGTGTCCATATTCTAGTAGACTCAGTCTGCTGGAAACAATCTCATCCAAACGAGATGAATGTGAGTACTCGACTGCTTCTTCTTTTACTGCCTGATAATTTATTGACACGTTGTATCTGACTGTCTCTAATTAGGTGTACGACTTTAGCAGTTGGGCAGTAAGTCATCCAGGTAATAATGATGCCTTAGTCAATGGAAGACCAAATCCAATCACAAATCCAGCCGGGGAGTTAGAGTCAACTATCCTTCAGTTTCCGTCATGGCAGAAAGTCCGCGTTTGTATTCTTTCATCATGAGAATCGTGTGCTTATAATGAGAAGTCTACCTTTTTGGCTTCATTCGTCATTATGTGATTGCCTTTAAACCTCACATGCACTAATAGAAGATACCATCTCCTCTCTTCCTCTTCATAAAACACGAAACTCTTATCTTCAAGTCCAATTGAACGTTGGGATCAAAGGGGCGATGGAGCTGACATCATATTCATTGGACGCTTTAATGAGACCATTGACTTTACTACCCTACCACTTTCCTTGAAGCTTCCCGAACTTGCAAGCTACTTTGGCGCAGGAGGATCAATTATTTATAGCGGATCAGAGTCGTGCGGATCGCCAGGTGAAGTGGCCAACGATCCGTCGAAGGTAAGCAGCTATTTGAACATTTTGTGCATATGATATGTTTATATTTCTATTACTAATACAATAAATGCATGTTCCTACTTGTGGACGTATATATTTATATTAGGGTCACCAACTTAAAGCTGGTTACGGAGCGAATCGAAATAAATTACAATCGACCGACCGACCAGGATCGAGTGATAATGATATTGATAACACAGATGTACAGTCCGCTGTTTGGGCGTCTGTAGCAGTAAGAGCTAAAGATCAGCTTAGACAACGAGTAGCTTGGCTCCTGTCTCAAATATTTGTGATTAATGAAGAAAGTATAGGGTCCAAAGACATGAGTGAGATGTACTTACATTACTATGATATATTCGTCCGTCATGCTTTTGGCAACTATCGAGATATTATGAAAGAAGTAGCGTTATCACCAATGATGGCAACGATGCTGTCGAGTATAGACTCCAAGTCAATATTATCTTCTGGCTATCATCCAGATGAGTAAGTAACCTATATTCAATTGTCGTGATGCACAACAACTTGTACTCATATTCTTCTCTTCTACAGAAATTTTGCAAGAGAGATTATGCAGCTCTTCTCGTTTGGTTTGTATAAGTTGAATGAGAATGGGACAAGAGTGACTGATGCAGATGGTCTTGAGTTTCCAACGTATACAACTCGTGACATTGAAAACTTTGCTAAAGTGTGGACGGGTCTCAAGAGACGAGGCTCTCGGAGCAATATTGAACTACAAACGCCACCCTCTAACAGTATCGACCCACTCAAAATCAATAGAAATTATAGAGATCACACGCCCAAGACGGATCTTAGGGGTGGATATCTCGGTGATAATGTGCAATTATGCTCAGAAATGCCCTCACAATCATTCTTGCGAGTTGGAGCCAAGTATCAATTTGTAAGTTGTTGAAACCATCTCTATTTCAGCCCATGTTATAGTCGTCTGATCTCGCTTCCTATTTCCCTTCACTCCCTCTTTTTCCTTTACTTCAACCTAGATGGGGAGAAACCACCGAGCAAGATATGCGACTGTACACCCAGACGAACCGATAAGCAAGAAACCGTTCGTACCGAATCCATCCAACAGCAGCCTCTATGCTACACTATGTAACAAAGACGAAGATGGAAATTGTGCCTATACAAGTACTGTCACACTTTCCACCAACTTGGATTGTGATGGATTAGAATGTGATATTGACACGGTACGTATGGTTGCAATTGTAGATGACTCATCAGGTGGGTTTGTTTACTACGAGTATGTCCGACCTGCCTGTGTTGAACTGGAGTTCTTCGAGAATGGGAAGACAATTGCTAACAGTCGGTATGGAAAGCAAGCCAACAATGGTGAGACAAGTCACCTTATGTGTGCAAACCCCAAATCCTTGGCTGCTACACCAATGTGTTGTGATGTATCAGATCAACGAACTAATCGTTTGGGGGAATCACAGTGTGTGTACGAGTCCGAACGTGTATCTTTTGCAACAGCTGAAGCGAGATGCCAAATAGAGCCGGGAAAAGAACTCTGCGAGTGGGGCCAAAGTAGGTTGGAGGATGAATGCAGCTTTTGGAAGAATCAATACCACTCTTATGGATGGTTGCCAACACCATGTGAGCTATCGGCTCAAGTTCATGGCGATGGCTCGATCAACGTTGTACATACAACCCCCATCATGAAGAATTCAAATATACACGAGCTGGACAGTGTAGAATTGTATAATGTGATTTGGAATGAAGATTTATATCCAACGGTGGCTAATGGTTGTTCAAATGTATGTACTGTTCGAGGAGACACATGTGTATGTCCAACAAGTGTCGAGACAAGCCCTGTCTTTACTGATATTACAAATCTTCCAACAAGGGATGAGATTCAAGCACAATTGTTTATCGGTGCATCCGCTCCAGACTCATTTTACTCTGGTGAATATGTGAAATGTACTTTAGCTGCATGCAATATGGATCCGAATGTAAGTGTGTACTCGCGAGGTGGCTCAAGTTCTAATCCTCTACTGAACATGGATACAATCTTCATTGTTAGAGGGGAGGCAGTTGTTGATTCAGAGATCTATTACAGTAACGCCAAATCGATCGTATTAATCTCTGGTAGCAGCTATACGTTTAGAAACCCCCCAAAGTATAACAGCTATACAGAAATCACTGAGCGTGATGCTGAGCACGAGACCAATCGTGCATTTGATGTATACATGGTAAGAGGACTATCGTTAGACTTGTGTTTTGCATCGTGCGTATCTTACATATTTATTCATTTGTAATTATAGAATCATCCCAGCACACCTCCTTTTGTCGCTAGAACGTATATACAGCACTTGGTATCATCAAATCCATCGCCTCGGTATGTTCAATCTGTAGCAACGTCATTCAAAACTGGCATGTACGGCCAGTTTGGATCTGGACGGCGAGGGGATCTAGCAGCAACAGTTGCCGCTGTTCTCATGGATAGAGAAGCCCGGTCATCAATTCTCGATTACGACATCACTCATGGCAAGATACGAGCTCCACTTGATAAACTCATTCACATGCTACGAGCCTTGGAGATTGTTTCAAACCCTGGACTGGATGATATTCGGTTAGATGATAGAATGAGTCAACATCCATACAGATCACCTACCGTGTTCAACTACTTTCAATACGATCATCGTCCATCAGGACCATTATCACAAACAAAACTAGTTGCTCCCGAGGCCCAACTGTTGAACAGCCCAGAGTTGTTGGGGTTTATGAATTACTTCAATAAGATGCTTGACAACTCTGATACATATAGTTTATCTTTGGTTGCCAATGAAGGAGATTCCGCAGCAGTTGCAGTAGAGGAACTGAATATGCTGCTCTTAGCTGGTCGACTGGATCCACTTTCACGTTCTGTCATCGAAGATGCATACATTGCAGAACTCAATAGCAACGGTGGCTCAGTGTTATCTGCAAGTAAAGTTTCTCAGTCTCTCATTTTATCATCACCAGAGTTTCAAACTACAGTTGCAAGCTCGCCCACACAAATCTTGAGGCCATCAATGGATGTGGATAGTCAGATATACTCACAAGGAGCCAAGGTGGAAGCAATTAAATACAAGCATTCATCCTGTGATAGTACTGTCTACACAAGAGCGGAAGCATACTACAAGTGTAATCGTGATGTAAAGTGCATGTTCTTAATGGATCACAAGTGTTGGGATACACAATATTATATGTGCAGTAACAAAAACAAGATCCCTGATTGGTATACATCGACTACTTCTAGTCAGTCTTGTACTCTATTGAAACCTCCACAACCAGAAGAACCAGTTGGAACTACTCGGCCAAAGGCAATTGTTTATCTGATGCTAGCTGGAGGGGCAGACAGTTGGAATATGATTATACCCTACGATCAATGTGAAGGAGGAAAGGATCTCTATCAAGATTACTCAAACTATCGTACTAATATTGCTGTTCCAAAAGCTGATTTACTTCCAATCAATGCAAGCAATCAAGTTTGTGAAAGATTTGGACTTCATCCCAACCTATCAAATCTAAAAAGTATGTATTCAGATGATGGAGATGTTGCTTTTATTGCTAATATGGGGATGCTTGTTGAACCACTAACGAAAGAGGAATACAACTCGAAGAGTAAATCAGTACCCTTTAGCCTTTTTGCTCACAACATTCAACAAGAAGTTACACAACGTGTAGATGCACAAAGCAAAAAGCGAGTTGACGGAGTACTCGGAAGAATGTTCGATTCGTTGCAGAACACAAAGGCGCTTAAAACATCCTTGTATGCCATTTCAAATGATGCAATTGTATTACAAACACCAAGTACTGAAGTAGTAGTACAACGAGTTAGCCCCGAGGGACCTAGCTCACTAGATGGTGTTTGGAGGAAGCATCTAGCAAGTATTGCCAATCTTTCTAGCCATGTATCAAATTCTAGACTTAGCAATACGTGGTCGGAGAAACTAGAAGAGGCCGTCTCCAGTAATATCATGTTCACTTCAGTTTTGAATAATATCAATCTTGTCACAAACTTTGGTAGCTCAGTGATTGGGAAACAACTGTCCACAGTAGCAACACTAATCAAGGCAAATACGGAGACATTTAAAGACGATGCCATCGGTTTCTTTGTCAATCTTGGCGGATTTGATACCCACGGAGATAATATCAAATTCGCTGAGCTGATGCTTGATGTTGATATTGCAATGAATAAGTTCAGGAATGAGATGAAGGCACAAGGTGTTTGGGAAGATGTAATTGTTGTTCAAGCATCAGAGTTTGGTAGGTCTCTCACCAGTAATGGCAAGGTAAGTTGATGTACACAAGTTATGCACAATTGGTATTACCTTCATACTCATCGACTAACTTTTATATCCTCTCAACGCAACAAGGGGACTGACCATGCATGGGGAGGCAATTACTTCATCGCTGGAGGCTCAATCAAAGGAGGCCAAGTGCTTGGAGAGTATCCAAAAGATATGACAAAAAATGGGAAAGATATGCTTTCAAGAGGTAGGGTTCTGCCAACAACTAGTTGGGAGAGTGTATGGAATGCTGTTGGACAATTTATGGATGTGGAGCAAGCGGAAATGGATTACATATTACCATTACGGAGCAACTTTGATATTGATAGTCTTTTTCATCTCGAGGATGTCTTTGATGTCACAAGACAACCAAGCTCATCGCCAACTAGCATCATCGAATCACCAACAGCACCGCCATCATATGTACCATCGATCAATCCGTCCCCAGCACCAATCACTTCTTCTCCAACTTTTGTACCCACCAGATCTCCAAGTATTGTAAGTTCACTTTAATGTAATATATTGCTAATTTTCAACCTTCAAATCTCACGGTTTATATTGATGAAATGTATACAGCCCCCTACTCCATCACCAACTTCAGCACCAACAACTCTTACAACCGATCGTATGTTATATTGTGGAGTACCAACGAAGTGTGAAGAACTTGAAGGAGATGAAGTCGTTGCCAATATGAATGAAGAACATGTAGTACGGTGTTGCACTCAAAACACGGAATTGAATTGGTTTGACAAGTGTCTGACAATTGAAGGCGTCTTTGGGCAAACACCAAACGAGTGCTATATTAGCAAGACATTTACCCAAGCTATGCAGATTTGCTCTTCGTACGACGGAGGTCGTTTGTGTTCGGGCGAAGAGTTTAAAGATAAATGTACCGGGGGCACTGGATGTGGTGCTAATACAATGCTAGCTTGGGGATGCACTTCCTTTGAGGGCACTTGCATTGCAGACGCAGAATGCTGTTCTGGTCGCTGTAACAGTCAAGGTACCTGCTTGGGTGTAGTTGATACCGCTCAGGTAAGTTTCATGTTGAAAATGATGTCCAGTTTCAACTGCATCTTGCTTACTATCCTCTTCTCTTTCTAACTCAGCCCACATCGAAGCCACCAACGACGTCGCCTTCTCGTATCCCAACAAAGAGTCCTTCACACAGCCCTTCAAACACACCAACATCAACTCCAGGAAGCTGTCCACACAATGTATTCAATAAAGATATTTGCTGTGCAGAGGATTGTGGTACGTGTGGCGGAAGTGGATGTGGTAGTCGTCCAGGAGGGGGAGCAAACTGCTGTTCAGGCACAATTCGAAATACTGGTGTCTTATGTATCGATTCGGACCCACCATGCATTATATCGGTAAGGATCAACTCAGTTATTATATGTTTCCACAACTTGTCAATGAAACTCACTTTTGCATATTTCAATAGGGCGACCCAACTCAGTCCCCAACAAATAAACCAAGCTTTTCAACTAGTCCTACAATTCACCCAAGTCAAACGCCAACATCAAGTCCGAGTCGAAAGCCGTCTATTTAACCATCAACCAATCCAACGACATTTCCAACCAGATCTCCATCGAAAAAGGTATTCTTGTTGTGTGCTTAATTATGAACTTATTTCATCCTTATATATCAAACTCACACTCATATATACTATCAATCTCTTCACTAATCATTTTTCAGCCAACACTTAGCCCAAGCCTAACTCCTTCGCAGAGTCCAAGCCAAAGGCCTTCAAAGACCCCAAGTGTAAGTTAATGTCTACATTCTTGACATTTGTGTCATGAAGTGCTAATCTAACATTCTAATATGTGTAACAATAGACTTCGCCCTCTCTTATCCCAACAAAGGGCCCTTCATACAGCCCCTCGAACTCACCAACATACAACCCTGTATCGCAGTGTCCACATAATGTATTTAATAAAGATATTTGCTGTGCAGAGGAGTGTGGTACGTGCGGCGGAAGTGGATGTGGCAGTCGTCCAGGAGGGGGAGCAAACTGCTGTTCAAGTGCAATTAGAGATGCTGGAGTCCTGTGCGTTAATTCAGAACCTCCGTGTATTATTAGTTAGTAGAGAATCAAAGCCGTTACTTATAGGATAAGCAGTAACTTGTATCCAAGATACTTCAGTAGTTGCGATATCCGTTACATAATATTGTTGCTTAGCTTGAGATATGGTAAAACTATGAACTTGAAATATCCACTCCATCCTCACCTACTTCTAGCACATTATCTTTGTCTTTGCTACTTGTTTCTTTCTTTTTACTAAATACAGTCAAGTAATCTTCGTCTATATCTGCGCCTTGTGATGCATATACAAGTCTCAAGTGATCGATATTGAGTCCATCACTTGGATTGCAACCAACACTTTTACAAACTAATACATACTGAGGACGAGGCATATCATTATCGCTTGTTAAAAGCTGTAGTCCTCTTAATTCGGAGTGATTTAGATAACCATCTTTATCTCTATCAAAATATTTATGCTATTTCATTTTGAAGATATAATATCATAATTGAGCTTATTTCAGATTTCAGGAGTCATCAACTTTATAATTACATAATATGACTTACCAAAGCGGCAACTTTGTCAATGGTTTCCTCTTCTTTTGATACGTCTATCATGATGATAATATATATTATAGGTATGATACAATGCAATCAAAGCGTGGAAATTCAATCCAATCTGTAATGTGATGATGTATGTTATCGTATTCAATGGATGATGGACATGGGGGCGGGAGAGAAGGGGAGGTGAACTATAACTGATTACTACGATATCTGTTACAATAGAATCAGGATTAATAGCGCCTCGATCTAATGTCTAATGGACTAATAGCGTCTCTATATTACCTACTGACAAAGCGATACTAATCAATGTGATGTACCTCGATGCATAAATATCAGCTAAATTAAATCTCACAACACAGCAACTGATATAAAAATGACAAGTCAGGTATCCTCCCCCCCCCCCCGGTCTATTTGACTTTATTAAACCTATATTAATTGCGATGCTAGACGTTTAGATAGATTCAATACTCCTATTATTTGTTGTTTGGACACTTGTAGAGTTACTTATATGCAAACTGCATATCACTTGGCAATTGGAAAGAATTTCGACACATAATGATGCGTCGAATCATCTCCACAAGTAGCAGTGTCTATTGTAATCTTAGACAACCAATAATAATGTCACAGCATATCTTGTATTGCTTTTCTTCTAAAGCAACAACTACCAAATCAACAACACAACAAAGATCGGCAAAAATGGAAAGAATACAGATATTACGAATCCCTATCTAGATCAAGTTCGTGCAGAGGTTGTAGATCCAGCATTACAGCTTAAGACAATAGAGGATGAATTATTAGGGGCAATAGGCAAAGCACTGGGTAAACAAGGGGAGAAGGTACTATTTGCAATACGCGAAATGAAAGAACATATGAATGACTATACCAAATATATAGAAGATCAATCATATAATGAAGCTTTCCAATCAGCTCGAATGTACAACAGTGCCAGAAGAAACGCAATAAAATTTAGATGGGAATTGCCTTGTACATCGACAAGCTGTTGGATTTACTGTTAACAATCATAGTGTTGTGCATGAAACATATAACATCGGCGATCAACTTCCAACAAGATTAGAGGATATAGTTGATGAAAATGTTGAGCCAAAACAACAACATGCAGATGAATCTACAAAGAAGAAGAAGTGGGGTGATCAATTATCATGGTGGCAACGTGTTGGTAGATGGAAATGATCAACAGATTCATCAATAGACATATACCCGTATTATGACCCTGGCTTGACTTGCAAATCTACGACTATTTGAGAGCCACTCACAAATTGATTTCTCCGCCTCTCGAATGATACAGAGCTGGCTTAAAGTTAGGGTGTGATATGTTAAGGGAGGGAAAGAGATTACCTTTACAAGCTTTGTTGATACGACTTATACACAAGAATTAAATACAACTCAAACAACTTAATAGTTATATTCTTTGTTCAGTTTCTCTACATACACGCATACACACAACACATAATTTTGTTCCAATACTCTTTCTCCATATATACAACTAAGAAGTTTCAATTTGCTCCTCTTGTTTAGCCTTTGGCTGTCGTGATTCAAGTTCACGTTGCTTAATTCTTATCTCCTCCAGCTGTTCCATAATGGACTTTTTAGGCCCATTGTCATCTGTAGTAGGAGGCGTAGTTGTTGTTCGCTCGGATGCCGACTTGGGAGATAACATTGCTAATAATGCCGTGTTACTTGATGTACCATTCTTCTTAGATTGTAACATTTCATCCAATGTTTTAGGTGATTCCTTACTAATGTTTGTGTTTGTGCCTTTGGGTGATAGTAAGTCTATGGCATTGATTACTGATTTACCAGTGACATTATTTGGTTTCTGTTCATCCTTCTTATTACTACTGGGGGGAGGAGTCTCGGAGTTCTCTATTGCGCTGAGAACTGTCTTACCAGTTACCTTTTGCTCTTCTGATAAAGATGAGGGAACTTTCTTCTTTTGCGATTCATTGTGTCGAACTAACCAATCTCGTGTCTTGGAAAGTAGTTCATCAACTTCTTGAACTGATTTCTTGGCAGTAGGAGAAAGGACAGAACTCTTGGCCGGGGAAAGGATAGAGGTACTGACCACTGCTGTATCATCTTGAGCCGAAGTCTCGACAGCTAGTGCCGTCACCTTCGTCGAACTTGTATCAGTTTTACTATCAGAGGATACCTCGACTGTGTCAGTTTGATTCTCCTTGTCACTTCGAATAGAGGCAGTTTCTTCAACCTTATCGTTCACATCTTGTACCACATCCACTGGAAAAGAAGTATCACTCGGCTGTGAAGAAGGAACAGTATCAATATTCAAAGAGCTCAACTTCTTCTTGCTGTTCTTTTCAGATTCAGCAGCAGCAGATGCAGCCTTAACTTCTGCCATCGCCTTCTTGTAAGCAGCAACCTTGGCCATTGCCTTGGAAACTTCACCAGATGTTGGACTTGGTAAAGCAACTGTTGTTACCGCTGGAGTTGCAGCAGCAACATTGCTAGTCTCCAAATAGCTGTGCAAAGCATCGTCAGACAATACCCCTCCTCCCGGACTCGTTACAAACTTAACCACAGGACTAGTAACTGCTGCTGCTTCATTAGGACTAGAAGGACTTGTAACAATAGATAACTTTCCTCCTGGTAATCTCTGCAATCCACTGGTAGTAGACTCCACTGGACTTGTTGGTACCCCCGTCGCCACAGACGCCTCCTTGTCCGCCAAAAAGCTATGTAATGCATCATCCGATAACACACCGCCCCCTGGACTTGTAACAAACTTTACTACCGGACTGCCTGGGTTTGTGGCAACGGTTGGAGAGACGAGTGATTCAGATTGTAATGATGCTGATCCCTTCTTCTCGAGGTAGTTATTGAAGGATGTCAATCCTACACCGTTATTCTCATTCTTCTCCTTTTCCAACTTTTCATCAACAGATAACATTGCACCAAATTTCACATCACGACTACCCTCTTCTTCCTCTATTGTTGTTGTTGTTCCTTCTGGTGATGTTACACTTCCCCTGTTTTGTTCATCACTAGGTACATCTTCAATATTATCATTAGTATTCACACTCAAATTATTATTATTATGCTTCTTCAATCGATCCTTAACATCATTAATCATTAACGTATCCAAATCTAACTCAACACCAACCTCATCATTATCCAATGTCCATGATTTCTTAATACCATCAATTTCATGTGGTTCTATTGTATCAAATGTATCCTTCGATTGTAAATCATTATCATAGGTGTATTGATCTGATAATAGAGAATGATCATCAACATCAGAGGTACTACGGGGTTTACGCTGTGGACCACTACCGTAGGGAATGGGCGTGCAGCCCATGTATCGCATTAGTACCATTAGTGATGCTTCTGATTCGTCATCGGGAATATCTACCAAGGCAGTACTAGATGATTTTGTATTTGATGTAGTATTATTGTTGTTACTAATGGCCTGATCGGGAGAGTTTAACCCCTCATCAAATGAGGTAGCATCTGATGTTATAGTTTCATCCCGTGATGATGCTGGACTTAACATTTTAACCGATGATTGGTATGACATTGGCGATAATGGAGGTGGATTCTTTTCAACAAATGTTACAGATTTCTTTGACTTTGTTGTTGATGGTGGTGTGGATACTGTTTTCTCTTTGTTGTTGTTGGCCTTGTCAATAGTTGAGGTGGTGGGTGATGTAGGCTTCTGCTCGTCTTCAGCAGCCTCCTTTTCTTCTTCGTCTTTTACTTCATCTGTTGGAGCTTCCTCTACTGGAGAGACGGCCTCTGTTTCTTCATCATGCGGCGCATCGTCATATATATCATCGTCATCTTCTACTTCCTCTTCTACATCAATCTTGATATCATTAGTAACATCTACTTTATCCTCCTCCTCCTCATTACTATCATCATGGGTTTCACTATATTTTTTGGGACTAAACATTGCACATGTAAATGGAGGCTCTACTAAACTTCCATCTTCATCTCCATGTGTTGCTTCTGATTGTGGACTACGAGGACTGACGCTAAGTATATTCGCTGCAGCGTCTGCTGATGATATCGATGATGGGGAGAGTGGTGCCATCCTTATGTGTCAGATCTAGGGGATACGGTTATATGAACAGCTTATCGCTATCGAAATACTTAATTAATTACAATAAATATACTGCTATCTCTCTAGATCCTCCACCTCACCTATTGGCTCTAGTTTATCGTGGATAGAGGTGATACTAAAGGAGTTAGTGTGTATACTATGGTACAGCACAAGTATGTTTGTCGGCGGTAAATTTGTATTGGAGGTATCTAACGATACGATAACAAGCGTTACAAGAAAGTAAGGTTGCTTAGTACCTACCTAGTAGGGGGTAGGTACTGGGTACTATGTACCTGTGTAGAAAATATCTTAAGAACCGACCTATCATATAAAAGATTTTTTACGAACAGACCTCAAATCTTAAATCTTTTCATCGATGATTGTGATTTCATTGACACTTGCATTGCAATCAATAAACACCAAGTCTATCAATATCCTGACGATGACTCTCCTGACATCATCATCTCGTCTTGCCGCATCTCGGCTTGCACGAGTTGCAAATTCTACTTCGACAAAGATACATCTCCCTTCATCTCAAAATGCCATCAACCACAATCATACTAAATTCTTCCTATCCACTGACACCAATACTAGTAGTACTACATCATCATTAACATTTGACGATGTTACCGATTCCAATGGTCTATTGCAATTCAAAACACTACACGAAATGAATACCTACGCCTCAATAGCATTTAAAGATAATGAATTATTTGGTACATATCAACCACCTAAAATGCCTGAAGAGAATGTCGTGAAAGATAAGGTTGAAGATCAAAAGGGAACATTTAATTGGATGACATATGGAGAGTATGGTATGATGATTGATCGTTGTCGTACTGTATTGAAGGATATTGGTAAGTGTGTTGTGTACTAAGCATAATGATAGATGTGCTCAATTTTTTTGCTAACTTTGTTTTACTTGATGCATGCACTGACATAATATACAGGAGTCAAAGAATACGACAAGATTGGTCTCATATCCAACAATCGTTGGGAATGGGCTGCACTCGCATCTGCTGCATACTCTCTCAACGCTGCAATCGTACCCATGTATGAGACACAGCTTCCCAAGGATTGGACATATATTCTAAATGATTCACAATGTTCAGCTCTTTTCTGTAGCACGGAAGATATTTGGACAAGGGTAGTGAAGGAAGTGCTACCAAACACTCCATCTGTTGCTAATACATTTTGCTTTGACTCGCCCAGTGGCGAGCCACACTCCTTGGCAACAGCCATTGATCATGCCGAGGGCAAGTCAACTCCTGTAATTGCTCCAACTCCTGAGGACTTAGCTGGATTGATTTACACCTCTGGTACCACAGGCAAACCAAAGGGTGTTGAGCTTACTCATGACAACTTTGTTAGTAATGTATGTGCCGTTCGGTCCATGGCTGAAGATCCTAAAGACTTTATCCGTATGAGTGATCGATCATTGGCATTCTTACCCTGGGCACATTCATATGGTCAGACGTGTGAGTTATGGTGTGCAGTATCACATGGTGGAAGTATGGGTATCTGTCGTGGCGTGCCACTCATCTTGGAAGATTTGGATATGATTAAACCAACTGTATTATTTGCGGTACCTACATTATATAAGAAGGTGTATGATGGTGTGCAGAATCTTATTGGCTCAAGCAGTCCAACGAAACAAAAGCTAATGCGTGCAGCGTTAGATATGGGAAGGAAGAAGAAGGAGGGCGGTGGGAATCTTGGCTTAATTGACGGACTGAAGCATAAAGTGTTGGATTCTCTTGTAACATCCAAGATTCGTGGTCGATTTGGTGGTAACTTACGACATGGATTCGTCGCTGGTGCAGCTTGTCCAAAAGAGATTATTGACTTTATGGATGATATTGGTATTCCCATTTGTGAAGGATATGGGTTGACGGAAACATCACCAATTATTGCAATCAATGTCCCCTATGAAGGAGGTAGGAAATTAGGATGTGTTGGCAAGCCTGTTGACGGCGTTGAGGTGGTTATTATGAATCCTGAGACTCAACAACCGATTACTGAATTTGGAGTAGAAGGAGAGATTTGTTGCTACGGTAGAAATGTAATGAAGGGATATTATGACAACCCAGAAGCGACAGCAGAGGTCATTTCTGTTGCTCCAGATGGTAAATCAAGATTGTTTCACACGGGTGATATTGGCACATTGGACGAGGATGGATTTGTAGCTGTGACGGGAAGACTCAAGGAGCAGTACAAGCTTGAGAATGGAAAGTATGTCGTGCCAACCCCAATTGAAGAATCAATCTCAATGAGTAGGTTTATTGCACAAGTTGTTGTTTGCGGGGCCAACAGACCACACAATGTTGCCGTTATTGTACCTGATTGGGTAGCCATCCGAGCTGAGATGAAGATCGGTGATGACGTTGATGAGGAAACACTCGTCAATGATAAGGAAGTAAGAGGATTGATCGATGAAGAAATCAGAGTCAACACATATAATCTCAAGAAGTACGAGGTCCCAAAAAGCTGGGCTTTCGTGGCACCCTTTACAGCCGCTAACAACATGCTGACACCGAAAATGAGTATTAGAAGGAAGATTGTAATCAAAACATATGAAGATATTATATCACAGATGTATGGTGATAAACTAAGTTAAAAGCTTTGTATATCTTCCACAGCCTATAACTCTTGTGCATAGTACTATATCATTTATTTCACATCGGCCACTCTTTGCAGCACTGCCTCCGAGGACACTTTGAAAATATGTATAGGAGATGCTCATTTTAGTGATGATTAGAAAGAGCTGATCGTACCATAGCTTATTATCTTTATCGATCAATCATCAGTCGGTGGCAATTTCATTTCAGCTTACAGGAATCGGATAAACGTTTAGCGACTGAAAATTTTTGCCATCTCCCCAAAAATGGCCACTACTCTACAAGCAATGCAATAACATATCTGCCGTCTTTGCTATTACAAATAGCCGTTTATCCGCAGAATTAGTATCATGTATAGCAATAAACGTGAATTTATCCAAAGTGATAATACACACTCGTCAATTCATAGCCAGCAATTAAATACAATATTGCAACGGCAAAAGCCAGTATCATACCAACGACCAAACAACTCTCGTCATACAACTACACCTACTACTGCTGCTGATTTAGTTGCAGCCGCTGCTGGTGATGGACATAATAATACCAGTTATGATAATAATATATTTGATTGCAATGGCGGTGGTAGTCACCGACCACCACTACGTGATGATGAAACACGGTCTACCCGAGGCAGAAGAAAAAGATCGTCTACTCTACCACCGTCTTCTATATCAGTGTCTACCAAAACATCTCTATCAAAGAGAGTCAAAACCAAACATCCCAATAAAGGTGTATCAGCATCTACTTTGATAGTTCCAAATTCATTCGACAGCAACTATGGATTAGGAACATTATCAACCAATTCGAAAGTATCAAAATCCAAATCAAATTATGATACTATTAAATCACCGGCATCATCAATATCAATATCATCAGTAGCATCATTAAATGTATTTGAGGAGGAGGATGCCGATAGTATTGTTGGTGTTGGTTGTGTTGATAATTCAACTAATGCATCATTAGAAGAAGAAGAAGGTGATGATGATGAAGAAGAAGTTGATTTGGAAGATAACACGGATGGTCTAGGTATGTTGTATCTCTTGCTTGGTTATCCAGTATACTATTGCTGATTGTATTCTAATATATTACTTCTTCATACTATATATTTAGACAACCTCCTTTCCTCAACAAGGTGCAAACTCAAGCAAGTTGTTGATCCTATTGATCAACCAAAAGGGGTATGGAGAGATGGATTTGATAATGTGATTGCAAAGCCAGCATCCTACTCTTGTGCACCAGAGGACTGGTATACAAACAGAAGCTATCACCCTGCCAATGTTGAAATATGGAAGAGATGGCTTCGTGTTTGTCGTGTCCTCAAAATAGTGCCAACTCTCGACGATCGGCCTATCGATCCGTCACTCGTATGTGGCCCTCATTTGAATTGGAGTCTCAAGCCGACTGACCCGTTTGGTCTTCTAATACTTCGATATTGTACCACTCGTATAGCGGGTGCCATCAAAGGTAGACACCCAGCTGCGGCTATGAACTCTGATGGTGAATGTATTGCGGCAACTTGGGAACTCTTGAGACTTTCCCTCAAAAAAGCCTTCCGATTAATGGCAAAGATGAACTTCTGGTTCTTTTCCTATCCATACCGTGGATCTCCTTACAAAACATACTCGAAGAATAATCTTCTCAAGATCATGCCTGCATGGAAGGATTTGGTTATGAAGGTGTTTCAAATAGACGGAGTAAAGACTCAACTTTGCTCACAGGGCGTTATGAGAGACATCGAGGAGTACTTCTTTGACGGTATCAACGCGGAGGAGCGAAAGTTGCAATTCCAAAAGTTCTTTTTAGAGCACAGCAGCAACTTCTTCTCGTTATCACCACGCAAGTTGGAAGGTCCCAACCATCCAGAGTGTCTCCTTAGTGATTTACTCAAGAAAATAATGGCTAATGGATTACAATCTATTACAACAGTACATGATAAGGCATATACTGCTGATCAACAGTGGGTCTTGGGAGATGAAACTGCTGTGTGTACTGCCGGTAGCGAAATATACAGCCAGGATGCCAGCAAGGAATCGTTCCAATTAGCTTTGAAAGCATGTGCTGAGGCTCTTGAACGAGCAACAGCTGCCTCTGTCAAGTTCAAGAAGCAACGAGCACAGTTGATTGAGGAGGTTAGGAATGCATCTGATCCAACAGTCAAGGCTGCTGCAGTTCGTAAATTGACGGAAGCTCTCCGTGTCAAATCAGATACACAAGTAAAGAGGACACCAGCTGTGATTGGCAGGCTCCTTGGTTTGTGTGCATCCCATCTCGAGGAAAGTATCATTAGTGATATGAGCAAAACGCTTGAAATTGTTCCAATTTTGAATACAACTGGTCTTATGCAGACTCTCTCCAAAAAGATCTTTGAATCATCAAGCAACGATCTGGGTGATACTAGTAGTGTTGAGGAAGTCACAGCCGTACTTGAGGAGTTGGTATCGTCCCCTGGTAGTGACGAAGTATCAATTGCATTAGCAAACTTGATCAAGAACAATAAGTCAATATTGATGCATCTTCCTGCTCTATCCACCAAGCTATTGAACATACACCGTCGTAGTACTACTACAAGTAGTTTGATGAATACCCTTTCTAGTAAGATTTACGAATCAGAAAACAACAATCTGGATGGTACTAGTAGTAGTGTGGAGGATGTTACTGCTGAGCTTGTCAAGTTGAAATCATCTCCCGATAATAATAGTGAAGCATCAGTGGCATTTGATAAGTTGATCAAACACAAGCCTTCCGTATTGAACGAATTACCAAAGTTAGCGGCTAAGCTACTAAGTATGCACCGAGGTCGTACCACCAGTGGAACTACAAGAAGTTTGACAAACAAGCTTTGTAGTGCAATCTTTGAATCATCAAGCAACGATCTGGGTGATACTAGTAGTACCGAGGATGTAAAAGCAGAGCTGGAGAAGTTGAATTTATCTTCCAGTAGTGATAATGAAGCATCTGTGGCATTTGATACATTGGTTAAGCACAAGCCAGCAGTATTAAAAGAACTTACACAGTTAGCGACTAAGCTGTTGAGTTTGTACCGAGGTAGTGTCACCAGAAGTTTAATGAATACTCTCTCCAGTTCTAGAGTCTTTGAGTCGATTGGTCTTAATGGCAGTAGTAATGAAGAGGATGTAAAAGAAGCTCTGGAAAGGTTGAAATCATCTCCCGATAATAATAGTGAAGCATCAGTGGCATTTGATAAGTTGATCAAACACAAGCCTTCCGTATTGAACGAATTACCAAAGTTAGCGGCTAAGCTACTAAGTATGCACCGAGGCAATGGTACTACAAAAAGTTTGACAAACAAGCTTAAGGCATCTAAAGTCAAGGCGGAGAAAGCTCAAACTCAGGCAGTTAACCGTCAAGTATTACTATCAGCACAGTGGATGATGGAAATACTAAGAAATCAAGGGTATGCGAGATTAAAGGTCACAGCTGGACCGAAGTCACTGGGTGTTCACATGGATAATAACGCACCAATTGGATTACTCCGTATAAGTCAAATCAAAAGCAACAGTCAACTAAAAGACAAGGTAATAGTTGGTGATGTCATCTTCTCTCTAGATGGACACTTTGTATACCACACGAGCCACCATGATATGAAGAAAATGGTATACGACAAAAGAGAGAACCCTGTTAGAGTTTTTGAGATTTGGAGAAGAAGTAAATAGTGTGTGTATTAAAGTTAATTAGAATTTGGTAGCTATCATTGTATTATTTTATATTGTATATTCATTCCAAACAGCAATAGGGTTGCAGAATGTTTTTGTGTGTAAGTTTCGTACAGCATACACAAGCTCTACTGCCCTATACGTTGTGTTGCAAAACTACTATTCATTTCTTCTTCTTCTTCTTCTTGTCTGATATATGACTAATTAGTTCATTGTGTTGCAGAACTATCATAATATGCATCTCTTACATTGATGAATCATCAGCTTGCTCATCGGCTGGTTCTTTTTCTCCTCCGGGTAGAGAAAATGGCATATCTTGTAAAGCAACCGAACGAACACCAGGGGGTGAGACCGTGCTCTGTAACGAAAACTGTTGAGCCATACCACGCATAGCATCACGAAAACTTGGAGCTCCACCACCTGATGAAGACGATTGAGATACTGCTGGGAGTGAAGATACAAGTGGGAGCGAAGGCATCTTCCCAGAGCCTTGAGCAACATTCGACGGCATATCAAATGAGGAAGCCGCGTTGGGATGTGGCATATCAATTGGAGGTGGCCCTCCATTCACACCAGACGGAAAGAACGACATCTTCCCAGAGCCTTGAGCAACATTCGACGGCACCAATCCATGAGGTGGCACACCAAAGGGAGGCATACCCATGTTGAGGGGTCCCATCTCGAAGAGTCCAGGCGAAAAGGATGGTGCGAATGGACGATTACCACGGAGAGGTAACTTCTTAGCACGGGTAGGTAAATTCTTCATCTTCTTCTTCCCAGCAACTTTGGGTGAATCCAATATGCAAAGAGAGGGTGCCATGTTGAGAGGTGGCACACCAGACTGAGAGAACACCTGTTCTTCCCTTTATGCCATATGAACAAGAAGATACAAATGAGTATACATATTAAAGGTCATAAACAAACATATCAAATGAATGTTAGACTTACAATTCTTCCTTGGATGCACCATATAAACCATTGAGATAATCCATACCATTGGCACTCTTCTCCATATCCTTACTACGAGAATGGACTTTAGCCATAGTAGCTTTTGTCTGGAGCCCTCTGGCGGCATTACCTTGGACTAAAGCAACACCAACGGTGGATGAGCGACGACTTTTACTCGCTTTACCAATCAATTCGTTGGCTGCTTGGATATTTGCTGATATTTTTAAACCATGATTACTGCAAAGAAAGAAAGATAAGATTGTTTAGTTGATATCTTTAATCCACATAAGTTCAAGTAATATATACTCACTAATCTTTGCATGTGGCAGCATCCACATTGGGAATAAATTCTTTCATCATTTTAGCAACACCGGCCCAGACAACAGTCTTGCCATATCCATTGGCCGGACCAGTTCTGTTATTCTCAACAGCTTCACGAAACTTTTCCTCATATCCAGCAAATATGGCATCATAATCAAGTTTTTGGATTACTTTACCACTGGCCAACCGTTTGGTTGCTCTCTCCAATTTTTCTTTCATGAGACGAATATTAATTGGACCACGTGATTTAGCGGGGAAGACCTTCTCGGCAAGATATGCAGGACCTTTATCAAAGTTTTCACGAAGTAAAGTCAACTCTCTCTCATCCCATTTTTCATTATTCTTAAATGTGTTTTCATATGCAGCCGCTCGACTTAGAATTAAAAATGTTTAATGTAATGTTAATAGGAATGTAGATATAATGTATATAAAAACAACAAAACTTACAGACTTGACCACCTATATATAATTAAAATTGATTTTAAATGTGTTAGTGTTGTAACGCATAACTACACATAATTGCAAATATACGAAAGGAACACTTACTTCTTTCTACATTGTTTTGCAGTACGAGTACCAACCAATGGTGCTATACCATCCCAATAGCCACGAGACTGTTGCTTCTTGGCGTTATAATCAAATGTAGGTTCTACAGCCTTTCTCAACTTTTCAATTTCTTCGTCAGACCAATCAGCTTTTTAAGAGAGTGATATAATTAAGTAAGAGACATCAGTTTTCACTAGAACTCCTGGGTCTGGGTTGTAATAATTGTCTGTCTGTCACGAAAACATATGCACAGGTTCTTAACTAAAAGTTGTAGGTAAATAAAAATTGCAAGCTAACTCAACTCAAGCATCGACAATAGGAAATAGGAACAGACATCGCAAGCAATATTATGTTGCCGTTGACTGTAGAATGTCTCTATGATTTATATATTAGACCTACAACATCACATCAAGTAATAAATAATTAGGCAGAGTGGTCTTTTAAGCTATTAGCAGAGTATTAAACAAAGAAGAATAAGAAGAAGAGTTATGTCAACAACGCAAAATCACAATAAGTTGCATCACAATAAGTTGCAAACACCAACATCATTATGTGATGATGATAATTCAAGAGCTCCTCTGCATAAAAATGAACTTGGTATCATCACGCCAAAGCAGGATCAGTTGCAAACACCAGCACCGTCAATATGCAATGATGATTCGAGAGCTCCTCCACATAAAAATGAAGTTGGGGCGACCGTCGAACCCACCAATACCAACAATAAGTCTAAAGCGTCTAAAGCGTCTAAAGATATAAATAGGGCAGCTGCTTTGGAGCAGGAGAGGCTGCAGAAGTTTGAAAATGAGTACGATAGATTTATTCGCTTTCCCCTCCCTCAAATACGAGTTCTAAGTGATACAGAGACAGAATTGATGTTGAAAGAGGTGTTTGATGAAGATTGGCGTTGACACGGAGTGCACAGGTTGCAAATATGGCATACATTATTATTAATGTATTGGTAGTACTAAGATGCGTGTTACAGCAAATTATCAATATGCTACAGTAGTAGAAGATTGAGTTTGGTATATTTATTGTTTGGTGTGTAGTCTTGTGTAGTATGGACTACAAGCATTACTACCAATCAAATCATTGGACGGAGAATTAGTTTATCATCATTTTAGGTTCGGGAAGTAAATAAAAGTACAATATTTAGATTAGGTGGAGAGGAGAGATTATCGATACAAATAAACATCAACTAAACAATTAGATAGCAATCAGATTCAACAATCAATGGTGGCGACAAAATCAGTATCAACACATAACTATTTTATCAATTATGTGCCAAGGAAGTGCATTTGTATTTAGTAACTACTACAATCTTCATTATTATCAAAAACAACAATAATTCAACTTCTTATACGGCAGACAGTTTACTTCGTTAACAACCACATAGCAACTGATTGGTAGTTAATAAGATGTTGTGATGGGATAGAGGTTTTCAGATATCTGAAAAGGATAATGCCTTTCCCGATACGAAGGGAAGGAAGGATATCGTGAATTCGAAGGATAATACTAGTTCCCGCCCGATACGATGATACCAAGAACGGGAAGGAAGGATATCGTGAATTAGAAGGATGAAATGGCTTGAACTGTCAGCAGGGCCTTCGCACCTTTCGATCAAGATTTAGAATTAGTTCCCGATACGAAGATACCAAGAACAAGCAGCGCACCTTAGACCTCACCAAGAACTGGGATGATACATACAACACATAATATGCATAATCTCATAAA